>Ga0302324_100012848_pt1 | contig 17043 bp, 17 predicted proteins | sample Palsa_T0_1_FD_201949 | JGI IMG/M metagenome (GOLD analysis project Ga0302324, IMG submission 201949) | Peat permafrost microbial communities from Stordalen Mire near Abisko, Sweden - Palsa_T0_1 | ecosystem: Environmental > Terrestrial > Soil > Palsa > Peat permafrost | place: Sweden: Abisko...
CTGCGCGACCTTGTCACGCGCCTGAACGAGGAACTTGACGAGTACCGGCCATCGTCGAGGCGCGGCCGGGGAAGGCGGGCGGCGAAAGCCGGCGATTCGCGGGGTGAAATCGGTTTTTTCCGCTGGCTATGGTCCAGGCGCCTGGTTGTGCCGGAACGCTAACGGAACCATGAAGCGCTTTTTGCTGCTCTCCTTATTGATGGCCGCCGGCCTTGCGGCCCTGGCGCCCACAGCTTCCTACAGCTTCGATTTCAAGGCCGAAAAGAAGAAGCTCGAGGGCACACGCACCACGACGCTCGAACACGAAACTTCGGTTGAAAAGTGGTGTTATGCCGTGACGATCCAAAATCACTCCTTCCGAGACATCCCCAACGTCGATATCAAGTATATCGTTTATTTCAAAAAGGAAGGGGAAGGAAGCAAGATCGTCAAAGAGAAGCACATGTCCGGCGCAGCCAGCGCGGCCATGCTGCAAAATAATGTGGACTTCGTTTTCGACACCAACCCGGTCGAGCTCGTCAAATCAGAACTCGTGGGCGGCTTTTACTATGGAAACGGAGCCAAACCGCGATCCCGGGATTCCATAACGGGAATCTGGATGCGGCTTTACCAGAACGGAACGATGATCGGCGAATACGCTGATCCTCCCGAACTGAGCACCGGGAACTGGGACGCCAGGTAGGATTATCGCACCCCCCTCGTTTGGGAAAGCAGGGCGCTGCTTCGCGCTTTTCCGGGTTCATCGGTTTCTCCGCAGGAATTCCTTTGCCAGGGCGCGGTAAGCATTCGCGCCAAGTCCGTTTGGATCGTACTCGATGATCGGTTTGCCGAAACTCGGCGCTTCACCCAATCTCACGGTGCGCGGCACAACCGTATCGTAAACGGTTTCTCCGAAGTGTTTGCGCACCTCCTGCATCACCTGCTGGCTGAGATTGGTGCGCGCGTCGAACATCGTCATCACGATGCCTGCCAATTGGAGCCGCGGATTCACGCCGCTCTCCTGGATTTTTCCGACGACATTCACGATTTTTGACAGGCCCTCGAGCGCGAAATATTCGCATTGGATCGGCACGAGCAACTCGTCAGCCGCGGCAAGGGCATTCGTCATGAGAATGCCGAGCGAGGGAGGACAGTCGAACAGGATGAAATCGAACGGAGCGTCCGAAACCAGCGGGGTCATCGCCTGGCGGAGCCGTGTGAGATGGTCGTGGAGGCGCGCCACCTCGATCTCGGCGCCGGCCAGGTCGAGGTCCGAGGGCACCACGAAGAGCCGCTCGAAACGCGTCGGCAGGATCTTTTCCACGACCGATTCGTGGCCAAGGAGCGGCTCGTAAATGCTCATCCCCTCCGCTACCTCGAGGCCCAGCGCGCTGGTCGCGTTTGCCTGCGGATCAAGGTCAACCAGGAGCACCGAGGACCCTTCGGCGGCAAGGCAACTCGCCAGGTTGACGGCCGTTGTCGTCTTGCCGACACCTCCTTTTTGATTGGCGACTGCGATCGTTTTCACTCGGCGCGTTTTCTCGAACCTCTCGGAAAGAGACAGCCATCATGGAGAAAATTTTCGCAATCGCACGAGGAAAGCGAATAAAAACGAAGAAGGCCTTCCAGGTTGATAACGCTTCCCGCCCGGGGAAGGATAGGGCCGGGGTGAATCCTGAACTCTCAGAAAAGCTGCTCCACGAAGCGGGCGGCTGGCAGGCAATGAAACAAGCCCGCGCCCTCTATGAAATGGGACGGGTGGTAAGTTCGCATTACGCCGCGCCGCTTTTGCGCGGGCTCGTGCGGGATGGCGACACGGAATATCGCGCGGGACTGAAACTCCAGTCGAAAAACGTTGAAAATATCTGCAGTTGCCGGGAATCGAGAGAGTGGGGGATGATCTGCGCCCACTCGCTGGCCGTCGGCCTGGCGGCCTTGCGGGCGAAAGCGCCGCCCACTCCGGCCACGCCGGCAATACCCGCGTCTCTCCCGCCCGCGGTTTTCTTGGGTCCCTTTTTCTCGGCGGACGCACAGGGCGACGCGGCGAAGATCCACATCATATTGCCGCTGAACCTTAAACCGGCATGGGAGAAGGAGCAGATCGTCGCCGGCATCGAGGCCGAGTCCGGGAACCGCACGGTATTGATTCAGGCGCTCGATCCGGAAAAGACCTATCGTTGCGGCCCAGAAGATCTGGCCGTCATCGAAGCGGTGCGCCGATTTGGCAACGGCCGGCTCGCCGGCATGCTGATTCTAAACCGGAGGAACTTCCTCGATTTGCTCGCGGCGCTGCGCGGCCACCCGCGCGTGACCCAGGGGAAGAATGCCGCGGTGACGGTGGCGTCCACCCCTTTGAAACCACGATTGATTGTCCATGCGGACGTTCAAAACCGCTTGCGGCTCCGCGTGGAGTTGCCGGCGGACGGCGAACTCCTCGCCGCGGGGTCCCTCCGTTGGATGTTCCTGGGAGGAAACTTCCAGGAAATTGCCCCTGGGCTGCCGGCCGCGTTCGACGACCTGTTCCGGAAGGAAGTCCTCATGCCGGAGGAAGGAAGCGCGTTTGCCTTGAGGGAACTGCCGTCGCTCGGACAATTCTTCGAACTGCGGCACGAAGGCGCTCCATTGAAGGAAGTCTCCTTCGCCCCGGCCGATCCCGAGTTTTCGCTTACGCTCGAGGGGTCGCTCAACCATCTTGCCGCGCGATTGCAGTGCCTCTATTCCCGGCGCGTCATCACTGCCGGGCTGAGCGATGCTTCCGAGCAGTTCTCGATGCCGGACGCGAACGATCCCTCGCGTTTCCTCACAAGAAATACGCTCGCCGAGTCGCGGGCATTGGCCCGGCTGACCCATTGGGGTTTCACCGGGCCGGACACGACCGGACACTATGCGCTAAAGGGCGAACGCCGGGTGCTCGATTTTCTCGCGCGAGAGCTTCCGCGTTTGGAACGGGAATGGACCGTCTCCCGCGGCGCGCGGTTCAAGCATCTCACCAGCCAGATCGAAACCATCAAACCTCGAATCGAATTTTCTGTTTCGGGAGAGAATTGGTTCGATATGGGCATCAGCCTCGCGGCTCCCGGCGGCGAGCGCTTCTCGAGCGCCGAAATCCAGAGGCTCCTGGAGATGGGCCAGAGCCACGTCCGGCTCAAGAATGGCCGCCTCGCCGTCTTTGATCCGGCCGTGCTGGACGAACTGCAAAATGTCCTCCTCGACTGCGGCCCCCAGCAGCGGCAGCCGGGCCTTTACCGGGTGGATCGCATGCACGCCGGATACATCGACGCCGTCCTGTCCGGCCAGCCAAATATCGAGACGAGCGGTTCACCCCCCTGGCAAAGCAGGCAAAGTCGAGACGGGGCATCCGGGGAAGCGGTATCCCAAATGACGCCGGTCCCGCTCGGCTCGCTGGAAGACATTCTGCGCCCTTACCAAAAACAAGGGGTCTATTGGATGAATTTCCTGGCGGCAAACGGCTTTGGCGGCATCCTCGCGGACGAGATGGGGCTCGGCAAAACCATCCAGACGCTCGCCTTTCTGCGCTCCGTGCCCGGCGCCTCGCTGGTCGTCTGCCCCTCGTCCCTTATTCACAACTGGCGGAGGGAAGCGGAGCGATTCTGTCCGGAATTATCCGTGCTGGTTCTTGAGGGGCCCGAGCGGCATGAACGTTTCGCGAAGGCCGTCGAGGGCCGCCTTCTCATCACCAGCTACCCGCTCCTGCGGCGCGATATCGATCGCTATCGAGACATCGAACTGTCCGCCGTCGTTCTGGACGAAGCGCAGCATATTAAAAATCCCGACACGCAGAACGCGCAGGCGGCAAGCGCATTAAGGGCCGGAAAACGCTTCGTGCTCACGGGAACGCCCATGGAGAACTCGGTTCGCGACCTCTGGTCGATCATGAATTTCGTCATGCCCGGCTACCTTGGCTCGAGAACCGACTTTCGGGACCGGTACGAGCAACCGATCATGCGCGAGGGAGCGTCCGCCATTCGCGAGCGCCTGGCGAAGCGTCTGAGGCCTTTCATGCTACGCCGCCTCAAGCGGGAAGTTGCTACCGATTTGCCGGATAAAATAGAGCAAGTCGCTTATTGCGAGCTATCTAGCCTACAGGCAAGCGTTTATGAAGACCTTCTCCGCGCAAGCCGGACGCAAATCGACGAAGCCGCCTCCGAAAAGAGCCAGGGCAAAGCGCGAATGCTCGTTCTCACCGCGCTCCTGAGGCTGCGGCAGGCCTGTTGCGACCTGCGGCTGCTCAAACTGGATGGTCTCGACCCGGCTCAATGCTCGGCCAAGCTCGATCTTCTTGACGAACTCCTCCAGGAAGCCGTCGATGGCGGCCATCGGGTGCTCATTTTCAGCCAGTTCGTCACCATGCTCGGAATCATCCAGGAGCGCCTCGGGAAGGCCGGAATCGCCTTTTGCTACCTGGACGGCGCCACCAAAGACCGCGCCGGCGCCGTGGATCGCTTCCAAAACGACCCCGCGATTCCGGTGTTTCTCATCAGCCTGAAGGCCGGCGGCGTCGGCTTGAACCTGACCGCCGCCGACACCGTCATCCATTTCGATCCCTGGTGGAATCCCGCCGTAGAGGCCCAGGCCACCGACCGGGCGCACCGGATCGGCCAGGCGAACGTCGTGACGTCCTACAAGCTGATCGCGCGCGGCACGGTGGAAGAAAAGATCCTCAATCTACAGCGAAAGAAACGCGAAGTGATCGACGCCACCGTGGAGAGCGAGGAACCGCTGATGACAGCCCTCACGATGGACGAAATCCAAGGGCTTCTGTCGTAGGAGCACACACACCCGCGTTTCATCGTTTTACTCCCGAAAACAGAGGTCCCAAGAAGGCAAGAGTAGCCAGGCCGGGGAGAAGTTCACAACTTATTAACAGCTCGGGAAATCCCTCGAACCGACGTGTATATCTATAACATCATACAATATATGTCATATAAAATAGATTGGTAGTGGGTCAGATGCATTATGATAATTCAGGGTTTGGGTTGCCCCCGCTCTCGGGGTCAAGATACCACGGCAGCCGTGGCGCTTGGGGCGCGTAGGTCTTTGGGGTCGTGCGAAGGGGCGTCACCTTCATGTCAAACGCCCGCTCAAATTCCGCCTCCAGCTTCCGCGCGAAGTAAGCGTCGATCATTTCGACGACTTCATCAAGCGTCCAGATGTGATCCGTGACACCAGCCGCAACCGCCGGGGCCGTCTTTACGGTCGTGTGCTTGCGGCAGAAATTGTAGTGCATGAAGCTGAGGGCCAGCATGTGGCAATGATTCTCCAACTTCTTCGAGAAGGCATTCGTGAGCCGGGTAAAGCGCCGGTTCCCCATCCGAAGGCTGAGGTTTGACCGTTCGACGTAGCTGGTGCTCACAAGGTCAATGTTGGGCGTCCCAAAGATCGGCTGGCGCTCTGTGCGGATTACCACATCTTTGCCGTCCTCATCCTTGCCGTAAATCTTGATTAGTTGCGCAAAGTTCACTTCCTCGAAGTTCCCGCCGATGGCCCACTTGTAAGCGGGATGCCCGTCAGACGTGATTTGCAGCGTCTCCGTGAACCGCTTGGAGAGATCGTGGCAGAAAGCAAAGGCCGTGCGGTGGGAACGATCCCCCACCCGCCAGCTTGGAATCAATTTCGTTTCCGCACAGATCGCCGTCCACGTCCAAACGTCGCCGGGGTGCTGGTCGATTGCCTTCTTCTTCGACTTCTCTTTGCATCCGACGAAGGACCAGATTTCATCGAGTTGAAGCACGCGGCATGGAAGCGCCGTCAACTTCTCATCCTGGTACGCGCCACATGCTTCGCCAGCTTCGGCCAGGAAGTTCACAATGGTATTTTTTGCGGCTCCGGTAATGCGCGACGTGGCGAGAATCGAATTTCCTTCGATGAGGCAGCGAAGGACCGCCGCGCGTTTTTGGGTCGGGAGTTTCGTCATGCATGCAAAATACTTGTTGCATGCATTGCTTGCAAGGTTTATTTTGCATGCATGGAAGAAAAAGTTTACGACGGAAAAGCTGGCGGCATCGCGCGTGCCGAGAGTCTCACAAAAGAAGAACGCCAAGACATTGCCCGAAAGGCTGCCGTGGCGAGATGGAATCACGATTTGCCGAAAGTGATTTGCGGTGCGGCTGACAGACCACTCCGAATCGGCGAAATCGAGATCCCGTGCTACGTGCTCGAAGGCGAAAAGCGTGTGCTGGTTCAACGCGCGATTATTTCGGCAATGGATATGGCGCGTGGCGGCAGCAGTAAAGGGGGTGGTGACCGACTCTCCCATTTTGTGAATCAGCAAAGACTTAATCCCTTCATTCCGAACGAGATAAAGCAGGTGACCGGAAACCCTATCAAATTCATAGCTCCAAACGGAGCCATTGCCCACGGTTACGAAGCGGAATACCTCGCAAAGCTCTGTTTTTCAGTCCTAGACGCGGATCGGGCTGGCATCATCCAAGACCAGCAGCAGCACATTGCTAGGCGATGCCGGATTCTCATCGAGGGGTTTTCGATAGTCGGAATCAACGCCTTGGTGGACGAAGCCACCGGTTACCAAGAGATTCGCGCAAAAGATGCGCTTGCAAAAATCCTAGAGCAGTTCATCGCAAAGGAATTGCAGCCTTGGACAAAGACTTTCCCGACAGAATTCTACAAGAATATTTTCCGGCTTCGCGGCTGGCCGTTTGACCCAAACAGCGTCAAGCGACCTCAAGTCATCGCGCATTGGACTGTTGATTTCGTCTATAAACGATTGGCTCCCGGTGTCTGTGAAGAATTGATGGCCAAAAGCCCAGTCGTGGACGGAAGGAGAAAGCACGCCCTTTTCCGATGGCTTACCGGCGATGTCGGACATCCGAAACTGCGATCCCACCTTGACGGCGTTTTGGCGTTGATGCGCGTGAGCGAGTCATGGGCACAATTCAAGCACTTCCTGAATAAAGCCTACCCGAAATACGAGAAATTAGAATTGGGGTTTACCGTAGAGGTCAGAGAAAAAAAGCCTTCTAAGGGTCAGCCTTTTTAAGAACCTTCCGAAACACCCGTTGCGCGGCCCTGACGCCTTGTTCCGCCGGATCAACGGCTTTCAGCGCCTTCGCCTTGGCCTTGGCGATCAAATTCTCCAGCTTGGAAAATTCCTCGTGGACTTCGCGCTCCGTGGTAAACACCCCTGTCAGCGTGATTCCTGATTCGCCGCTGTTCCATGTGCCACCCTCGTATTCACTCAGGATAGCGCGATGATCGCCAGCGGGATGCGTGATGATGTCAATCTTGAGCTTCGGCATGGCAAAAGTTTCCGCCTTCCGCCTCGTCCTCGCAACGGTTTAATTTCCATAATCCCGATTGAGATTGACCTTGAGTCGTCTGAAGTCGAGGGTTGTTCAATGAATTATTGGCGGTTTCGATTCTACTCGGTTGAAACCGGAAAGCTTGTCGTGGAGTGTATTTGCGGCACAGAACGAGTCGAGGCGTCGTGGCAGGCGGGCCAGTTACAATCACAGGAAGAACTGGCCCAAGCAGTCGCAGAAAAATATTGCGAGAGCACCAGCGACATCGCGATCATGTTGGATGAAGAAACGCCCCCGGCCTTGGCGCAGATGGATTGGCCCAAATCGCCTGAAACGGTAACGGTTGATGGCGTTAAACTTTGGGTTCAGTGGGCTCCCTGAAAAGCACTGTCTGAATTTCCATAACCGGACTGACCCACTACCAATAGATTGGTCTTGGAGGATGCGTAGGCACCATCCTTGCATTGCCCTGCCCGCAGATGCTATTCTCCTTTCGATGAGCACGCTCACAGAGATCGAAGCAGCGGCGGACAGGCTGCCGCTGGAGGAGAAGCGAGAGCTGATGCTCTTCCTTGCCGTGCGGCTGCGAGCCGATGGCGCTCAGATGCCGGAACCAGTGGTCGGTTTTCGGCGCAGCGAACGCGGATTTCCCATTTCAAAAGGCCGCAGGCCGTTCACTTCCGAAGAGGTTGCGCGGATTGAAGTGGAGGGCTGATTTGAGCCGATGACGTGGCTCCTCGACGGGAATGTTCTCGTGGCGATGGCAATCGACACACACGTCTTCCACGGGCGGGTACTCGGCTGGTTTGAGCGGCTTGCCGGGCCCTTCGCAACGTGCGCTACGACCGAGGGCACATTGTTGCGGGTTCACATGAAACTGGCGGTGGATGGCAGCGCGGCGGCAGCTTGGGCTGTCCTCGCGGCCATTCACGCGATGCCCGACCACGTGTTTTGGGACGAAGGCTTCAGCTACACGAAAGTCGTCCCGAATGCTTTGACAGGCTCCTCACAGGTTACGGATGCGTGGCTCGCAGAACTCGCTCGGCGCAAACAGGCAAAGCTTGCGACGCTCGACACCGCGTTGGTGACGCTTCACGCCGATGTTAGCGTGCTCGTCCCAATCTGATTTCCACCGCTGATTACGGTTGACCGTCGACACCATCGGCTTTCAAATACCGGAATTCGCAAGTCCGTCCAGTGTGCAGAGTTGACCCCAGTCAACATGGCTGAATTCCGAGCGTTTTAAATTCGAGTGGGATGGGCGCAAATACGCGCTTGCGGAACAAAACGTCATCAGGGATGGCGACCCGTTTTAAAGGTCCTTTCGTAAGTATGTTTCCGCTGTAGTGCCGTCAGCATGACGCACTCGAATCTGAGCAAAGCGAATCCGGGGCAAGCGAAGCGCTGCAAGCAGTCCCCCCCGAGCCGAGGGGGATTTACAAGGGGGGCTGGCGGCGAAGCCCCCTTGTTCCAACCGTTACGCCCCGCCGCAACGCGGCCACTTCCAAAAGAAGTGCTTGCGTCGAGACGGTCAGCCATGCAAAATTCATGCCATATGACAATAATTCGATTCAATTACGATCATGGCGACGCACTTCATCATCCTGATATGGAGGTGGAATGCGTTCCCGAAAAGGGAGATGTAATCCGTATTTCAGGCGATCCTTATATCGTGAAGGAACGAGAGTTTTGGATCGACCACGCTATCATTGAGTATGTCGAGTTGCATCTTGAGGAGAAGAACTAAGCATGAAATATACTACTTGACATAGTTATATTACCTGCTATTGTAAGTATCAGATGACAAGTAGATTACAACGGCAACTAAGTTCAGGGGGAGCAACACCTAAGTATCTCTATTTACTCTATATGTCATATAAAATGGCCTGGTAGTGGGTCAGATGGGTTATGAAAATTATCGGTCATGGCTTGGCCCCAACGGTTATGACGAGTAAATCAACGTCTACTTCAGGACCACCGACAGTGGCCGGTGCGTCGATCCCAATGTCTCTCAGCGCATGTTGTAGACCTGCTGCGAAAATAGGCGTCTGCTCGCGGCTCTTTACTCGTAATTTCACGCCAATGGGAAGAGTGCCAAAAAACGTCATTGAGCTTAGATTTTCGGAAACTGCGTATCCTGCTTGGGTAAGCATATCGGCTATTTGTTTAGCAAAATTGGTCCCCTCGGCATCCGAAGCCAAGCTTTCAACAATGACTTTTCCTTTTGGAAAATCTTTAACCGCCGCTTTGAATTCTACGCGTTTGTCGTCTGGAATATCCCGCCATGAAACAAGGGCTTTGAGTCGTCCAGCCTCAAGGCTGGCATCCGCAGCCTCTTTTTCTAGGACGGCATTCTGTCGGCTTGAAATTATCCTCGCATTATGGCTTCCGATAAGTTCCATCGCTAATCCTACAACGAGAATCATCCAGAAAATTAACTCTAATCTTGGAGCCCAATTTTTGAGCGTTCTAGGAAGCACGCCGAATTTTTCCAAAAGCTCTACGCTCTCGCCAACAACGCCTAAAATGACAAGCCAGAATCCAATTTCTGAAAACACTTCCCAAGATTCAAGTGACATGGAGAGATTTTTTACTCGGCAGGCAATCCGTCTTCGCTGGGGATGTTTGGCTGTCCTCGCATATTTTGTGATTCTTTCGGTGTGGATAGCCCTCAGGGTGCGGGCTTTGCATGCCTTAAAAAATGAACGTGATCTGGCGGGACATGGCAATAGTGAGAATATGCACGATGCTAAACACCCCCGCCTAAAGCGCAAGCGTAACACATTCGATAAGGCCGCAGAATCAGGGCTCAAGAGCGAGCAGTGGGTCAGATGCACATGCTTCCTCTCTCAGTCGGATGCCCTGGCATTGCCATTTCTGCGATCGCCAGATATGATGATGCTATGAGCGAAATCATCTTCGACGTGCAGCAGGACGACATCGACGGCGGCTATGTCGCCACCGCCTTGGGGCACTCCATCGTTACTCAGGGCGACACGCTCGAAGAACTGCGAGAGATGGTGCGCGATGCGGTGCAATGCCATTTTGGTGATGGGATGCCGGGAGCGATGCCGAAGGTCATCAGGCTGCACTTCGTGCACGACGAGGTTTTGGCTGTTTGAAGATCCCTCTCGATCTCTCTGGAGCGGAACTACTTCCATCCCTTTCCACGACAAAAGCATCTCTTCAATTTGGCGCTTTCCCATGCGTTAATATGGGGATTCAGTGTTAAAGGTGGGGTGGTTTTATGGGAGACGGGCGAGGCAACGGGATCGGAGTGGCGGGAAGTGTTAGCGGTGCGATTTGAGGGTGTTTTAGTCTGGCGGTGAGGGCAATGAATGCGACGACTGCGCCGATTATCACGGGGATTATGAACGCTCTTAGGACGATCTTGAATATTCTTCTGCCATAGGAGGTTTCGGGCGGTCGTGCGGGTGTTGTCATTAGAAACGCTGATTTAAGCCGCAGATTAACACAGATTGACGCAGATTCTGGAAGCGGGGTTCACCGTTAATCTGTGAACACCGGGAAGGTCATCTAAAATCTGCGTGAATCTGCGCGAATCTGCGGATGAAAAACTCCTCCTGTTCAGAGACGAGATTCGGCTCCCGCCCCCAGCAAGGTTTGCCATCCTTCCGTGGAGTCTCGATGTCTCCTGGCATTACGGCGAGATTTACCGTCAACTGGCGGCGGCTGGCAGGATCATCGGCGCCAACGACTTTGGATCGCGGCTACCGCCCTCGTTCACAACGTCCCCGTTGTCGCGAACGACACGGGAGAGTTCAGCAGGATCAGTGGCCTGAGCGTGGCAGGGTTTTGAAAGCCGGCAGCTTGCGCGGTCTCTCTCGATGCCGCCCGGGAGCGCCCTTTGCCGATGAAGTTGATAGGTAATCTCAGTTACCCATCGGCCCACCAGGCATGGGACCTTCCGGAATCGCGTGACGGCGCAGGTCTATGGTAAAAATACATCCCGTGCCGGGTACGTCGCGGACGCTGAGAATTCCCGCATTCGCCTCTACGCTGCGCCTCGCAATCGACAGGCCAAGTCCAACCCCGCTCTTATCCTCATTTCTCTGTGTGAAGGGTTCGAACAATTTTGTCGCATCGCCTGGCGGAAGCCCGCCGCAGTTGTCTTTGACATCGATGAGGATACGATCAGCGGTTGCGTACGCGTTCAATGTGACCTCGGTGTTGGGGCGCGTGAACTTGAAGGCATTTTGCAGCAAGTTTCCAACTGCCGAAAGAAGCAAGTCGCGGTCTGCATCGACGGCAAGTTGGGGATCAACTGAAGAAACCCTTAAAGAACATCCTCTAATCTTCGCTTGAAATGAAGCGGAGAGCTTGACGTCAGCAATGAAGTCGCCGAGGGAAAACAGACGATGTAGTGATTGCAATCCGGCTGTCATTCGAACCTCGCTAAGGGAGCGGTTTATTAGTTTGGCCATTTCGACCAGGCTAGTATCCAAGATTGCGCCTGTCGCTCCTTTCAACCCAACATCTCCAGTTTTGATAGCGTAAAGAGCGAGTGTAGCCGTGTTGAGGTGTCCACGTAACTCGTGCGAGAGAACTCCCAGGCGTACATTCAACGCTTGGGCCTCCTTGTCTGCGACAACGACGTCACGTTGGTAGCTAAATTCGGTGACAGCATCCGCGATTGCGTTATCCAGGCAGCGATTGAGAGTTCGAAACTCGTCTATATCAATGGACGCCTTGACTTCAAACGCGAGATCGGTTATCGCCTGGCAAAGATCACCGTAGTCGTGAACAACCTGCTCCACTGTGAACCCGTGCTGCAATAACTCTTTGCCGTGCAGCGCCGCCGTTTCCCCGATTTCCGACAGAGATGAGTTCCCTCGCCCCCCGGCTGGACCGGAGACCTTACGACTGAGCATTGGTTCCGGAGTCTGCTCCACACGCAGGGTCTTTATGAGCTGACCCAAGAACAGCGGTATTCCATGTTCCAGCTCCTCTTTGGTCGCTTCGGGCGCGGGCCTTTGAGAGACCTTTAACCTGCATCGGGCGATCAGTTCGGCCCGATTGGCGGTGAGGAATTCGTGCAGCATTTTCAGCAGGATATACTCTCGTTCCGGCATAAAAACAAGATCCAAAACTTGCCGTAGCCTACAATGACCGGGGCACGGAAAGACTATCAGTTGCGCCTTTTGTGCTTGTATGGCGATCTGTCAAGATGGGTTGCGAGCGAATGCCGAGGAACCGGTAAATGGCCCGATCAATTTCCAAGCATGACGATCGGCCCCTTGTGCTGCGGGACGCCGCCCTTGCGCTCGAGGCTGACTGCGAATTTATCCACCGAAGAAATCGGCTGATCCGGCTTGAAGGAAGCCTTCGTGATGCCGTCCTCGCGCAGGTGAAAAACGCCCGCGTTGACGGGCAGCGGGTATTGGGGATCGATGACCCAAAGCTGGTAGTCGTGATCCGCTTTGGGCATTGGCATGTTTTGCACCTTGATGATGCCTTCCTGCCTCGCGGAATCCCACGCTACCACAGCCACGCCTTTGGGCGCGTCCTGGACCAGCGAAGCCAGAGTGGCGATTTTAATCTGCGATAGCTCATCCTGGTCGCGGGCCGCGCTCAGTTCGCGTTGCAGGCGGGAACGATCCACGGCAAGTCCGCCGGCGATGACCGCCAGGCAGGCGGCGAGCGCCCACGGCAGCCAGTTCACGCGGCGGGGCATCACGGCGACTTTCCCGGCGCGGATCTGGTCGAGGATGCGGTTTTTCAAATCCGGCGCCGGAATTTTCGGCGCGGCGGTATGCGCCAGGGACGCCGCGGCTGCCTCCAACTCGGAAACCAGGCGGGCAAGTTCGGCGTCGGAGCGCAACGCCTCCTCGAAGCGCCGGGCGTCCTCGTCATCGAGAAGCCCAAAGACGTAAAGCGACGCCGTTTCTTCTGAGCGTTCGTCGATCATGTTGCGGTCAAATACTCGCGAAGCTTCAGCAGGCCCCTCCGAATCCTGGCCTTCACAGTGCCAAGCGGCTCCCCCAGTTTTTCCGAAATCTGAATCTGCGTCATCCCGGAGAAAAAGGCGAATCGGATCGCCTCTCGTTGTTCTTCGGGAAGCCGCTCCAAAGCGGCGTGCACGGCGGCGCGGGTCTCGTTTTGCCACGCGGTTTTGTCCGGCCGCCCGTCGATGCCAGCGGCAGGAAGTGGTTCGAGCGCGGCCTTCTCCAGGCCGCGATCGCGGCGCTCGCGAGCGCGCAGTCTGTCGATTGCCTTGTGACGAAAAATCATCGTAGCCCAGGTGAAGGGGCTGCTGCGCGCGGAGTCGTAGGACGCCGCTTTTTTCCAAACAAGCAGGAAGCCTTCCTGGAGGACGTCCTCCGCCTCCCTGGCGTCATTGAGGATCTTGAAAACGAGCCCGAAGAGGAGCGGCGAAAGCCGGTCGTAAAATTGGGCGAAGGCGCGTTCGTCGCCGGCCTTGATCCGTTCCAGCAGAAGGGCGTCGGGATTTTCCTCTGTGGATCCTGTGCTCATGCCGTGGATCGTCATAGAGTGGAGATGGGCGGCTCTTTGGCAAGGACGTAAGAAGGGTGATTCGCAATCTTTATAAAAATCGAAAAGCGGAATGGTTGCATTCAACTCACAGGTGGGCACGTAAATAGGACGCTGAAAAGGCTCCGGCAGATGCATCTGGCGCCCTTTGCGAAGCGGAGGTCTCGCTTTTCCGCCCTTTTGCCTGTGGAGTTACGCCTCTCAGGAATCGGAAGCCGATCTCCGCAAGATATTCATCCCGGTCCTGCCCGGTGCGCGCGGTATTTCATCAGGATGCGCCCTCGTCTTCCACGGACTCGAACGGTTCGTCAAAGCGGGCGATGGAATGGGCGCGGCCGGTGCTTTCGTCAATATCGATCAGTGCGCCGCGGAGCCTGGCCGCTCCCCTGGCGACCGGGAATGGGGTGGGCATGTTCGTCATGAAGCGGGAGATGATCGGCTGAATCTCCCGCCCGAGGATCGACTCCGCCGGTCCGCACATCCCCGCGTCGCACAGGAATGCCGTTCCGCCCGGGAAGATGGTCTCGTCCGCGGTCTGCACGTGGGTGTGGGTGCCGACAACGGCCGATACCTTGCCGTCGAGGAAACGGCCCATGGCAATCTTTTCGCTCGTCGTCTCGGCGTGGACATCGACAAAAATGACGTGGGTCTCTTCCCGCATCCGGGCGACCTCGTCGCGCATGACGCGGAAGGGATTCTCGAGGAGCGGCAGCATGAAGGTGCGCCCCTGGACGTTGATGACGCCGACCTTTCCCTTCGCTGTCTCAAGGATGAGCGAACCCTGGCCCGGCGTCTTGTCGGGATAGTTTATCGGCCTTAGCAAACGCGGCTCGGTATCGATGTAAGAGATGATTTCCTTTTGATCCCAAATGTGATCCCCGGTTGTGATGACGGAGACACCCGCTCGCAGCAGGTCGATGGTTATCTTCGGGGTGATGCCCCGCCCGGCGGCGGCATTCTCCCCATTGACGATGACGAAATCGATGTGACGCTCTTTTTTCAGAAGCGGGACGGCGCCTATGACCGCCCTGCGTCCCGGCTCGCCAGTGACATCGCCGAGAAAGAGTATCTTTAGCATCAGCCACATTTAATACGAATGGCCCGGCCTCAACAAGACCAGACGCGGAAGCGCACGGGGCGAGCCCGCGGAAAGGCGCGCCTGCTGCCCGCCGCGGCGGCTCTTCTCCTCTGCGCGCACGCCGCCAGCGCGCAACGGCTGAGCCCACTGGCCGCGCCGCCCGACTGGTCGCAACTAGACGCCTACCAGGAAACGATCACCCGGGACGATTTTTCCCGGCTGCTGAATACCGTCTATGCGCCCGGGGGCGGCTATGAAGCATTCATCCAGGTTCGGCCGGACTCGGCGCTCATCAAGGAAACGGTCACTCCTGAAAAGAATTTCACGCTGCGCTTCGCGGCGGGCGGACAGGCCGCGAAACCGGCGCCGAGATATTGGCGGCCGGCTGCCGCATTGCCTCCGCTAACGTCCGCGGTCCGGCCGCTGGAAGGCATAAAAATTGCCCTCGATCCGGGACATTTGGGAGGCCAATGGGCAAAAATGGAAGAGAGGTGGTTCCAGATCGGCAACAGCAAACCGGTGGCCGAAGGCGATATGACGCTCCTCACAGCCCAGCTCCTGGAGGCGAAGCTTCGCGCTCTCGGCGCGGAAACCTCCCTGGTGCGCGCCTCGGCGGAGCCGGCGACGAGCGAGCGTCCGGGCGACCTGCGCAAGGCGGCCGCGGACGAGCTCAAGCGCCAGGGACTCCTTTTCATTCGAGAAAACTACAACGGGCCGGGCGATTTGTTGAAACAGAATTCCATCCAATGGGAGAGCGAGTTGCTTTTCTATCGTATAAGCGAGATTCGGCAGCGCGCGCTCATCGTCAACGGGAAGCTCAAACCCGATGTGACCGTTTGCCTGCATTTCAACGCGGAACCGTGGGGGCCGGATCCCGCCAACCCGCAACTGAGCGACAAGAACCACCTCCACATCCTTCTCAACGGCTGCTACAGCGCGGAGGAGCTCGGCTTCGACGACGTCCGCCAGGAAATGCTCGTCCGTCTCCTCGAGCGCTGCTTCGAGGAAGAATCGGCGATCGCGCCAAAGGTGGCCGGCGCTCTCTCCCGCGCGACGGGGCTGCCGCCGTACGCCTACGGCACGAACAACGCGAGGCAGGTGGCGCCGTATATCTGGACGCGCAACCTGCTCGCGAGCCGGCTCTATCGCAACCCGGTTATCTATATCGAGTCGTATGTGATGAACAGCAAGGCGGCATTCGAGCGGATACAGATGGGCGACTACGAGGGGCTGCGCGACGTGGGTGGAGAGAAAAGAAAGAGCATCTACCGCGAATACGCGGATGCGGTGACCGATGGCCTGGCCGCGTATTATGCAGCGGCGAGAACGCCGAAGTGACCGCCCCTTTCGATTTCGAGCAGGCGGTTGGAACTTGACGCGGGGGGACGGCTTTGCGATCAAAAGCCCGACCGGATGAAGAATACCAAGGCAATTATCCTCGCGGGAGGAGCCGGCACGCGGCTTTTCCCTTTGACCCAGATCGTCTGCAAGCAATTGCTGCCGATTTACAACAAGCCGATGATCTACTACCCGATGGCGACCTTGATGCTTGGCGGCATAAAGGAAGTCCTGATCATCTCCACGCCCAAGGATCTTCCGCGATTCCGCGACCTTTTCGGCGACGGCGCGCGATGGGGAATGCGCATGGAATACGCCGAGCAGCCGCGCCCGGCGGGAATCGCGCAGGCATTCTTGATCGGCGCGGATTTTATCGGTTCCTCTTCGGTCACGCTCATCCTCGGCGACAATATTTTTTATGGGAATCTGGACTTTTTCCGGCAGGCGCTTGCCGCGGAAGACGGGGCTTGCATCTTTGCGTACAAGGTTCGCGACCCCGAACGGTATGGCGTTGTGGAATTCGATGCCGAGGGCCGCGCCATCAGCCTGGAGGAGAAACCGAAGATGCCCAAAAGCCATTACGCTGTGCCCGGCCTCTATGTTTACGATAACGAGGTGGTCGAGATCTGCCGGAATCTTCAGCCTTCGGCGCGCGGCGAACTGGAAATAACCGACGTCAACATCGAGTACATGCGGCGCAAGAAGTTGTACGTCAAAACGTTAAGCCGGGGAATGGCCTGGCTGGACACGGGCACGCATGAGAGCCTTTTGGAAGCGAGCAACTACATCGCGACGATCGAACACCGGCAGGGACTGCGGGTCGCGTGCCTCGAAGAGATCGCTTTTTACATGGGC
>Ga0302324_100012849_pt1 | contig 17042 bp, 11 predicted proteins | sample Palsa_T0_1_FD_201949 | JGI IMG/M metagenome (GOLD analysis project Ga0302324, IMG submission 201949) | Peat permafrost microbial communities from Stordalen Mire near Abisko, Sweden - Palsa_T0_1 | ecosystem: Environmental > Terrestrial > Soil > Palsa > Peat permafrost | place: Sweden: Abisko...
TCCCGATCCACTTCTGCGCGTGGAAGCGCCATCGACATTGGAAGCCACCGTCACTCGCCAAGCGAATCGATGGATCGTGCATCTGTTGCATTACGTTCCACAGCGGCGAGCCGATGGTTTGGATATCGTCGAAGACATCCTTCCGCTGCACGATGTGAAGATATCGCTGAAAATGCCGGAAAAACCGGGAAAAGCCTATCTCGCTCCGTCACGGATGCCGCTGGATTTTGCGTATGAAAATGGCCGCGTGAACGTCACGATTCCAATCGTTACTGGGCATGAAATGGTGGTGCTGGAGTCGCATCAAACACGGTGATCAGGTTCACGTTTTGCGATCGCATCTGCGGATAGCGGGATTGCAGCAGGTTCAGCGCAAGCTGTTTTGAATCGGAAAAATCGGCATGCGAATAGATCATCACGATCTGATCGAACGATCTTTCATCCAGCATGTTTTGCAGATTGGAAACATCGTCAGGGAATAACACCCGCAACATCGTGCGCGGCGGATCGCGGTCGAAGAATCCGGCCGGCGCGCCGGTAACGGTTTCGCCGGAGCGGAAATGGTAGTAGTAATCAAACGGCAATTGTCCGTCGTTGGCGACGAAGATGATCAATCGACGATTTGCCGGCGGCAGATTTGCGACAAGTCGGGCCGCCCCGCGCCAATCTTCTTTTTGGTCCTGTGCAGACATCAGCAGCGTAATTCCCATGACCACGATGCACCCGACCGTGCCCGCAGCCGCGATTTGCCGGAGCATGGGCCGCATCGGAATGGTCAGTGGAATCGCCGCCAGGATCGGCAATAGAAGTGCCGAAGCGAGGAACGTTTTGTCCATCCATATCGGCGTCAGGACCAGACTCCAACCGATGACAAGCATCGGCGGAAGAACGGCGATTGACAGCAGTCCCAATGTCAACCGAGGCCGAGATCGCAATCCAAGAATTGCCGCGATGACGACCAGAGCGAATCCCATCCATCCCCGGATGAAATCGACGTGAATATGCAGACGCCGGAGATACTGATTCCAACCCCCGTAATGATAAGTGCCCAGCAGCGATCCGAAGACATGCAGGATGTCATAGCCCGTTGGCGGCGCGACCCAGAATCCTCGTCGGACCATGTGGATTTGATCGGCCAAAGCAGCGATGGCCCAGGGCAAATAGAGAATCGCCGTCAGCGCGGCAGTGAGCGCGAGATCCTTCACTCGCTGTGCCATCGAATGATTCGATGGCAACACCAGCCACGCCGGCCCGAAGGCAGCCACATAAACCATCGCGATGTTGTGCGTGTACAAAAGTGCCGCGAGCAAAAGGCCGATGGGAATCAGCCAAATTCGATTCTTCCCCGCCAGATGAATCAGCAGGCCATCGAATGCCGCGACGGTGAACAGCGCCATCAGGGCGTAACATCGCGCCTCCTTGGCGAATTGCACCTGGAAATATCCCAGTGCCAACGCCCAGGCGACCGCACACAACGCCGCTCGATTGGGAATCACCCGCCGCGCCACGTCCATCGCCAGGAACATCGCCAATGTCATCGCCAGTGCCGACATCGACCGCAGTGCTATTTCGCTGGTCCCAAACAGGACCGTCCACCCATGCAACAGGATGTAATAAAGCGGCGGAGCCGTATCCGCCCGGACCAGCCGGATGATTTCTCCCGAACTGTGGCCGACCATCCAAGCCGTGTATCCCTCGTCAAACCAAAGACTTTGCGTTCCCAGACCCCACCAACGGACGACGATCCCGACGCCCATCGCAAGGACGATCAAGGCCATCCAAAACCGCCCCGAAAGGCAATTTTTTGCGGTTTGGGTCGCCGAAAGAGGGCCTGAATCTGTCGCCACAAAGGTTTTCATTGACACGCCATGATAATCGGAATACTCTCGGAGAACCCCGGCGAAAAACCAACCGCCTGGCGTAAACGATCGGTCGAATTGTTATCGGGTCTGCCAATCGCTATAAGGTCATGGCCCGACTTACTCTGCGCCGACCTGAGCGCGACAAATTTATCCTGAAGCATAACCATGAGTCTCCGTCCGCCCGCACAGGGCCTCTATCTTCCAGAGTTCGAGCGCGATGCCTGCGGCGTCGGCTTTATCTGCCACATCAAGGGGCAGGCGAGCAATCGTATCGTCCTGCAGGCACTGGAGATGCTGGAAAATATGGCCCACCGCGGCGCTTGCGGGTGTGAGCCCAACAGCGGCGACGGCGCGGGTATTTTGGTCCGCATTCCCGATGCGTTTCTGCGCCGCAAGGCCATGTATCTGGGCTTCAGCCTTCCGCCGCTTGGGCATTACGGCGTCGGCAACATTTTCCTCCCGCAGGACATGGTGCAGCGCCACGAATGCGAACGGATGCTGGAGCGCGTCGTCTCGGATTATGGAATGGTCACGCTCGGCTGGCGCGACGTGCCGGTCCACAGTGGTGTGATCGGCCCGACACCAAGCCGCTGCGAGCCGAAGGTCCGCCAGATTTTCGTCGGCATGGGCAGCAGCTTTTACAACCGCCAGGATTTTGACCGTCGGCTTTATCTCGTCCGCCAACGGGCCGAAAACACGGTCGAATTCAGCAACTTGTCGGAGCAGGCGCGCGCTATGTTTTATATTTGCGCCCTCAGCGCCACGCGCATCATCTACAAGGGAATGCTCACCGCGCATCAAGTCCGACAATACTACCCCGATCTCTCTGAGCCGGATTTCGAGTCGGCTCTCGGCGTTGTGCATTCCCGATTCAGCACCAATACTTTCCCTTCGTGGGATCGGGCGCATCCATACCGCTACGTCGCCCACAACGGCGAGATCAACACCCTGCGCGGCAATCGCAACTGGATGCGCGCCCGCTACGGATCGCTGCAATCGGATGTCTTCGGGGACGAACTTCAGAAGATGTTTCCGATCCTGACCGAATCCGGCTCCGACACGGCCACGCTCGACAACGCGCTGCAATTCCTCACGCTTAATGGCCGCAGCCTGCCGCACTCGGTGCTCATGCTCATTCCCGAAGCGTGGCAGAACAACGGGAAAATGGATGATGAGCTGAAGGCATTTTACGAATATCACGCCTGCCTGATGGAGCCGTGGGACGGCCCGGCCAGCATCGTGTTCACCAACGGCAGTCAGGTCGGCGCGGTGCTCGATCGCAACGGCCTGCGCCCCAGCCGATATTACGTCACCAAAGACGATCTTGTGGTCATGGCCAGTGAAGTCGGCGTGCTTCCGATCAGGCCGGAAGATGTGGTCAAGAAATGGCGCTTGCAGCCGGGGCGAATTTTCCTGATCGACTTCAAGCAAGGCAGAATCATCGACGACAACGAGATCAAGCGCAGCCTGGTGGAGAAACGTCCGTGGAAGGAATGGATCGACCAGTACATGATCCCGCTGGACGATCTGCCCGCCCCGCGCAACGTGCAGGAGCCGGACCACGCGACGCTGCGCGTTCGGCAACATGCGTTCGGGTACACCGTCGAAGATTTGAAGATGATCATGTATCCGATGGCCGCCACGGGACTGGAAGCCGTCGGCAGCATGGGCAGCGACACGCCTCTGGCGTGCCTGAGCGACAAGCCGCAGTTGCTCTACAATTATTTCCGCCAGCTCTTCGCCCAGGTGACCAATCCCCCGCTGGATGCGATCCGCGAGGAATTGGTCACCAGCAACTACACTTACCTCGGACGGGAAGGGAATCTGCTGAGTGAAGAGCCGAAGAACTGCCACCTGATCAAACTCAAGCAGCCGATTCTCTCGAATCACGATCTGGAAAAACTGAGAGAAGTCGCCCACGGCGAGTTGCGCGCGGTGACTCTGCCGATGTTGTTCAATGTCGGCGATGGCGAAGCAGGTCTGGAAAAAGCGGTCGATGAATTGTGCGAGGCCGCGGCCAAAGCGGTTGAGGGCGGTGCATCCATCATCGTGCTGTCGGATCGCGGCGTCGATGCCCAGAAAGCGCCGATCCCCAGTTTGCTCGCCACTGCCGCCGTGCATCATCATTTGATTCGTCAAGGCACGCGCACACAGTGCGGTTTGGTGATCGAAACCGGCGAGGCCCGCGAGGCGCACCATTTCTGCATGCTCATCGGTTACGGCGCTGGTGCCATCAACCCCTATCTGGCTTTTGAAACCCTCGCCGATTTGCACAAAAACGGCATGCTCCCCACCGATCTCACGCTTGAGCAGGCGAAGAAAAATTTCATCAAGGCGGCCAACAAGGGAATCCTCAAAGTCGCCAGCAAGATGGGAATCAGCACGGTTCAGAGCTATCGAGGCGCGCAAATTTTCGAGGCCATCGGCCTGAGCAGCCGAGTCATCGACAAATTCTTCACCAAGACCGCCAGCCGGATCGCCGGTGTCGATCTGGACGTGATCGCCCGCGAGTCGCTCATGCGGCATCGCCACGGATTTCCGCCCATTTCCGTCAACGGCGAAACGCTCGAAAACGGCGGGCTCTATCAATGGCGACGCGACGGCGAATACCATCTCTGGAACCCTGACACCATCGCCAAGATGCAGCACGCCGTGCGATTGGGCATCAACAAACCGATCGATGGATTCAAGACGTTTCAGGAATATTCCAAGTTGGTGGATGATGAATCCAAGCACCGCTGCACGTTGCGCGGATTGCTGAAAATCAAAAAAGCTCCGACGCCGATTCCGCTGGAGGAAGTCGAGCCGGCCAGCCAGATCGTCAAGCGATTCGTCACCGGAGCGATGAGCTTTGGTTCCATCAGCAAAGAGGCGCACGAAAATTTGGCTATCGCCATGAACCGCATCGGCGGCAAGAGCAACACCGGCGAAGGCGGCGAAGATGCCGAGCGATTCAAACCCGATGTGGATGCATCCGGAAATCCCGTGATGCAGCCGGCGTACGCCGTGCCCGCCGAGACATTGCCGCCATCGCAGATGTTCCGCCGATCGGCCATCAAGCAGGTCGCCTCGGCGCGGTTTGGCGTCACCAGCGAATATCTCATCAATGCCGACGAGCTGCAGATCAAAATGGCCCAGGGCGCCAAGCCGGGCGAGGGCGGGCAATTGCCGGGGCACAAAGTTGACGAGTACATCGGCAAGATTCGCCACTCCACGCCGGGCGTGCAATTGATCTCGCCGCCGCCGCATCATGACATTTATTCCATCGAGGATTTGGCGCAGCTGATTCACGATTTGAAAAACAGCAATCGTGAAGCGCGCGTGAGCGTGAAACTGGTTAGCGAAGTCGGCGTCGGCACCGTGGCCGCGGGCGTCGCCAAGGCCAAAGCGGATCACATTCTCATCAGCGGCGACAGCGGTGGAACTGGCGCATCGCCCCTGACCAGCATTAAATACGCCGGCCTGCCGTGGGAATTGGGAGTGGCCGAAACGCAGCAGACGCTGGTTCTCAACGATCTTCGCGGCCGGATCATTTTGCAGACCGATGGCCAGATCAAAACCGGCCGGGATGTCGTCATCGGCGCGCTGCTGGGCGCGGAGGAATTTGGATTCAGCACCGGCCCGCTGATCGCATCCGGCTGCATCATGATGCGCGTCTGCCATCTGAACACCTGCCCGGTCGGAATCGCCACGCAGGACCCCGAACTTCGCAAGAAATTTGCCGGTAAACCGGAACATGTGATCAATTTCATGTTCTTCGTCGCCGAGGAAGTCCGCCGGTACATGGCCGAAATGGGCATCCGCAAATTCGAGGACATGGTCGGCCAGTCGCAATTGCTGGAATTCGCCGACATGAGTTCGCATTGGAAGGCGAAGGATTTGGATTTGGAAGTGATTTTGTATCGGCCGGAGGTCGGCCCCAATGTCGCCATCCGCAACGTGCAGAAACAGGATCACGGGCTCGACGCCGCGCTGGATAACAAGTTGCTGGAGCTAGCCAAGCCCGCGCTGGAATCCGGCAAGAGCGTGCGAGCCGAGCTGCCCATCATCAATGTCAACCGCACGGTCGGTGCGATTCTCTCCAGCGAGATCGCCAAGAAATATGGCTACGCCGGACTCCCCGATGAGACGATTCACTTCAAATTCACCGGATCGGCCGGCCAGAGCTTCGGATGCTTCCTGTCGCGCGGCGTCACGCTGGAACTGGAAGGCGACGCCAACGACTATTGCGGCAAGGGACTGTCCGGCGGCCGCGTGATCATCTATCCCGCGCGTAACGCCAACTTCAAGGCTGAAGAAAACATCATCGCCGGAAATGTCATCTGCTACGGCGCGATCTCCGGAGAGATTTATCTCCGCGGTGTCGTCGGCGAGCGATTCTGTGTCCGCAACAGCGGCGCCGAGGCCGTCGTCGAAGGCGTCGGAGATCACGGCTGCGAATACATGACCGGCGGCCGCGTCGTCGTCATCGGTCCGACTGGCCGAAATTTCGCCGCTGGCATGTCCGGCGGCATCGCCTATGTCTACGACACCTCCGGCCAATTCAAGGACCTGTGCAATCCGGAAATGGTGGAACTGGTCTCCGCCAACACACCGGATGATCTGAAAACCATCAGCCGACTGCTGCAGAATCATTGCCAATACACCGGCAGCCCTGTGGCCCGCGCGATTCTGGACGATTTTGAAAAGGAGCTCCGCTGGTTCGTGAAGGTGCTGCCGACGGAATACAAGAAAGTACTGGAACGCCAGTCGGAAGTGGATGAGCGGGCACAGATGTTGTCGAGACGGCAGGTGTGATGCGGTCCAGATCATTTGGGATCGAGCGAACTTGCGATGAGTGGTGGCGAACGAGCGGCAATTGCCGAGGAATACCGAGAAGCCGCAATTGAGCGAATCGTTTGTGCACAAGAGTTGTATTCCAGCGGACGACTGGTCGAGGCGAATTATTTTGCCGGCGTTGCGGTGGAATGTATTCTCCGCGCATACCGAATCAGGATCGATGCGGAATTTGATGCGCGGCACAATATCGGCGACCTTTACCGGATGGGACGATTTGCCGACATCGTTCCGCCAGCCAACGCCGATGAGATCAATGCGGCGCTTGGCGAAGTGATCGCGTTGTGGTCGAACGGTCACCGATATTTGCCTGAATATGCTCTGAAGCGCGATTGGAAGAAAAGAAAATTGTACAGACATCGCGGTCTATGGATTAAAGGAGACTTCTTCAAGGAACTGACGCGAAAACTGATGAATTCGTCTGAAACGATCGTCAACATGGGAATCATTCAATGGAAACCTTTGTTCAAAAATTGAAGCGGATGCTCCGCCGGGAATTTCCCAAATGCTCCTTCGACCTTGAAACGGGTCGCGGCGACAGGTTGAGCGGGTATCTGATCTGGAAGGGTTTTTCGGGCGTCGAGCAAATCGAACGGCAGCGAACGCTCTCCGCATTTCTAAAGGCCAACCTCTCCGATGATGAACGGCGTCACATCGCGGGGATTTTGACTATGACACCTGAGGAAGTCGCCTTCGCCAAGCAGGCTTAGTTCTATTTACCGTTGCGGACAGATCACCATGGGCAAACCCACCGGATTCAAGGAGATTCATCGCGAGACGCCCAAGCGGCGCGATGTGAAGCTGCGCCTGCTCGATTGGAACGAAGTCTACACCGAATTCCCCGAGGAAAAGCTCCGCAAGCAGGGCGCTCGCTGCATGGATTGTGGCATTCCCTTCTGCAACAACGGTTGTCCGCTGGGCAACATCATTCCGGAATGGAACGATCTGGTTTACAAAAATCGCTGGCGCGAAGCGCTGGAGATGCTGCTCAAGACCAACAATTTTCCCGAATTTACCGGGCGAATCTGCCCCGCGCCGTGTGAAGAGGCGTGCGTCCTGGGGATCAACGACGATCCAGTGACGATCAAGAACATCGAGATGAACATCATCGAGCACGCCTTCCAGCAGGGCTGGATAGCTCCGCACCCGCCGCCGTCGCGCACGGGAAAGAAAGTCGCGGTCGTCGGCTCCGGCCCGGCTGGTTTGGGGTGCGCCGCGCAGCTCAACAAGGCCGGGCACACCGTCACCGTTTACGAGCGGGCCGATCGCATTGGCGGCTTGCTGATGTATGGCATTCCCAATTTCAAATTGGAGAAACGATTCATCGATCGCCGGGTGAAGATCATGGAGGAAGAGGGAATCAAATTTGTCACCGAAGCCAACGTCGGCGTCAACGTGCCGGTGGATGATCTCCGCCGGGACAACGACGCCATCGTTCTCTGCGGCGGCGCGACCAAGGCGCGCGATCTTCCCGTTCCCGGGCGCGATCTGAACGGCATTCATCTGGCCATGACCTATCTCCCCATGCAAAACCAGCGCGACATGGGCGATCATTTCGACAACGGCTCATTCATCGATGCCCGCGACAAGGACGTGATCATTCTCGGCGGCGGCGACACCGGCGCGGATTGCCTGGGCACGGCCCTTCGGCAGGGATGCAAGAGCGTGAAACAATTTGAATTGCTCCCTCGTCCGCCGGAAACGCGATCGCAGGATGTTGTCCTGGAAGGCAAGGTGCAGCCGTGGCCGTATTGGCCGATGATTTTCCGCACCAGCAGCGCTCACGAGGAAGCCAATGCCATGGCCGGCGGGGAAATCCGGGATTTTTCCATCAACACCAAAGCCTTCAGCGGCGAAAACGGAAACGTCAAACGCCTGCATGGGATTCGATTGGAATGGTCCAAGGATTCCAACGGCCGATTCGCCATGAAGGAAGTTCCCGGCAGCGAATTTGAATTGTCATGCGATCTCTGCCTGCTGGCGCTGGGATTCGTCCATCCCGAACATGACGGTCCCATCGGGCAATTGGGCCTCACGCTCGACAGCCGCGGCAACGTGCAAGTCGACGAAAATTACGCCACCAGCGTTCCCGGTGTGTACGCAGCCGGAGATATTCGACGCGGACAGAGTCTGGTCGTCTGGGCGATCAGCGAAGGTCGACAGGCGGCGATGGCGGTGGACACATTCCTCATGGGCCGCAGCGATCTGGGCCCCGCGATGAAACTTTTCTGATAACGCCAGCACTCCGATGGAAGCGGCGACTCTGCCCACGGTCTCCATCGTCACCCCCAGCTTCAACCATGCTCCGTTCATCGAGCAGACCATTCTCAGCGTCCTCGAGCAGGAATATCCGAAATTGGAATACCTCGTCATCGACGGCGGCTCGAGCGATGGAACATTGGACATACTGAAAAAATACGATGGGCGATTGAAATATATTTCCGAACCCGATCACGGACAGGCGGATGCGATCAACAAGGGTTTTATGCGCAGCGGCGGAGAGATTCTCGCCTGGCTCAATTCCGACGATACCTACGCTTCCGGCGCGATCCGCGCCGTTGCGGAAATCTTCGCCGCGCAACCCGACATCGGTGTCGTGTATGGTGACGCGGATTTCATCGATGCCCACGGCAATTTCATCGCCCCGTGTGCCCATATCGAAAATTTCAATCGCCATCGCCTGCTGTATTACAGCGATTATCTTGTTCAGCCGGCGGTGTTTTTCAGGCGCGCGATTTTCGAATCCGCCGGCGGACTCGATGTCTCGCTGAATTGGGCGATGGATTACGATCTCTGGTTGAAATTCGCCGCGCGCACCGAATTCTTTTATCTCCGCAAAACACTGGCGCATTATCGCTGGTTGGGCGGCAGTAAAACCGCCGGCGGCGGCGCGGCGCGGATCGAAGAGGTTCGCCGCGTCGCCCTCCGCTACGGCGCCCGTGGCCTGCCGGCGTTTTTTCACCTCGAGGCAGTTCGGATGCATTTGGCGCAGGCGACAACGGAAATGCGCGAAGGTCACTTTGGCCCCGCGATTTATCAAGGCCTGGCATCAGCACGGTCCTTGCTTTCATCCCCTCGCGCCATCCGCAGCCTTTTCTCGCCGCAAACATGGAGAATTATTGCCACCGGCCGGAAACTGCGCCGATCGGCGTCCGATAAATGAAGGTTCTATACCGCCACAGAATCCGAATTAAATTCGGAGAGCTTCATGCCGATAGCAATGGGGTTCGGCCGACAATTGTTGGCCAATAGGGGCGAGAGATTATGCCTGAGGATGATGCGATGCCTGTTGCCGAAGAAAATGCTCCGGAGTCGGAAGCCTGGCAGGAGCCGGTGACGCTGCCATTCAATGTGCATGTGCTTATCGATCGGTTGATGGCCAAAAAGGATGTCATCCTGCACATACTGGAAGCGGTGGAGCAACGTCTCAGCGCCAATCTCGGGGAAGTACGAACGGGCCTGGAGCGCGGGGAAAACGATCGGGTCCACGTTGGACTTCATGCAATCAAAGGATCGGCCGGCACTCTCGCAGCCGACGTGCTTCTTCTCATCTCTCGAAAAATGGAAGAGAGCGCGCGGGGCGGCGACATATTGGCGGTGGAACGGCGAATGCCGCAATTGCAACGGGAAATCCAGCGATGTCTCGACTTCATTCCCCGCGCCCGGAATTTGATAAACGCATTGATTTGAATCGGCTCTGCGACTCCCTTTGACTATCGGCACGTCTCATCCTAGATAAGATTCGCGCCCTGCGTATACTTCGAGGCTTCGCCTTGAGGCACTTATGGCATCGGTCTGCTTTTATTTCCAAATTCATCAGCCGTTTCGTCTGCGGAGATACTCCGTTTTCGACACGGACAGGCATTATTTCGACGAACTGAAGAACGCCGAGATTTGCCGGAAAGTCGCCCACAAGTGCTATCTGCCGGCCAATCGCACGTTGCTGGACACCATCCGCGTGCATGAAGGCAGGTTCCGCATCGCATATTCCGTCACCGGCGTGGCACTGGAACAATTTCAGCTTTACGCCCCGGAAGTAATGGATTCCTTTCATCAGCTCAACCAGACCGGATGCGTGGAATTTCTGGATGAAACGTATTACCACTCGCTGGCATTCCTCTATTCCCGCGAGGAATTCCGGGCACAGGTCGAGCAGCATCGGCAATTCATCAAGCATTTATTCGGCCAGGAGCCGCGGGTTTTCCGCAATACCGAGCTGATCTACAACAACGATCTGGCCCATTTCGTCAGCCACATGGGATACGAGGCGATTCTTACCGAGGGCGCCGATCACATTCTGGGCTATCGCAGCCCGAATTTTGTGTATCGTCCGCCGCACGCGCCGAAATTGAAATTGCTGCTGAAAAATTACCGGCTTAGCGACGACATCGCGTTCCGCTTTTCCAACAAGGGCTGGGAACAGTGGCCGCTGACCGCCGACAAATTCGCTGGTTGGGTCAACCAGATAAACGGCAATGGGAATCTGTGCAATCTGTTCATGGATTACGAAACCTTCGGCGAGCATCAATGGGCCGACACCGGCATTTTCGATTTCATTCATCATTTGCCGGGCAAAGTGATGCAAAACACCGACAACAATTTCCTCACGCCCAGCCAGGTGATCGACAAATATGATTCGGTCGGAGAAATCGACGTGCCGCACATGATTTCCTGGGCGGACATGGAGCGCGATCTTTCGGCTTGGCTCGGCAATGCGATGCAATCCAACGCCCTGCACGAACTTTACAAACTGGAAGGCCCGCTGAAGGAAAAAGGCGATGTGCAGCTCTTGACCGATTGGCGCAGGCTGACCACCAGCGACCATTTCTATTACATGTGCACCAAGTATTGGTCGGACGGCGATGTGCACAAATATTTCAGCCCGTACGAAAGCCCGTACGACAGCTACATCAATTTCATGAACGTGCTGGACAACGTGCAGAGCCGCATGCGAGCTTGAGGGAAGCCATGCAATCAACACCCGATCGCAAAGTCGGCCTGGCAGGCGAGGCCGATTGGTGGGATGAGATGGCCGCGAGCGACTTTGGCCCATACGCCAAGGAGATGCGCGAGCGGCTTGATCCCGCCATGCCGCTGCACTGGTCGATCATCCAGCACATCGACGCACCGGAAGGCGCGACCGTCGAAATCCTCGACGCCGGCGCGGGGCCGATCACCAGCGTCGGCAAAATCTGGCCGGGCCGCAATGTCCGCCTCACGGCCGTTGATCCGCTGGCCGATGCATACGATCGGATTCTGGCGAAATACAATATCCAGCGGCCGGTGCGCACGATTCGCGGGGAATGCGAGGCACTCTTTCAGCAGTTTGGCGCGGACCGCTTCGATCTGGTGTTTTGCCGCAACGCCATGGACCACACCGCCGATCCCATCGCGGGCATCCGCAACTGCCTGCAGGTGGTCAAGCCGCGCAAGAACGTGGTCCTGCATCATTTCACCAACGAGGGCGAAGCGCAGAAATATCACGAACTGCACCAATGGAATTTCGATGCTCAGGAAGGCCAATTCGTCGTCTGGAATCCACGCACCCGCATCCTTGTGAAGGACGCGGTGAAGGACCTCGGCGAGATCACCTTATGCGACGCCCGAACTCCGCGCTGGCTGGTCGTGGTGTTGCGAAAATCCTGAGCGGCGGCGTTATCCGGCGGCTTGACAACATTTCAAAACCGCCGGATAAGGGCCGCTAACATGGCCGATGCGCCTTCCAAAGCCCAAGCGCCGGACCTATCGCTGGCGCGATTGCCGCATCGCCATCCGTTTTTGTTCGTCACCCGCCTGGTTTCTTTAGAACCCAATCAGAGCGCCGAGGGCATTTGGACGGTCACCGGCGACGAAGCATTTTTCCAGGGCCATTTCCCCGGCAATCCGATCGTGCCGGGAGTTTTGATCGTCGAAGCGCTGGCGCAGATTTCGGGCCTGGCCCGATCCAACAATGGAGGCGGTGGGAAGCTCGCCCAGATCGATGTGCGATTTGACGATTCCGTCGCGCCGCCGGCGGATATCCAGCTCTTTTCGCAAGTCACCCGCTGCATCGGCTCACTGGTCCAATACAAAGTCCGTGCCGCCAATGCCGGCAAAACCGTGGCGCGCGGTACCGTGACGTTGCATCTCCCCGGCCAATGAGTTCACGGCTTGATTGTCTTTCCGCAGTCGTAAAGCCAGGTGTTCGCCCCAGGTTCGAAGTGAAACAAATCTGGATCGCGCCGGCCGATCTGATCCAGCGCCGCTAATGTGCAGGATTGTTGGTCGCCCGCCTCATCTGTATGCACCTGCACCACCCAGATGCGGCCCTTGCCCGCCAACTTTTCGACATCGCCGAACACTGCCGAAGAATCCTGGTCCAGCGGCGGCTCAATCCAGAGACGAGATGGATCGCAATTCAATCCCGCTTGCTGATGATAAAAGTCGTACGACGCCGTCGCATAATGTGAGAGATAAATCCCGTCACCCGGCTGCCAATGCTCGGCGATCCAGCGGTAGGTTTGCAGTGTCTCTTCTCGACCGGGCGGATGGAAGAAATATGCGATCGAAAGCCGGGCGCTGGGAACCAGCGTGACGCACAGGATCAGCATTGCTGCAGCAATGCCGGCAAAATTCCCGCAAAGGGCATCCAATCCCGTGCCGATTCCGATCAGGATCATCGGCACAAAAAACAGCACGAGACGATCGGCCATCGGATATTGCTTTAGCGCTGCCGCCAGCAGCATCACCGGAAATGGCGCGAGCATGAGCAGCAATCCGCCGCGCTTTCGCAGCGCGATTGCCGCTCCGACCCCGAACGCGCAAAACGCCGCTCCCGGATAATCCAGCCACATCGCCCCAGGCGATCGACAAATGGCGATCAGCGCCGAGCCCGGCCACCAGATCGGCCAAAGCGGCATGAACGCATTCCGCTGCGCCCAGTAGAGCACCAATTGCCGATGCACCTCCGCATCGTACAGCACATGGCGAAGCAGGAATTGTTCGACGACGAAAACACCCGCCGGCGCCGACAACGCAATCGCCAATCGCTTCACATCGGCCAAGCGAAGCATGAATATCGCGCCCAGCCCCATCCCGGCCAAAACAAAAATCGCCGGAAAACTGCAGAGCACACCTCCGATGCCGATGCCCGCCAACCATTTCGCGCGCGGAATCGAAGGATTCTCCACGAATCGCAGCACCGCCAGCGCGATCGCCAGCGCAATCGCCACATCGCTGCCATAGGGCTTGGCTTCACTGCTGTAATAAATCAGCGGCCCCAGCGTGGCAAAAAACACCAATGCGATAATTGCTGCCCGCGCATTCAAAATCCTTTTCACCACGAACAAAAACAGCGGCAACGACCCCAATCCCGCCACGAACGACACCAGCCGCAGTGCCCTTTCCCCGGGTCCAAACACCAGGACCGATAATTTCTCCAGCACCAAAAACCCCGGCGTCGCGGCCTGCCAATAATCCAGCGGCTGGGAGATCAAATTCCAAAACCCCCGATTCAGAATGCTGTGAGTCAGGAAAAGTTCATCCAGCCAAAGCGATCGAAAAGCGCAAAACCGGCCGATACGCAGGGTCGCCCCAACGGCAACAATCATCCAAGCCGAGGCGATGGCGCGGCGATTCCATGTGGCGGTGGACTGTCCAGATTCGACGGCGGTTGATTCCATCGAACAAATGCTATCGCGCCGGTGCCCTGTTGCTACAATATGAGGGGCTTCGGAGATAGAGCCGCATGGTTTTCACCGCCCAGTGTCCGCAGTGCGGAAAGATTCTGTGGTATTCCGACAAACTGGCGGGAACGGTCACGATCTGCCCGGCCTGTGGCGGAATGATGCGCCTGCCCATCGCCGAAGCGCCACCGCCGATTGTCCCTGACCCATCAATAAATCCCGCGCCTGCCGAGGATCGCGCTCCCGCCGAGGTGGAACAAACCTATCTCACCCACCAGGCCGCCGCCGCGGTGGGTGAAGTGCAGATGGACGTGGAGGATTCGGATCTGGTCCAATGGGCCCAGCCGCAATCGCCGCCGGCCGCCGAGCCGCCAACCTGGGCGCCGCCGCCGCTGGTGGATCAGGCTCCTGCTGCGAATTGGCCGCCCCATTCGAATCTTCCGCCGCGCGATTCCTATCGCAATCTTCCCACTGTCGAGGAGCGCAAGGCCAACCGCAAATGGATCCTTCAGGTCGCTCTCTGTGCCGTTGCGGTGTTTCTATTTCTGCTCGGATTGATCTGGCTCTTCACTCCGCCAAAAAACCCTTCGTTTGATCAAGTCCATCGCCAGGAGATTCTCGATCTGAAACAAAGCGCCGAGGATTTGGCTTTGCAAGGCAAATACCGGGATGCCTACGACCAATACGAAGCGCTGGAGCGCCTGGTGGCCGGCCAGCAGATTAACGATCCATATTTACAATCGGAACTAGAAACCGCATGGAAACGCCGGGATGATCTGTATGAATTAGCCCTTCGCGGCGGTCCGGCCGCATCCCGCCCCAACGAAGCCCCGGCGATCCCGGTGAATCCGGAATCCACATCGACTCCGCCAATTGTTGCCGAAACCGAAGCTTCTCCGGTCATTGCTCCGGAGATTACACAATCCACCACCGCTCCAAGTACCTCGCCCAGCTTCGCCCAATCTCTTCCACCGCATCCCGCGCCACATCCGACTTCCCAGCCCAGCAATGGTGTGACGGATGACCAGATCGGCGCGGCGATCACCAAAGGCGCCAGCTTCCTGATGGCTCAGTTCACCGATTCCCAGATCGGCAACTCCGGCGAAACCCAATATCACGACGGCCTCGATTGCCTGGCCGTTTATGCCCTCATGCAAAGTGGATTAGCCACCAACGATCAGCGGCTGGATATCCACGGAACCTTCATGTCCGGCGCGATCGACGCGATGAAGCAACTGCACATGGTCAACCAATACATCACCTACAGCCGCGCTCTCCGCGCCACCGCCCTGGCCCTTTACGACCGCGATGAAGATCACGCCACGATCCGCGACGATGTCGGCTGGCTCATGCGCGCCCAGTACGGCGGGGCGTACACCTACACCGATCGCTTTCTCCGCAACAGCAATTTCCCATTCTGGGATAATTCCAATTCCCAATACGGCCTGCTCGGCGTCTGGTCCGGCGCGGAAGTCGGCATCGTCGTGCCCGATCAATATTGGAAAGATGTCGAACAACACTGGACCGATTGCCAACTCAACGACGGCGAATGGGCCTACCGCGCTTTTGAGAACGAACCGCGCCGGTCCATGACCCTCGCCGGCATCGCGTCGCTTTTCGTGACCCAGGATTATCTCGATCCCGCCCGCTACGGCGATCAGGTCGGCCGGCCGCCCTTCCAGCCGGCGCTGGCGCATGGATTGGAATGGCTGGAAAGCGGCGAGAACAGCGTGATGCCGCTGGAAAATCAATACGATTATTACGCCCTCTACGGCCTGGAGCGCGTCGGCCTGGCATCGGGATTCAAATATTTCGGCTCACACGATTGGTATCGCGATCAATCCGCCACCACCATCCAAACCCAAAACACCGACGGCTCCTGGGGCGACGACATGTTCGACAAAATCGTCGACACCTCCTACGCCCTGCTGTTCCTGGCGCGCGGCCGGCATCCCATCATCATGAGCAAGCTCCGCTTCGACGGCGATTGGGCCAACCGTCCGCGCGATGTCGCCAATCTCGCGAGCTTCGCATCCTCCGAACTCGTCCGCCCGCTCAATTGGCAGGTCGTCACCATCGACCGCGACTGGCACGACTGGACCGATGGCCGAATCCTTTTCCTCGCCAGCGACAAAGCGCCCGCCATCTCCGATGCCGACATGGAAAAAATCCGCGAGTATGTCCAGCACGGTGGCCTGCTGCTGATGCAATCCGACGGCGGCAGCGCGGAATTTTCGCAATTCGCCGAGGATTTCGGCCGCAAACTGTTTCCCCAATACGGCTGGGCCGATCTCCCCGCCGGCTCGGCGCTGGAAACCGTCGCCTACAAACTCGACAACCCTCCCAAGATTCGCGTCATCAGCAACGGCGCGCGAATCCTCGTCATGCTCTGGCCCGAGGATGTCACCAGCCAATGGCAACTCAAAAGCGAACGCGAGTCGCGCGGCATCTTCGAGCTTGGCGTCGATCTGGTTCTTTATGCAAATGGCAAAACCGAACTTAAAAATCGCGTGCAATCCCAGGAAATCCCCGCCCTGATTTCCCCCGCGGCCAGCCTGACTCTGGGGCGGATCCGATATGACGGCAACTGGGATCCCGAGCCGGCTGCGTGGCCGCACGCCGCGCGATGGTTCGGCCAGCAAACCAGTCTCGGTCTGAATCTCCAGACGATTGATCTGAA
>Ga0302324_100012852_pt1 | contig 17039 bp, 11 predicted proteins | sample Palsa_T0_1_FD_201949 | JGI IMG/M metagenome (GOLD analysis project Ga0302324, IMG submission 201949) | Peat permafrost microbial communities from Stordalen Mire near Abisko, Sweden - Palsa_T0_1 | ecosystem: Environmental > Terrestrial > Soil > Palsa > Peat permafrost | place: Sweden: Abisko...
GGGGGGGCGGGCTGGGGACGCTGGCGGTGGCGGGAATCTGGGCAGCGGCGTTCCCGCGGCTAAGACGGGCGGACGCGTTGACGGCGGAGGAGTTGAGAAGCAGTGGTTAGTGATTAGTGGTTAGATCTCATTTGGCGTCGCCGACTATTACGGTTTCGCCGGGGGGCGTGGCGGCGGTTTTCACGTTGATGACGTGATATTGGGCTGGGGTGGTTCCAACGTTGCGCAGGCCGTGGACCTCGTTGGATCCGTTAAAGATGATGGAGCCGGGGCCGACGCGTTTCCAAACGCCATTGTTGAAGGCTTCGACGGTGCCCTGGTCGATGAGGACCAGTTCCTCGTTGGGATGGCGATGGGGCGGATGGGGCATCTGGCCGGGATTCAGGGTGGTGATGTGAATCTCGAGGTTTTCGAGCGTGGCAGTGGGAGAAGAGACGACGGAGCGCACGGAGCCGACTTTTGTGGGCTTGTCAGTAAAGGTGTTCCAATCGAAGACGGTCGAGTGCATGACCTGAACATCGGCATGGACTGGGGCGGGGCCGAAAGCGAGGCCACAAGCCAATGTGGTGGCGATGGCGGCGATGAGGGCTCCAAGGAGAGCGAACTGGAGTTCTCTGCGGGTGACTGATGCGCGAATCGCGGGACGGGTGATCATGATGGGGACCTTTCGAGGGGAGTGGGGTTTCGGCGTTCTGGCGGCGAGGACGCCGACACTACAGCCGCTATGGAGAGCGGCGCTACTCGGAGGCATCAAGCTTCGGTGACTGTTATAGAAGACCGGATTGAGGCTGGCAAGGGCCTTTGCGGGCGCTGTAGGTGGAAATGGCATCGTAAGCGGAAGAGATTGTAGAGCGGCAGACGGTAGAATCCGAGAGAAACTCAAAGGGCTGAGAACTCGTCGGCTTGAATGTGTCGCGATAATTGGGCGATTGGGAGGGAAAGCGTGAAGACCTGGCAAAAGATTCTGGCGATGACAGCGGTGACGCTGGCGATTGGCGGCGCCTACCTGGCGTGGGTGTTTCACGAGCGGGCGAATCCCGGGGTGATCGGGCAGCCCAAGGCGGATGAAGGCGACACGCTGAGCAAGGACGACCTGGTTGTGATGAAGGAGTACTTTCCGCAGCACTTTGACGACCTGCAACGGTTCGAGGGCACGACCGTGTGGATGAAAAACGGGTACTCGATGGCGTACTACCCTTATGCGGGTGGGAGGGTGGATTTTGCGAAGAAGTTGGGCCTGGTGCCGCCGCTCGAGCGGCTGGAGATAAAGAAGTTTGTGAAGGCGGTGGCCCCCGCGGCGGCGCACGACGGCCTCGAACCGGGCGGAACGCAGGCGTTTGCGGTGTTTACGCTGGGCGACGGCAAGGAGATGTATGCAACGCCGGTTGGGGTGTTGCTCGGCAGCCAGGAGGGCTACTACACAGACATGCTGTTCTTCTACGACGATCCGCACACGCTCTACGGCTACTGGCCGAAGGATGTGTGGACGGCGATTGAGGCGCACCAGGTGAAACCGGGGATGAGCGAACTGGAGACGCGACTGGCGATTGGGCAGAAGGTGCATGTGGATGGGGACCGCGAGGGTGACCGGACAGTGACGTATGACGTGAACGGGAAGAAGTGGGATGTGACCTACGTGAAGAACCAGGCGACGGAGATTAAGAGCGAGTGAGTGGCCGTTGCGTTAGCGGGTCCTGCCCAGCATGAAGCGATGGTCTCTCACCCATTCGCGATTGCGAAAAAGCAGGTCTTTCGACTCCCCTTCTCTGCGTTCAGGGTCGCTCAGGATGACAACGAACGGATGGGGCATGGGGTTGCGTAGGCAGGCATAGATCCTTGTTCTCCCACCCATTCGCGGTGAGGCTGCGAATGGATAGGGCACGGGGTTTTCTTACTATAGATTGCGCGCGCAAAAGAAATCGGGTGGCTGCCCGTGGGCGCCACCCGAAGAGTGTTGCTGAAATTGTTGATCGACCGAAGAGGAGGATCTAATTCAGGAGTCAGGACAAGAGTAGCGCCGGGGCGGAGGGGTGTCTTGAGTCGAAGGAGTGAGGGGTTCCTCCACCTTAAGGTGGAGATGGAGCCCGGGGCGGGGCGGACGCTCGGCCAGAAGAGCGATGGTTGGGTTAGTCTGGTTGCATTCGCGGTTCACGGGATTTGGCAGTTTCACGAACTTTTTGAGGCCCGTCCGCAGCGGGGAGTTTTGAGTTCCAGAGGCTAAACACGTTGCCCCAAAAAGGTGCGTCCCCGAGGGGTTCGAAGGAAACCATCCCTCAGGGGCTAAAGCCCTTCATTTTATTGGCCTTGTCGGCATGACTAAAGTCGTGCCCTGTTACAAAACAACAGATTTTTTGGCGCGCGTATGGTCGTGCCCTTTCACAAAGCAGCAGATTCTTGGGCGCGGCTAAAGTCGTGCCGTGGCTCAAATCGAGAGACTCTCAGCTGATCGCGAGGCAGGCACTGCACGATTCTGTGATTCGGGGACACACCAATTTGATGGGAAACAGAGTGACTCAAAGGCCGCTGCCAGGTGCGATCGTTCGATGGTTAGCGGCCGGACTGCTGGGAGCCTGCGCCGCGCCGGGGTGGGGGCTTGTGCCTTCGACGCCGCTGGCGAACTACGGACGGCAGAGCTGGGTGATGGAGAACGGGCTGCCGCAGAACACGGTGCAAGCGCTGTTGCAGACAAAAGGCGGATTTGTGTGGCTGGGGACCGAGGTCGGACTGATCCGATTTGACGGAAACAGCTTTGAGACTTTTGACAAGAGTTCGAGACCGGCGCTTCCTGGGAACGACGTCCGTTGCCTGATGGAAACCAAGGCTGGGACGCTGTGGATTGGAACCAGCGAGGGCCTGGCGCGCTGGCAGGACGGGAAGGTTGTTTCGTTCACCACGGCCAACGGGCTACCGGCGAATGGGATTCGCGGGCTGGTGGAGGACAACAACGAAGAGATCTGGGTGTGGACGGATGGGGGGCTATCGGTTCTTGCCGGGGACCGGTTCCTCGGGGTCCCGGAAGGCGAAGGGCAGCCGCGCGGGGCCGTAACTTCGCTGACGGGCAGCGGAGGCGGAGTCTGGGTTGGCACCACGACTGGGGTGTACTACCGCTGGAAGGGCAGCTGGAACGGGCCGATGCTGGCTGCGGCGTTTCCCAATGAGGGAGTGGAGCAACTGGCGGTTCGGCCGGGCGGGGCACTGGCGGTTGCAAGCAAGAATGCGGTGGTTTTTGAGCGCGGGAACGGCGTGATCGAGCGGCTGACGGCGGGCAAGGAGCTGCCCGGCAGCAAGGTGCAGGTTATCTATGGAGACAAGGGAGGGAGCGTCTGGATTGGGACCAACAGCGGCCTTGTCCGGTGGGCGGATGGCACGGTGCAGCGATTCCCAGTGAACGACAGCCTGGCGACCGAGAGCATCCTGGGAGTGATGGAGGATGCTGAGGGCAATCTCTGGGTGGGAACGGAGACGGGCGGACTGCACATTCTTCGCGATCAACGGTTCCGTTTAGTGGGGGCGCGGGACGGGCTGAGTTCCGACGAGACTACGACCGTAGTGGAGGATGAAAGCCGGACTCTTTGGGTGGGCACGGAGGCGAACGGTCTAAATGCGGTGAAGCAAGACGGAGGGGTAAAGACCTACACGGTGAAGGACGGCCTGGTGAGCGACGTGATCCTGTCGCTGGCGGCGGGGCAGCACGGTGAGATCTGGGTGGGAACGCCGGACGGGCTGAACCGGATCGAGGGGGGAAAGGTGGAGGCGTTCACCTCAGCCGACGGGCTGCCGGATGACTTTATCCGGTCGTTGCTGGTGGATGAGGACGGGAGCCTGTGGGTGGGCACACGTCGAGGCCTGGCGCACTGGAGCGGCAAGGCAGGCGCGCCGATGACGACCTTTACCACCGCGAACGGGCTGGGGAGCGACCTGGTGGGGGCAATTGCGCGCGACAAGCGTGGGAACCTGTGGGTGGCGACGCTGGGAGGGCTGGCGCGGCTGCACGGCGCGACGATGCTCAACTACACGACCAAGGACGGACTATCAAGCAATGTCGTCACGGCGCTGATGCCGCGCGGCAACGGGACGATGGTGATTGGAACACAGGACCATGGCTGGAACCTGTGGGACGGACTGAACCAGATTTCGGCGGTGAAGTACGTCGGACTTGAGCGGGCGAACATTCACGCGATCCTTGACGATGGCGCCGATCATCTTTGGTTTGCGACCTCGAATGGAATCGGGCGATGCGATATCGACCTCGCGGGCGGCTGCTACCACTGGATCGGTTTCGGGACGGCGGATGGCTTGCGGAGCCAGGAGACCGCGATCAACAGCCATCCATCGGCGTGGCGCGGCAGGGATGGGCGCTTGTGGTTTGCGACTCCCAAGGGGCTGGTGGAGGTGGTTGATCCGGGGAAGTTCCCGGTGAACAAGGTTCCTCCGCCGGTAGCGGTGGAGCGGTTTGTGGTGGACGATGTGGCGATGAACCTGGCAGATTCACCGGTGAAGGTGGCGGCCGGGGGCGGGCACTTCGAGTTCGACTACGCGGGGATGAGCTATACGGCTCCGCTGAAGGTGCGCTATCGGTACATGCTGGAGGGCTTTGACAAGGACTGGACCGAGGCGGGGACGAGGCGAGTGGCCTACTACACGGCAATTCCGCCGGGACACTACACCTTCAGGGTGCAGGCGGCAAACAACGACGGGGTGTGGAACGAGGCCGGCGCGGGACTGCCCTTTGACCTGAAACCGCGCTTCTATCAGTCGTTGTGGTTTTACGCGCTGATGACGCTGCTGGCGGCCGGGCTGGTGGTGGCAGCGACGATGCTGGTGCAGCGAAGAAGGATGCTGCGCACTGAGCGGGAATTCAATGCGGTGCTGGGCGAGCGCAACCGGATTGCGCGCGAGATTCACGACACGCTGGCGCAGGGGTATGTGGGAGTAAGCGTGCAACTGGAGGTGCTGGCGGAGTTGCTGAGGAAGAACCGGATGGAAGCAGCGGTGAAGCAGTTGGACAAGACACGCACGCAGGTGCGAGAGGGATTGGCCGAGGCGCGGCAATCGATCTGGGCGTTGCGTTCGCAGGACTCGGGCGAGAAGACGCTGCCGGTGCGGTTGCGGCGGATGGCCGAGAATGCGGGCCTTGGGGGCCTCGAGACGCAGTTCCTTGTGTTTGGGGCGTACCGGCCGCTCAGCCAGGATACGGAGCAGGAGCTTTTGCGGATTGCTCAGGAGGCGATCCAGAACGTGCAGCGGCACTCGGGGGCGAAGTGCCTGACCGCGCAGATCGAGTACCTGCCGGGAGCGGTCGCGTTGGAGATTCGGGATGACGGACGGGGATTCGACATGACGGAAGCAGCGGAACGCGAGGGCCACTACGGGTTGACGGGAATGCGGGAAAGGGCAGCGACGCTGGGAGGGACACTCGAAATCACAAGCGGACCGGGACGAGGAACGACGGTAAGAGTGCGCGCAACAGTTGCAAGAGAGGCGCGCGAGCAGGAAGAGCAGATTGGAGTTGAGGATTGAGCAAAGAATTGGGCAGGGAGACGATACGCGTGCTGGTGGTGGAGGATCACCACGTGGTGCGGCAGGGGCTGGTGGCGCTGCTGAACGTGGTGGATGGCCTGGAGGTGGTGGGCGAGGCTGCCGACGGAGTGGAGGCGATTACGCAGTTCCGGAAGTGTCTGCCGGACATTACACTGATCGACCTTCGGCTGCCGCGAATGGGGGGCGTGGACGTGATTCAGCGGCTGAGGATGGAGACGCACGGGGCGCGGTTTATTGTGCTGACCACCTATGACGGCGACGAAGACATTTACCGGGCGTTGCAGGCCGGGGCGCGAGCCTATCTGCTGAAGGGCATGACGACGGATGAGCTGGTCGCGACGATCCGGATGGTACATGCGGGCAAATCGCATATTCCCCCGGCGATTGCGCAGAGGCTGGCCGAGCGGATGGGGACAGAAGAGTTGACTCCGCGCGAGTTCGACGTGCTGGAGCAGATTGTGCACGGCAAGAGCAACAAAGAGATCGCGACGGAGTTAGAGATCAGCGAGGCGACTGTGAAGACGCACATCAACTCGCTGCTGGGCAAGCTTGGGGTGACGGATCGGACGCAGGCGGCGACGGCGGCGATTCAGCGCGGCATTGTGCCGTTGGAGAGTTTGAGGAAACCGAGGCAATCATGAGACGCGGGACTTTTGTTGGACTTATAGCGGCGTGTTTGTGCCTAGCTGGGCAGGGTTTGGCTGAGGCGCAGAAGTCGAGTTGGCGGCAGGCGACGGATGCCGAGCTGACTGCGCTTTTGCCGGCGCGTGCGCCCGTGGAAAAGGAACACATTGAGACAGAGATGCGCACCGCGAGCGGCATTGTGGATGCACACGGGCACTATATTGCCGGAGTGGTGCTGCTGACGGCAGGCTACTCGGCAGACGGGAAGTACTCGCACTACCTGCTGGTGCAGGCTCCGATCAAGGTGGGGGGAATCGCGCTGAAGCCGGGCGAATACGCGTTCGGGTGGAATCGCGGGCAAGGCGGAGACACACTGAGTGTGCACTTTCACGAGGCGGCGACGGGAACATTGGTGGGGACGACTGACGCGCACCGGATTGTCGGGCAAAGCCGCGTGGAGAGCCTGCACATCTGGCCGCCGAACGACAAGGGAATGATCCAGATCGGGCGGTTTTCGATTCCGTACGAGATTGGGGAAGAGTAGAACGCTTTTGCGTTGTGGTGATGCCGGCGTTGTGGATTCCCACCAATTCCCGCGGTGAAGCTGCGGAATGGATGGGGTACGCGGCGATCTCCCACCCTAGCCGCAAAAAAAAGGACGCGGCGAGGGTGGGGCACCCGGCTACATTGCGTCCGCAATCAGGGAAGATTTCCGTCCGACTTCAGACTTAGAAGTCCGTTGCGATGCGCAATGAGAAGCTTCGCGACGGGCCAATGGCGTTGCCGGAGAACAGGCCTCCGAAGTCAATCACATTCAGAACGTTATTCAGGTTCTGGCCGTCGGCCTCAAGGCGTACCTTCAAGCGTTCCGACTTGTAGATATCTGCTCCGGCGGAAGCGTTGGCCTGGAAGGCCGGATAGATTCGGCCGCGAACGAAGTTGATGCGATTGAGGACCGCCTGACCATAATCGGCCAACACCGTTGAAGGATCACCGTCGAAGTCGAACGGCAAGCCGGAGTCGAACTGCACACCGAAGGCGGCGAAGATGCGCGGCGTTGCCTGGTAGCGGACGCGGCCACGAACGGTGTTGCGTTGATCCTGCGAGTCGGGAGAATGGCCGGTTAACTGGGAGGCGGCCTGGCTGGCATTGGAGCCGAAGAAGAGTCCGCCGGTGACTGGAAACCAAGCGTTGCCGACGATATAGGAGTAGCTGCCAAAACCGGAGAAGCGATGCCACTCGGGAACGTCGAGCTTGCCTTCAATGCCATAAAGAATGGCCTTGCGGAAGGCGATGGGGAAGCTGATGGTGGTGTTATCGATCTGACTGTCGTCGGCATAGTTCGAGACAAATCGCCGAAAGTAATTGCCGCCCAGCTTTACGTGGCCGAGAAAGACCTTGGTGAGGCCGGCCTCGTAGTAATCCCCTTGCGATGGCCGAACGGGCAAACGAAGGAAGCCGGTGGGGTCGATGGATGCAACATTCGGAGAACTGGATAGCAGAATGTTCTCAAACGAGGGGGTTTGAAAGATGCGGTCGTAGGAGAAGTGGATGACGGCTTCGGACTTTTGAAAGTAATGGGAGATGGCGAGGCGCGGCTGAAAGACCTGCTGGTTGACCAGCAATTGATAGTGGTCCCAGCGCAGGCCGGCGTTGATAGTCCAGCTATGCAGGCGAATCAGGTCCTGCAGGAAAGCGGATTGCTCGAGGTCGGGACGGTTTGCCTGATAGGCGAATGCCGTGGGCGAGCCGGGGTCGAACTGGGTTGGGTCAGTGATGTTGTAGTTCAACATCTCGTTGAGAAAGATGTTGTCGGACTCAACGCCCGCTTTCCACTCGTTGACTCCGCGGTCGACGATGACGCTGCCTTTGAAATAGCCCTCGCGAAACCAGTTGTGCTGAAACAACTCGATAGGGGTTGACTCAGGGTTGGAGTAAAAGTCATTTGAGTTGTCGCGCACCATTCCGCGAAGATCCCCTGTGGCGCCCGGAGAAAAGATGTGCTCCCAGGAGACAGTTCCCATGGTTTCAAAGTTGTCGGCGTTTTGGCGCTGCCCGGCCTGCTGCTGCACCATTTCGTTGGGAATGTCGTAGCGGGCAAGTTCGTGGCGCACAGTGAATTTCACTCGGTCGCTCGGCGTCAGGTCGCGCGCGTAGTCAAGCGAGAAATCGCCTACTGTTCCGGTATTCGAAAAGTTCTGCGGTACAACTGGGTTCAGGTAGTGTTCTGTGGTGCTGCCGCTTGCGCTGCCGCCCAGCGTGTTCTTGCCCCAGGCGTACTGGCCTTTTGCGAATGCGCCGCCCGAATCGAAGCTGCCGCCTGAAAGGACCACCTGCCCGCGGAAGCCTGGCTGAACGTCCTGCAAAGTGTTTAGCTCGACGACGCCACCCATCTTGCGACCATATTCAGCAGGGATGCCGGCGGTAAAGATGCTCATCGATTCGACATCGTCGGCTTCGATCTCAGGCCCGAAGCTGGGTGAGCGGTTATCGGTAAACGGAATGCCATCGACGACAAACTGCGTCTGGTACTCCGAACCGCGGGGATGCAAAACGGCATTGCCTTCATAGAGCCAGCCGGGCTGGGAGTTAACGAGGTCCTGCAGGTCGCGACCGGGAACCGAGCCGAGACGGTCCTGAATAAAATCGGCGCCGATCTGGCTGACCGAGCCAGCCTGATCGGGATCAATGAGTGTGTTGGCCGCATTCACGGTTACGGATTGGTTAACTGTGGGAAGCGCGAGCTGGATCTTGTATTCGGTGGGAAGCGAAGAGCGGATTTCAACCGAGTCGACTCGAGGGGCGAAACCGGGCCGCTCGATTTCAAGCTGATAAATGCCAAAGGGCAGGTGCTCGACGTCCAGGCTTCCCTGATCACTTGTGACAAACGCGCGCCGATACTGATTGGCACTGCTTACGATTTGGATGGTTGCTTTTGCGCCCAGGCCGGTGGGCTCAATGACCTTGAGGCGTAATTCGCCGCTGTTGCTTTGGCCAATGAGTGGCAAGGCAATTAGAAACATCAGAACTGCGAAACGCTTCAAGCGGCAAAAACCTCAGTCCCTTCGCAGCGAATCGCCCTTCGGCGAGACGATCGTAGAGATCACGCGGTGTGGATTTCTCCCTGAGGGTATTATCGCCGAGGCGCACATCGAGGAATGTGCGGGTCAGGAGACCCGCACGACAGCCGGTCCGGAGGCCGCCGCTATTTTGCGTTTAGGGTGCGGGATAGAAGGGCAGCTTATCGTTGGTCTCATTGGCGCGTTTGACGGTGACGTCGTCCATGAGCAGAGCGGGACCAAGAACCGTGGTGGGCACATCGCCATCAGAGTTGGCAGCGTAGAGATCCTTGCCCGCAGCTTCAACGCCGGAGCGGAGGGCGCGCTGATCGAGGTCGTCGAGGACAGCGCCGCGGACCAGTTCACGCTTGCCGTCCGTGCCGACGCGGTAGAGCAGGCGCGGGGTGTTGGTGCCGCCGAGAGTTTCGACGTAATAGACGCTCTTGAGACCACGGTCTTTTGCCAGATCGATGAGCTTGTGGAAGAGTTCGTCGTCGCTGAGGCCATCTTTGGCCGTGACCTTGAGAACGGCGATGGAGGGGCGGGCAGCGCCAGCGATTCCGGCGCGACCGTGGCCGTTCGACTGGGGAAAGTCGCGGACGGGCTCGCGGCCAATGAGGTAGTTTTGCAACTTGCCGTCATCAACGAGATCGACGGCCTGGGCGGGCACACCTTCGTCATCGACGTCGTAGGAGCCAACGAGGGATTTGCCATTGAAAGTTTTCAAGAGTGGATCGTCGACGACCTGTATCTGCTCGGGGAGGATGCGCGCGTGGAAGCTTGAGGCAAACGGGCCGTTGGTGCGCGCTTCGGTTCCGAGCTTAGGACGGGTTGCGACAAACCCACCTGCAAGCAGTTCGCGCAGCGTGTCGGAGCTCGCGTCGGAGCTGAGCAGGACCGGGCCGTGATATTCCTCTTCGACCATGGGCGCCTTGCGCAGGTCGGCGAGCGAAGCGATCTGTTCGACTGCCTTTTTCTCAAAGACGTCCTGCGGATCGAGGTCCTTAAGCGAGACACCGGTGGTGCCGCGCGAGCGCTCAAGTCGCATGCCATCGGCGGCCTGCGTGCCGACAGCGAACGACTCCTGGTAGAGGGAGGCGGATTTGCGGACGATGGTTCCCTCGCTGTTGACCAGCCAGCTGTTGACGACACGACCGGAAAAACTGGCTACGGAGAACTCGACGTCGTGCTGGGAGTCTTTGACCTTGGGATCGGTGCGATAAAGGCCGCTGACGCGCGCGACGCGGTCTTGCCAGGCTGACTCGTCAAGCTGAAGCTTGAGGGGTTCGGCGAGGGAGACGATCGGCTTCTCTTTACTGAAGTCGTCAGCCTGAGGCGGGGTCTGAACCTGTTTGAGCGCGGCTTGCTTTTGCGCGTAGGCCGCGAGAGCCGCTTTGTAAGCCTGATCGGTCCCTGTCCAGAGAGCTGAGCGAATGGCGATCGGGTCGTCACCAAGCGAGGAGAACTGAACTACGCCGTCGCCGCGTCCTCCGGAGCTGTCGGTTTTGTAGTCGCCGATACGCACGGTAATGCGGGCGATGCGCTCATGGTTGTGCTGACCGCCTTCGGTGCCGCCGAACTCCGCCTTGGTCTCGAAGTTGTCGACATCCTCGATGCGGTACTGGATGAAGAAGGGCTTTTCGAAGTCTTTGAGCTGAAGCTGGCTCATGCTGCGATCCATCTCGGTGAGCATAGCCTTGAGGACGGGGTCTTTTTCAGCGTCGGCGCGGGTGGGCTGCGCGGCGCGCGAGGAGGGTGCGGTGAGGCAGAAAACGGAGATCGCGACAGCGGAGGCGATGCGAGTGAGTTGAGTGCGGTTCATTTGGCCTCCTTCGATGCTGTCGGCGTTGGGTGGTCTTCTGCCGAGCCTGGGATGGGCAGAATGGGAGGCCGCGCGGTTCCCTGCGACTGCTTTTGCGTTTCGATTTCGCTCAGCAGCATGGCCGGAGCAACGGCGCTGACGGGGATGGTTCCCGACTCCGCGCCGCATTCGCCGTTGAAGACCTCACTCTTATCGCTGGTGGCGAGGATTCGCTTCAGGGCGGCTATGGGAGTGCCGACGATGCTGACGCCGCGGACGAGCTCGTCGGGGCGGCCATCGACATAGACGCGATAGACGACGAGGGGAATGACCGAGAAGGCTTGCGGCGAACTGCGCGTGGTGACGGCAAAGCCGGAGGAGATGTCTTCAAAGTAGAGGCCGTAGGGTTTGCCCTGCTCGAGGGCTTTGTCGATTAGCTGTTTGCGCAGTTGCGCGTCGGTGACGGTTTTGGTGGAGGTGACGATCAGGTTGCCCTGGCGGCCGGTGGGGACTTTGCCGGACTGGGCGCGGCCGTGGCCGTTGGAGTCGGCGAAGCTGGCGATGGGCAGGCGTGACATGAGGAATGTCTTGAGAATGCCGTCCTGGACGAGATCGACGCGGCGCGCCTTTTGGCCCTCGTCGTCGTATTCGTAACTGCCGCTCAGCCAGGTGTCGCCGTATCGGGTGAGCGTGGGATCGTCGGCCACGGAGAGGAACGAGGGAAGGACCTCTTTGCCGAGATCTTTGGTAAAGGTTTGTCCTTCTTCGTCGCCACGCTGGCGCTGGCCCTCGAGACGATGGCCGAGCACTTCGTGGAAGAAGACCGCGGCGGCACGGCCGCTGAGAATGGCGGGGCCGTTGAAGGGTTCGGTGAGCGGCGCCTTGCGCAGGGCTTCAAGACTCTCGCCAAGTTCCTTCGTTTCGTCTTCCATCTCTGACTGCTTCGGCAGGCCGTCGATGGTCTCGGCTTCAAAGGTGCGGGCGCGGAAAAGATCCATGCCGTCGTCGGCGCGAGTCATGGCAAAGACGACCACGCGGGCCGAAAGGTGCGGCATTACGATCCGCGAGCCTTCAGAAGAGGCGAAGTAGTCGGTCTCGTTCTGGACGGTGAGGATGACGGCGTTCTGGTAGACGTCGGGATAGGCGCGAAAGACTTTTGAGAGCGCGGTCATACGCTGCTCCCAGGCGGCCGTGTCGATGTGGACGAGCTGGGCAGGCTTGCCGACGGAGGTTTGCGGCGATTCCTGGCTGAAGTCCGGGGACGTGTCTTCTTCCTTGGCGCGCACTTCCGCTTCAGTCTTGACACGGAGGTAGCTGTCGAGCGCGTTGCGATAGCCGGTGTTTGTGGCCAGCCAGAGCGAGCGCTGCAAAGCCTCATGGTCGTCGGTGATCGGGAGTTGCATGCTGTAGACAGCGGAGCCGCGATGGGTTCCGTGGGTGTTGTCGAGCTTGGGGCTGCCAAGGCGGACCTGCACATCGGCTTCACGAACGCGGTTTGACTGGCTGTCGACGAGTGCCCCAAACTGGGCACGCACGTTGACGATGCTCGCATCGCTGATGGAGTAACTGAGGAAATAGGGCGGGAGCTTCTGATCTTCGCTGGTGCCGGTTTTGCCGAGCGAGGTGAAAGCGCGGTTCAGCTCGGTTGTCATGGCGTCGAGGACGACCGAGTTGGCCTGCTGAGCGCGTGCCGGAATGGAGGCGGCAAAAGCGAGGGATGCGAGCGCGGCGGCGAGGAAGGCGGAGCGAAGTTGATTGGCGCGGGAGAAGATCAGGAGGGGGATTCGTGGTGAAGACTGAGGAAAAAGCATTTGTAAAGATCATTGTCGCAGAATCGGCCCGTAGAAGGGAAAGCGCGGGCGGGTGGAGGCCAAGCTGGGTTGGGGGCGGGGTGGGGCGTTTACTGAGCGCGGCGTGCCTGACGGTTTTACTGGTTGGATGGGGGACGCGCGAGGGCCTTGGGCAGGCTGCGCCCGCCCCTTCTGGCGCGAGTGCAACGAAACCCTCCGATTCTGGCGCTGCGCCGGCCGTTTCAGCACCGCTGGCCGTTTCCACGTTGACGGGCGGGTCGGGAAAGCCGGCCTACACTTTGCCGCCGGAGAAGCTCGAAAAGGCGATTGCGCTGAGCCGGATACGGAACACGCTGGAGATTACGGAGTCGGTTGTCTGGCTGGTGCTGATCTGGGTGTTTTTGGCTTCGCGCGCGGCGGCGTTTCTGGAGTGCAGGGCCATTCATTTGTCGCGGCATAGGTGGGTGCAGGGGCTGGTTTTCTTTGCGGCGCTGTTTGTGCTTTCGACGCTGGCGGCTCTGCCATTCGATCTGATCGGACACCACTTCAGCCGGGCCTTTGGGATCAGCGTGGAGGGATGGGGCGAGTGGTTCCTCGACCTGGGCAAGGCGCTGGGGCTCGAGATCGTTTTCGGAGCGCCGGTGCTGCTGCTCTTTAACTGGATTGTGAAGCGATGGCCGAGGCGTTACTGGTTTGGCATCTGGCTGGCTACGGTGCCCCTGCTGGTGCTTTCGGTTTTCGCATCGCCGTTTCTGGAGCCGATATTCGACAAGTTTGAGCCGCTTCAAAAGGAGCACGCAGGGCTGGTGGCGGATTTGGAAAAACTGGTGGCGCGAACGGGAACGCAGATTCCACCGGAGCGGATGTTCCTGATGAAGGCGAGCGAGAAGACCAATGGGCTAAATGCTTACGTGAGCGGCATGGGCGCGACCAAGAGGATTGTGGTGTGGGACACAACGGCGGGGCGGATTCCGAACGACGAGGTGCTGTTCATCTTTGGCCACGAGAGCGGGCACTACGTGCTGCATCACCTGCCCAAGCAGATGGCGGGGTTTGCGATCTTCTTTTTCTTCCTTTACTGGGGGTGCGCGGGGCTGGCCGGATGGTTGGCGCGGCGATACGGCGGGCGGTGGCTGCGGCGGGGCGATGAGATGAATCCGAATCCCCTGGCGACAAGGGCGGGTTTCGTGATCCTGCTGTTTGCGATTGCGATTGCAAACTTTGTGGCGACGCCGCTGACGAATGCATTTATTCGCCATTTTGAGCACGAGGCGGACGTATACGGGCAGGAGGCGATTCACGGTTTGGTGGCGGACCCGCAAAAGACCGCGGTAGCAGCGTTTGGCGCACTGGGTGAGGCGTGGCTGGATGATCCGGACCCGAGCCCGTTTATCGAGTTCTGGCTCTACGATCACCCGAGCGTGAAGAACAGGGCGAACTTCGCGTCGCATTACGATCCGTGGGCGAATGGCGGGAAAGGCAAGTTCTTCTCTCAGTAGAAATACATCCAGCCGGGATTTTCTTCCGTACCTTTAGCACCTATGCGAGTGAGACTCTTAATTGCGGCAATTCTGTTGTGTACCACGCTCTGCGTTCCGGCCGCGAGCGGCGAGGGCATTGGCGCGGAAAGCGCAGCGCAGCCCAGCAAGCTTTCGTGGCAGCCCTGGTCGGATGCGGTCTTCGCGCAGGCACGCACGGAGCACAAGTTTGTGCTGCTCGATCTTGAGGCGGTGTGGTGCCACTGGTGCCACGTGATGGACGAGATCACGTACGCCGATCCAATTGTGATGCGGTTGCTGAACGAGCGCTACATCCTGGTGAAGGTGGATCAGGATGCGCGCCCGGACATCTCGAACCGCTATCAGGACTGGGGATGGCCGGCGACGATTGTTTTTGCGGCGGATGGGTCGGAGATTGTGAAGCGGCAAGGGTATATTCCGCCGCGACCGATGTCGTCGATGCTGCAGGCGATCATTGACGATCCATCGCCGGGGCCGAGCGTGGAGAAGGAAGCGGATTTCCATGCAGCGTCTGATGCGGCGATCGGAGACGAGTTGCTGAAGCGGATTTATACCGCGTACGACAATCAATACGACAAGGCCGCAGCGGGATGGGGCTTTGGGCACAAGTACCTTGACGCGGATTCAGTGGAACTTGCGCTTCGGCTTGGCGCTGAGGGGGATGCGGCATACGCAAAGTGCGCGGCAGACACGCTCGATCATGCTGCGGCACTGATTGATCCGGTCTGGGGTGGGATGTACCAGTATTCGGTGGATGGTGTGTGGTCGGAGCCGCATTTTGAGAAGCTGATTTCGATTCAGGCAGACGCGCTGCGGGAGTATTCGCTGGCGTACGCGCAGACGCAGAGGCCCGAGTATCTAAAGGCTGCGCAGGACGTGAATCGCTATGTGGCAGGATTCCTGACGTCATCGGAGGATGGCGCGTTTTACGTGTCGCAGGATGCGGATCTTCACGATGGCGAGGAGAATGCGGCTTACTTCAAGCTGTCGGACAGCGAGCGGCGGAAGCAGGGCATTCCGCGGGTCGACAAACATGAGTACGCGCGCGAGAACGGGCGGATGATCAGCGCGCTCGCGACCTATTATGCGGCGAGCGGAGATGCGTCGGCGCTGACGCAGGCGAAGAGGGCTGCAGGCTGGGTGAGGTTGCGTCGAGCGATTCCGGCGACTCCAAACAGTCAAGGCGTCGGTTATGGACACGGCGAGAACGATCCGGCGGGACCGTATCTGGCAGACACCCTGTTCATGGGACAGGGACTGCTCGATCTCTACATTGTGGACGGGGACCGGGAGGATTTACGGGCTGCGATGGCGACGGAAAAGTTTATTGCGGTTGCTTTCGCGCCGGAGGGTCCGGGATTGGGCTTCGTCAGTTCGCGGACGGCGACCGACGCGGCTTTCCGGCCGCACCCGGATCGCGAGGAGAACATCGCGCTGGTGCGGTTCGCTTCGATGCTCGCATTCATTACCGGCGACGAGCAGATTCACGCAACCGCTGCCGAAGCCATGCGTTATGTGGCGGCTGAGCAAGTGGCCTTGAGGCCGCTGTCGGCCGGAGTGCTGCTGGCAAACGACGAATTCAATGCGGCGCCGATTCATGTGACGATTGTGGGTTCGCCCAGCGATCCCGCTGCGATTGCCCTGCACGACGCCGCGCTGCGAAGCATTGTTTCGAGTGAGCTGATTGAGGTGCGCGATCCGGCCGATCCGTCGCCTTCGCCGACGTCGATCGAATATCCCAAGCTCGATCGGGCCGCGCTGTTTTTGTGTACGGCTCGGGCATGCTCCGCGCCGGTGTATAAGGCGGAAGATGTGCGGAAGAAGGTCGAACGGGCGGTGCTGCAAAGCGGAGCTGGAGCGGTGGGCCGAACTCCGGTTGGGGCAACGCTGTAGGGTTCTGTATCCGAAATGGATCATTGGTTTCCCGCCCTTTCCGCAAAGAACGCGGAAAGGATGGGGCACCCGGCGGATGCTCGCGAGAGACTTGCAAGGACTTACTAGTCTCCCATCCTAAACGCAAAAGCTGCGTTTAGGATGGGGCACCCGGCGACTTGGGGGATGTGGTTTCAGCGCACCACATGGAACGTTCGCGCCCAGCGCGTATCTGTGAAGAAGTGTAGCGCCACGTGTGCCATCCACGCTAGCTCGTCGCTCGGCTTTGTTTTGTACATCTGATCGTTCGGGGTCTCGAACGACCAATAGTTGAACAGGGGACGGCCGATGATGTTTTCCCGGGGAACGAATCCCCAATAGCGGGAATCGAGGCTGCGGTGGCGGTTGTCGCCCATCATGAAGTACATTCCCGGCGGCACAACGAGGTCTCCGTTTTGAATGTGATTCGGGAAGTCAACGGCCCACTCTTCGGGAGTACCTAAGTTAGGATCGCCCTCGGTTGCTGCCGGCGGCACGGATGGAAATTCATCGAGGAAGTCGGAGTGATTTTCGGGGGTTGTCGGCACGGCGTGGGGCTGGTCCTGTGCAACCCCGTTGATGATGACGATTCCGTGGCGCAGATGAAGGTGATCGCCGGGCATACCGATCAGGCGCTTGACCAGGATGGTGTATTCCCCGCTGGCGTCTAAGACAGGCTTGTGGAAGACCACGACATCGTTTCGCTGGGGTTCCCGATAGTGGACCAGCGGCATCCACCCGGCGGGCGGGGCGAGGGTGATTCGATCTACGGCGAGGTGGTCGCCGACGAGTA
>Ga0302324_100012853_pt1 | contig 17037 bp, 20 predicted proteins | sample Palsa_T0_1_FD_201949 | JGI IMG/M metagenome (GOLD analysis project Ga0302324, IMG submission 201949) | Peat permafrost microbial communities from Stordalen Mire near Abisko, Sweden - Palsa_T0_1 | ecosystem: Environmental > Terrestrial > Soil > Palsa > Peat permafrost | place: Sweden: Abisko...
GGCCGAGACGGCCGAGCGGAATGTGTTTGGATCGCGCCAGATTGGCGAACCAGGTGTCGCGTGTCTCGGTCTTGTCGGCGCGCGCCTCGAAGCGGCGCTGCCATTGGCCGGATTCGACGAGCCCGAGCAGGATCGAATTGACGCGGATATGAGGGGCGAATTCGACGCTCAGCGATTTCAGCAGGCTCTGCACCGACGCGCGGGCCGCGGCCGTCGCCACCATATGCGGTTCCGGCTGCAATGCGAGCAGCGAATTCACGCCGACGATCGCCGCCGCGTCGCTGCGTTCGAGCAGGGGCCTGAAGGCCTGGATCGGCAGCGTCTGGCTGAAGATTTTCAGTTCCAGTTCCTGCCGCCAGTCCTCGTCGCTGGTGGTGGCAAAGGTCGATACCCGGCCCTGGCCGGCATTGTTGACGAGAAGGTCGACCTTGCCGCCGCTCCAGGCGGCAACCGCATGCGCAAAGCGTTCGACGTCGGCGCGATCGAGCACGTCGCAGCGTTGCGCCAGAACGTCGGCGCCCGGCACTGCCGTCAGCTCGTGTCTTGCCGCCTCGAGCCGGTTCGGATCGCGTCCGCAGATCGCGACGCGCGCGCCCTCGTTCAGCAGCAGCCGCGCCGCCGCAAGGCCGATGCCCGAACTTCCGCCGGTCACCACCGCGATGCGATTTTCAAGACCGAGATCCACCTGTCCGTCCTTTCACGCTGCCGCGCCGCTCTTGCGGCCGCGCGGCGTCTTCGCCGGCTTTTTCTCGACAGTTGCTTCGAGCGATTGTCCCTGCGGATCGGTCCAGCCGAGCCGCTGCGAGATTTCGCGCGCGGCTTCCTTGGTCGCAGCGGCGATTTCGGCGCGGCGTGATGTGCCGCCAAATTGCACGGTCTGTCCGCTGACGTTCAATGCCGCTACCGGCGTGCCCGACGCATCGAAGATGGCCGCGGCGACCGAGGATATGCCCGGCTCGTAATGGCCATCGCTCCACGCCAGTCCCACCGCCAGATCCTTGTCGAGCCGGGCACGCAAGGCTGCGAAGTTGGTCGGCGTGTGCGAGGTCGCACTTTCCAGCACGACGTTCTTGTAGAGAGCCGCGACCCGCTCGGGCGGAAAATGGGCCAGAATGATCCGGCCCATATTGCCGGCATGCGCGGGCTGGCGGCTGCCGACATGGATATTGCTGGCGAAGGCGTGGTTGGGCGTGCGCCGCACCACAAAGACGATCTCGCGCCGGTGCAGCACGCCGAGATGCGTCGACAGGCCCAGCGTTTCGCTGAGACGCGCCAGCACGGGCGTCGCCGTCTGCACCAGGTCGCCGGAGAAAAACGCCCGCGCCGCGAGCGCGACCAGCCCGAGCCCGATGCGCCAGCCGGAATCATCATCGTCGCGCTCGATGAAGCCTTCGGCCTCCAGCGTATGCAGCAGCCGAAGCAGGGTGGTGCGGTTGATCCCGATCGCGCTGGCGGTGCGCGACATGTTGGCGACGCCATCGCCATCGGCGATGCGGCGCAACAGCCGCGCGGCGCGTTGCACCGGCGGCGAAATATAGCAGGCGTCCGCCGCAGCCATCTCAGTCATGTCGCGCCTCCTTGACGAGTTCTTCGAGCAAACGCGCGACCGCGATCGGCGCCTCCTGCGGCAGCGCATGCCCGGTCGCGGCGAATTCCTGATATCCGCGGGGGTGGCTCAGCACGGCATGGAGCGTGCGCGCGCCGGCCGGCGGCGTCACGGCATCCTCGGCGCCGATCGCGACGAAGCTCGGCGCCGTGATCCGCGCCGCATCGGCCAACAGGTCGCCATGGCCGAGCGCGCGAACGGCTTGCGCATAGCCGGTCTTGTTCAGCGCGGCCATCGCGGATCGGACCCGCGCCAGAACTTCCGGCTTGGTCTCGGGACCATGAACCAGCCGCGCGGCGCGGCTTGCCGCGAAGGCCTGCGGTCCCAATCGTTCGAGATCGTCGATCCGGCTCTGCACATTCGGCGGTAGGGCCGCGCCGGTGGCGACGCGATAGCCCAGCGCCGGCGACAGCAGGGCCAGGGCGGCGACGCGGGCCGGGCGCGTCGCGGCAAAGCTTCCGGCAAATAACGAGCCGAGCGAATGGCCGACCAGGATCACGCGGCCGAGCTCCAGCGCATCGAGCACACGGTTGAGCGCATCCGCATAGTCGGACGGATGCGGCGATGCCAGCACAAGCGGTGTTGAGGCGCCGTACCCGGGCGCATCCCAGGCATAGACATCGAGCACGGGATCGAGCGCCTGCATCAGGGGCGCAAAGCTCGATCCATTGCTGCCGACGCCATGCAGCAGGAAGACGGGCGTGCCGCTTTGCGAACCCGTGCGGCGCAGCACATCGACGCCGGCGGCGCGCACGAGAACGGGCGTGGTGGGTGATGCGCTCATGTGAAGAAAAATCCGGCATCGACGGGCAGCGTCTGGCCCGTCAAAGCGAGGGCGCCCGGGGTCAGCAAGAACAGAATCGTGGCCGCGATGTCTTCCGGGATCTGTGCCCCCGGAACCGCGCGGCCCTTTTCGTAGAGGTCATGGCGCTCCTTCGGCACATATTCGGTGGCCTCGTTGCGCATGATGCCCGGCGCCACCGCGGTAATGCCGACGCCCCGTGGTCCGAGTTCGCGCGACAGCGACCGCGTCATCGCCATCACCGCGCCCTTGCTCGCGACATAGGCGAGCAGGCGCGGCGCGCCCCACAGCGCCGTATCCGATGCGACATTGACAATGCGCCCGGTGCCGGACTTGACCAGCAGCGGCGCCAGCGCCCGCGTGACCAGCCAGGTGCCGCGGACATTGACCTGCATCACCCGGTCCCAGACGTCGATCTCGATCTCGTCGAATAACGGCCCGCCAATGCCGGTCGCAATCGCGGCATTGTTGACGAGGCCGTCCGCGCAGCCCTCATGCGCCTCGACATCGGCGGCGAGCCGCGCGATGCTGTCGGGATTGGCGAGATCGACGGCGACGAAACGCACCGACGCGCCGCTTTGCGCGATCGCGGCCGTCGTCTCATGCCCGGCAGCCTCCAGCACGTCGGCCAGAACCAGCCGCGCTCCGGCCGCCGCGCAGGCCTGCGCGATCACGCGCCCGACGCCGCGCGCGGCGCCGGTCACGACGATGGTTCGGCCCTTGAGCGAAGGCAGGCCGGCGTCGGCCGTGGTGTGGTGGGGGATCGCGGGGCTCATCGTCAATGCACCACGCGTGGGACATAATGCAGCACGCGCTTTTCGAGGGCCGCGACGGCCCAGTACATCGCGATGCCGATCAGCGTCAGCAGCGCGATGGCATCGAACACCATCGCGGTATTGGCCTGTCCCTCGCCAAACGTGATCAGATAACCCAGGCCGGTTTCGCCGCCGACGAGTTCGCCGACGGTTATCCCGATCACGGCCAGCGTGGCGCCGATGCGCAGGCCCGCCATCAGGTTCGGCATCGAGGCGGGAAAAAAGATTTTCCAGAAAATCCGTGCGCTGCCCATCGAATAGGCGCGCGCCAGATTGACGAGGTCGCGGTCGACGGTGCGCATCGATTGCAGCACATTGACCAGAATCGGGAAGAACACGACGAGCACGGTGACGATCAGCTTCGGCCAGGCGTTGTAGCCGAACCACATGATGAACAACGGCGCGAAGGCCACCTTCGGCGCGATCTGAAGCGCGAGAATATAGGGAGAAAGCACCTTCTCCCACAGCGGCGACAGGCCGAGCGCATAGCCGCAGATCGCGCCGAACAGGCTGCCGAGCACAAAGCCGATGATCGACAGCGTCGCGGTCGAGATAAAATGAGTGAGCAGGCTTTCGCTTCGCCACATCCGGCCCATCTCTCTGACGAGATCGCTGAGGCGCGGAATGATGTATTTCGGCACCCCCAGTGCCGGCGGCAGATATTGCCACGCGACCAGCACCAGAACCGCGAAGGTCAGGCTCGCGGCCGGTAGCGCGAAAGACGCCGCGCGGTCGCGCCATCCGGGCGCCGCGGGCACGGCTTCAGCCGACATCGTCATTGCTGTAGAGCTCCTCGATCTTGGCCTGCGTTCAGCACGGCGACTGCGTCGATCTCGACCTTCAGTTCGGGCGCCACCAACGCCGTGATGCCGACCAGAGTCGAGCACGGGAAGGGATCGCCGAAGAATTCGCGTCGCGCCGTACTGACCTCGGCCCTGCGTTCCATATCGGTCAGATAGACGGTCAACTTGACGATATCCGCGGCGCTGCCGCCGGCCGCCTCGACCAGAGCGATAACCTTGCGCAGGCTGTGCCGGGCCTGATCGAGTACGGTACCGTCACCTGCCGTGCCGCCGCCCGGCAAGCCAGCGTGCTGGCCCGAGATGTAGACCGTATCGCCCACCACCAGGCAGTTCGAGAACAGGCCCGCCGGCGGCTCCGGCACCTGCGGTGTCGTGACGCGCCGTGCCAGGGTGCCGCTCATACCTTGCCAGCCTCTCTCAGCACCGTCAGCTGCTCGCGCGTCTCCTTCGCCAGATGTCTGCGCAACCGAATCAAGCCAGCATCGTGCTGATAGAGATTCTCGAACTGTTCGAGCCCCTGGCGGCATCCTTGCAGGATCTCCCGGTCCTGTTCCAGTACATGCCAATGCCGCAGCTCCAGGCGCGAGCGGTAAAGGAAACGCCAGACGTCGCGTTGCCAGCCGCTGACCTTGCGCACACGCCAAAAGAAACAGCCGGTCCAGTTCTCGTCTATCGGAGTGCCGAAAGAGATGATGGCGAAGTTGCCGCCGGGCCCGGCGGAGGGCGGATACGGAATCTCCAGCCGCACGTAGATCGCATTGTCATCGACGAGTTCGCTCCAGTCGAAGTTGACGTCGCGCTGGCCTTCCTTCTCAAAAAAGAAGCCTGTCGGCGTATCGCGCGTGATGAAATGTGCAGCGGTATCGCCCTGATACATCGTGTGAGAGTTCGCGTGCAGGAAGGTCCCGTGCATCGGGTCCATATTGTTGTCGTAGAGATAGCGCCAGAACATCTCCCATTCGGTGTAGCAGAGGATCGCCTCGTAGTCGCCGCCAGCGAGCTGGGGCGGCGGCACGAATTCCGGCGCATCCTCGTGCGTGGCGTCGCCGAACCAGACGAACACCGCGCCTGCGATCTCGCGCGACGGATAGGTCTTGACGGCTTTGCGACCCTCCAGCCGGCAGTCGGGTTGGCCGGGGACACTGAGCACCGTGCCGTCGGGGCCGACTTCGACGCCATGGTAGTTGCAGCGCAAGCGGTCGCCTTCGTTCAGGCCGCGCGACAGCGGCACGGCGCGATGCGGGCAGCGGTCGGCTTGCACGTGCACGGCGCCCCGGTTGTCGCGCCATAGAACAAGCTTTTCTCCCAGGCGAGTCACGCCAACGGGTTTGCCGCGAGCTTGGACGAAACGCGACGGGAGCACCGGCCACCAGCGATTACGCAGGCCGGTCCTCAGAGAATCGCGGATCTCGCCCTCGGTGACGGGTGGCTTCGGCGTCGGATCAGACCGCGCCGCAGACCGCATGGTGGTCGCGTTCATTGCATGGCTCCCAACTCACGGATGACGGCCTGAAAATTGTCAGGCGTCCATGGGCCGCCCATGGGCGTGCGTACCCGCGAACGGTTAAGCGCAGTGACAAGGTTCTCAAGCTCGTGATGACCCTGACTGAATGCCGCCTCGATCGCGTCGGCAAGGTCCGATTCCCACTCCGTGATCGGCGCGGTCAGGGTTTGCCGCGGCTGGAGATATGGAAAGCTGTAGGCACGATTCATGGCAACTTCTCCGCTTGCGTCGCCATCCATTCCTGCGTCAAACGCTTGCGCACGGGCACAAAGTCATAGGTTGGATAAAACTCGGTCGAGAACACGCCCCAGGCGCTGCGCTCGATCTCGATATTCACACGGTTCAAGAGGTCGGGGGGCAGGCTGAGAGTGACGATCTGGCCCAGTCCCATCGCGACCGTCCAGCTCACAATCTCGCAGCCTTCCGGCGGGAACCGCTTCCACCAGGCGCGCTCGGCGAGCGTGCCCTGGATCTGGTCGATATTCTTGGACTGATCGTGCTTGAGCACGATCGTCAGCATAATCCTCGGTCCATCGTGCATTGGGAGTGCCCTTTACCAATCCAGTCGGCGTGAACTTCCACTGGCGATCATGGCGACGCGATATTCAAGACAGGAACCCTCGCGCTGACACGCGAGATGATACGTTTCGGGATCCTCGCGCACAGCCTCAGCCGACAAAGTCATTGCTGTAGAGCTCCTCGATCGGTACCGCGGTCTGAATGATGTCGTTGTCAATGTAGAATTTCTGAACCTTGCGCAGCCGTTCCGGATCGAAGCGGCCGAGATCGGACGCCGGATTGGTGCGGTAGGTTTCGCTCGCGTAGCGCTTCACGATGCGCTCGATTTCGGCTTCCTTGCCAGCGTGTTGCGGAACCGCGACGACAAAGTCGCGCGCGGCCGCGGCGGGGTCGGCGATGCAGTCGCGCACGGCATGAAGCACGGCATGCACGACCCCGCGCACGGCCTGCGGCTTCTTCTTGATGGTTTCGTCCGAGGCAAAGATCGCCTGCGCCATCGCCGGAAACACGTCATCGATGGAGAAATAGTCGAGCGGTACGCCGGCGCTTTCGATGGCATCGGACCAGTCGGGCGTTGCCATGATGGCGTCGAGCGCACCGGAAATCACGAGCTGGGTCATGCCGGCCGGACCGACCGCCTGGATTTCGAGGTCGGGCTTCTTGAGGCCGCTGGCGGCCAGCACGCCGAGCAGCGCGTAGTAGCTGGTGTCCTGATAGGCGATGACGCCGACTTTCTTGCCGCGCAGATCGGCGAGGGTCTTGATATTGGCGGCCTTGCGCGCCGCGACCTGAAAGATGGGACGGCCGCCAAGCAGCGCCACGCCGCGCACCTGCAGGCCGTTGGGACGAACGATCATCGTGGTCTCGCCAACGCCGCCGCCGAGGTCGGCATTGCCGACCGCGACCTGCTTGGCGGTATCGGCACCGCCGCGTCCGGTCTGGAACGTCACGGCCAATCCTTCGGCGGCGAAATAACCGCGCTTCTGCGCCAGTTGATGCGGCACGAAGGCGGGCAGCACGGCCGGCGCCGGGAAAAGATATGTCACCGGTTCGGCGGCAAACGCCCGGCCCACAAGGGCGGGCGCCGCCAGCAGGCCGCCTGCAAAGGCACGTCGCGTGATGAGCATGTCGTTGTCTCCTGTTGCAGCGGCGGAACGTCTATCCATCGGCAAGACTGTCGAGGTGCAGGGCGTTGAAAAGATGGACCATGAGATCGCGGGCACGCTGCATCGACTGACGCGCGATCGGATCGCCGCGGTGCGGCAGCCCGACGTCGATCTCCTCGACGATGCGGCCCGGCCGTTCGCTCATCACCAGAATCCGGTCGGACATGGCGACGGCTTCGGACAGATCGTGCGTGATCAGCAGCGAGGTGAGGCCGGAATCCGCGATCGTTCCGGCGAAGTTCTTTTGCAGCACCAGTTTGGTCTGGGCGTCGAGCGCGGAGAACGGCTCGTCGAGCAACAGGATGCTGGGGTCGATCGCCAATGTGCGGGCCAGCGCGGCGCGCTGCCGCTGGCCGCCGGAAAGCTGGTACGGATAGCGGTCAGCCAGTTCGGACAGGCGGCAGCGCCGCAGTTCGCGCATCGCGCGTTCGCGCCGCTCCGCGGCACTCATGGTCCGCGCCTCGAGGCCGAACTCGACATTGTGAACGATGCTGCGCCAGGGCAGCAGCAAATCCTTCTGCAGCATGAAGCCGACATGCGGGCTCGGCCCCAGCACCGACTCGCCGCCGAGCAATACGATGCCGTCGCTGGGACGATCGAGGCCGGCGACAAGGTTGAGAATGGTGCTCTTGCCGCAGCCCGATGGTCCGACAATTGCAACGAACTCGCCGTCACGCACCGAAAAGCTCAGCCGTTCGACGGCCGTGAACAGGTTGCCCGGCGCCCCCGGCGCGGGGAAGCGGCGGGTGACGGCGTTCAGTTCGAGCGCGCTGGCGGATGTCGGCATGGACATTCGACGAGAACCCCTTGAACAGCCCCGCACTGCGTTGTCAGGGGCACTGGCCGGGCGTCTGGCTCAGATGTTCATATTTGAACTAGACGTTCACAATTGATCAATTAATGAAAGTTTGTTAACCGCTTGTCAAGTGGCTCATACGCGGACCGCCTCTGGCGCTGTTCCCGACGAAGGAGAAAAGCATGCGGATCGGCATTGTCGGCGGCGGCATAGGCGGATTGGCGGCGGCGATCGCGTTGGATCGCGCCGGATGCGACGTCACGGTGTTCGAACAGAGCAGGCAGTTCCTGCGCGTCGGTGCCGACATCAACCTGACGCCGAACGCGGTGCGCGCGCTCGACGGCCTCGGCGTCGGCGCGGCGGTGCGCGAACACGCGGCGCGTCCGACGCATCGCATCAGCCGCACCTGGAACAGCGGCGAAGAGACCTCGCGGCTGGAGATGGGGGACGAGGCCGAGCGCCGCTACGGCGCGCCGCAGCTGACCATCCACCGCGCCGATCTGCTGGCGGCGCTGGCTGGCGTATTCCCGGGCGACCGGGTGCAGTTCGGCAAGCGGGCGCAAACCATCGTGCAAAGCGGCGATCACATCGAACTCGGATTTGTCGATGGCAGTTCGGCGCGCGTCGACGTGCTGGTCGGCGCCGATGGCATCCACTCGGCGGTACGCACGGCGATGTTCGGTGCCGAGAATCCGCGCTTCACCGGCGTGGTCGCGTTCCGTGCCGTGGTGCCGGCCGAACGCCTGGCCGGGGTGCCCAATCTGCAGGCCTTCACCAAATGGTGGGGACCCAACCCGGAGAGCCAGATCGTCACGTTTCCGCTCAATCGGGGCCGCGACATCTTCATCTTCGCGACGACCGCGCAGGAGAGCTGGCATCTGGAATCGTGGACCACGCAGGGAAGTGTCGAGGAGTTGCGCGGTTTCTATGCAGGCTTTCATCCCGACGCGCGGGCGCTGCTCGATGCCTGCGACGAGGTGCTCAAGACCGCGCTTTATGAACGCGATCCGCTGCCCCACTGGTCCAGCGGCCATCTCACGCTGCTCGGCGATGCCTGCCATCCGATGATGCCGTTCATGGCGCAGGGCGCCGGCATGGCGATCGAGGACGGCGTCGTGCTGGCGCGGCATCTGGGTGCCGTGACGGCCGCCGCGGCTGTTCCCGCAGCGCTTGCGCGTTACGACGCGGCGCGGCTGGAGCGCACCAGCAGGATCCAGATCGGATCGCGCGGCAATAACTGGCTGCGTGACGGCGGCAATGCCGATTGGGTCTACGGCTACGACGCCTGGGGCGTGCCGCTGGAAGCTGCCTAGAGCGGAATGGAATTAGGTTGAGTCGGCCTGTCAGCGGGTTCACTCACCTCTCCCATTGGGAGAGGTCGGCGCGTAGCTATAGAGCCCCGGTTCTGATTGAATCAGAACCGGGGCTCTAGCCTTTTGTTTTGACGCGTTTTCTTTACGTGAACCGGTATCCACGGAGCCTGTCATCGGGCGCGCATTCGCGCGACCCGTTGGCTCGAAAACGCTCTAAGCGTTCGGCTCCTCGGCGACGGCATATTGAAAATAGTCGACCATCCGGTCGTCATAGACGGTCACGGTCGCGCCGCCGCCGGCACGGCCGAAAAAGATTTCCTGTGAAAACGGATCGAAGCCGGAGAACGCGATATCGCCGCTGAAGCCGGTGCCGATCGTCAACTCGCTTTCGGGCAGCGCGATGCCCTGCGGCTCGCAGCGGACGCGGCGGCCCGATTGCAGGTCGATGAAGCCGTCGCTGGTCGGCTCGATGCGAAAGCTTTCGCCGGTCCCGAGCGAATGGACCACCGTCGGGCAGCGGCCGGTCTTGCGCCGGTGCGCATCGACCGCGACGATGCGCCTGATATCGGGCTGCATGCGAAAAGTCCTCTTCGCCGTCAGGCGTGGCCGCGGCCGCTCTTGTCCAGGGCCGTCGCCTGCCGGCGTGTCGTGCCATCGATCCCGCCGACGATGGCCCATTCGGCGAACAATTCGGGTTTGCGCTCGAAGGTCGCGGGCTTCCATTCCTCGGTGCAGAAATCGTCGTCGGCATAATACTCGACCGGCGCCGCCAGCGGATTTTCGAAGTACCAGAAATAGGCCGAGGAGATCGGATGGCGGCCTGGGCCGATCTCGGTCTTCCAGCCCTTCTTGCTCATCGCGATGCCGCCGCCGATTACCTCGTGGATGTCGGACACCGTGAAGGCGACGTGATTGACGCCGGGTTTGCCGGGACGGTTGAGGATGAACAGATTGTGGTGTTCGCCAACGATCCGGCAGCGCGTGAAGACGCCGTGATTTGGATATTCGTCGCTGATCACAAAGCCGAGGCGCTCGGTGTAGAAACTCCGCATCGCCTGAAAGTCGCCGGCGAACATCACGACGTGACCGATGGTGATCGGATGGGCGCGCTCGTGAATCGGCGAACGGCGATTGACGCGATTGTGGGCGCCCGGCGCGTTGACGGGTGTGGGCGCCACGGCCACGGCGCGGCGCCGGGTAACGCGGAAGGCGATGCTCAGGCCGTTGGGGTCGCAAATCCGGGCGAGGCCGTCGGCGCCGGTCTCTAGGCCGCCGCCCGCCTTCAACCGGGTGAGCGTCTTGTCCAGCTCCTGCGCGTTGTCGGCGCCCCAGATCACCTCACGGACGGTATTGCCGGGCTCGATCGGCGCCGGCAGGTCAGGCGCATCGATTGGACGCACGATAACTTCTGCACCGTCGCGCGTCTGGTAAACCAGACGGTCGGCGTCTGCGGAGATTTGTCTCACGCCCCAATCATCGAGGAAACGTTTTGCCTCAGCCATGTCGGCAACGCCGAAGATGACCGCGTCTATGCCGGAAAGAGCCACTGTTCGATGTCTCCTGAATGATTGGGAACGTTTCGGCGGCATCCCTCCAGCTGATCGGAGGAGGGTGCCGTCCTATAGCTTGTTTTCTCAGCCGCGCTTGACCTTCGACAGCGGATGATCGGCCGGATAGGTCGGCGTCACCGGCTTGGGCGAGCCGATCATCACCATGATGATTGCTTCCTCGTCGCCGACATTGATCTCGCCGCGATACAGGCCGGGCGGCACCGAGATGCAGTCGCGTTCGCCGAGTACCGTGTCGTAGGTTTCGCCGTTCTGCTCGACCATCACCTTGATCTTGCCGCGCAGCACGAAAAACACCTCTTCGGCATCGGTGTGCAGATGCATCGGGCCTTCCGCGCCGACCGGCAGGATCATGTTGGATAGCGTGAAATGTTCGGCCGGGATCACATTGCTGTCGGTGGCGACGCCGGTGCCGCCGGTACCGATGAAGCGCTTTTGCGCGCGGCGGTATTTGGGATCGAAATCGGCCTGGAATTTGAGCGCGTTCCAGTCATAGGGCCGATCGGCGACGCGGGCGACGCGGCTTTTGATCCAGGTCTCGAAGCTTGTGCCGGCGGGGCGGTCCCACGAATGCTTGACGGGGGGCGGGCTCATTTCGTTCATGGTCATCTCCTCTGGTTTGAAAAAGTCAGGCCTTGTCGTGTGCTGCCTGGTTGCGATCGGCGCCGAGGTCGCGCGACAGCGCTTCCGCGGCCTTGAGAATTTCGGTCTTGAGAACGCCGTGCAGTTCGCCCTCGCGGGTCAGGATGGTCACGGCGGAGACGTTGATGGCGGCGACGATTTCGCCGGCGACATCGCGGATCGGCGCCGCGACGCTGGCGACGCCGGGTTCGAAGCCGGAATCCTGCAGCACGAACCCGTTCGAGCGATCGACTTTCAATTGCGCCAGCAGGGCCTCGATGGTCGCTGGCGTCTGTGTCGAATAGGATTGCAATGGTTGGTCGCGGTAGCGTGCGCGGACTTCGCTTTCCGGCAACGCAGCCAGCAGAACGCGGCCCATCGCGGTGGCGTGAGCCGGCAGACGCGCGCCGACCTGCACATTGCTGGCGACCGACCGGCGCGTCGCCATGCGCGCGAGATAGACGACGTCGCGGCCCTGCAGTTCGCCCAGATGCGCCGACCAGCCGGTGACGTCACGCAGATGCTCCAGATGCGGGGCGGCGACCGCGACGAGATCGCGCGACTTCAGATAGGCGTAGCCGATCCGCAGCGCCTGCGGTCCGAGCGCATAGGTCTTGGTCTGCGCGTCCGATTTGAGGAAGCCCATGTGGTCGAGGGTGTAGACCAGCCGATAGGCGGATGAGCGCGTCACGCCGATGGCTTCGGCCAATTCCGACAGCGACAGGCGCCGCGTCTCGCCCGACAGCGATTGCAATACCTGCAGGCCACGCATCAAGGCGGGCACGAGATAGCGCTCGTCTCCCGCCGCGTCGTCGCGGGGCGCGGGGGATGCATCGGCCTGGGTCAGGTTGGTCGAATTTTGTTGATCCATGAACTTATGTTTAGTATATAAAACGGATCGAGGCAAGCCCTTTTGGCGAAACGGCCTGTGGCGACCCGATTGGTACAAACCATGCGCCGTATGGGCGGGAGGGGACGATGGATCGGCTGACGAGCATGGACGTGTTTGCAAAGGTGGTCGCGGGGGGAAGCTTTTCCGGCGCGGCGCGTCAGGCGCGTCTGTCGCCGGCCGTCGTCAGCAAGCACATCCAGGCCCTCGAAAACTGGCTCGGTGTCCGGCTGCTCAATCGATCGACACGCCGCGTCGCGCTGACCGAAGCCGGCGAAGCCTTTCATGCCCGGTGCACGCGCATTCTAGCCGAGATCAGCGACGCCACCGGCGCGGCCGGTGAACTTCAGACCACGCCGCGCGGCCGGCTTCGCGTCAGCGCTCCCGGATTCTTCGGGGTTCAGCAGATCACGCCCGCGATCGTGGAATACATGGCCGGCAATCCCGGCGTCACGGTGGTCCTCGATCTGAACGATCGTTACGTCGATATTCTCGGGGAAGGCTATGACCTCGCGATCATTGTCGGCCATCTGCCGGATTCGACATTGACGGCGCGCCGCCTCGCGCCGATCCGTTTCGTGACATGTGCCTCGAAGGACTATCTCGCGCGGCGCGGCGTGCCGCAGCACCCGAAAGATCTCAGCCATCACCAGTGTCTGCAATATACCGGCTTCCACTGGAGCACGGATGAATGGCGCTTTGTGGCGCCCGATGGCGCCCCGATCGCCGTCCAGGTCCCGGCGCAATTCGCGTCGGCGACGGCCGCGTTGCGGGCCGCCGCGCTTCAGGGCGCCGGCGTGCTGCAATGTCCGACCTATACGGTTGGAGACGATCTCGATGCCGGCCGCCTGGTGCCGATCCTGACGCAGTATCTGGTTCCGGAATTCAGCGCGTACGCCGTCCATGCGCAGGGTCAGCACGTGCCGGCCAAATTGCGCGGGTTCATCGACCTTCTCGCGGCCCGTTTCGGGCCGAACCCGTCCTGGGACCGCTGGCGCCAGCGCGCCGCGCAACCGGCCTAGCAGGCCTTGCTCCGGATTATGCACGATCCGAGCATACAGTTTCTCCTATTTGGCGCATTCTCATTCCCGCCGTTCCATCTAACGTTCCTGATCCGAACGTCCGTGCTTCGATCGTCCAGGAGCTTCGATGATCTACGAGCTTCGATCGTCCGCGATGTGCGTCGTTCGTTACGGAGGGCGCGAATGAAATTTCATCTCAACGGTCGTCAGGTCGACTTCGATGGCGACAAGCAGACCCCACTATTGTGGGTGCTTCGTGACTGGGCCGGTCTGACCGGGACCAAATTCGGCTGCGGCGTATCGCTGTGTGGCGCCTGCACGGTCCATCTGGACGGCGCCGCCACCCGCTCCTGCGTTGTTCCCGTCGAGGACGTCGAAAACAAGCATGTGACGACGATCGAGGGGTTGTCGAACGATCGTTCGCATCCCGTGCAAAAAGCCTGGATCGAGAAGGACGTCCCCCAGTGCGGTTACTGCCAGTCGGGAATGATCATGGCGGCGGCCGCGCTGCTCGAACAACATCCCAGGCCGTCGGACGCGCAGATCGACGTGGCGATGACCAATCTCTGTCGCTGTGCGACCTATCAACGTGTCCGGGAGGCTATCCATGTCGCAGCTCGGGGCTGAACTCGCCACACCGACATCCCGGACCAGCCGGCGCAACTTTCTGAAAGGTGTCGCGCTTGCGACGGGCTCCCTGCTGGTTCCGATATCGCTGGTTCGCCGGGCCGACGCGGCGCCCGATGCGGCCTACGAGATCACCGACTGGATTAGGCTGGACCCGAACGGGCGCACCATCATCGGCGTGTCGCAATGCGAAGTGGGGCAGGGCACCTTCACCGGCCTGCCGCAGATCGTCGCCGACGAACTCGACGCCGACTGGTCAACGGTCAGCGTCGAATTCGTGACCGGCCGCAACGCCTACCGGATCACCGCGGCCAACGAAGAATCGCAGCAATTCGTCGGCGCCTCGATGTCGGTCACGCAATTCACGCAACGGCTGCGGATCGCGGGCGCGCAAGCGCGCGAGGCGCTGGTTCAGGCCGCCGCGGCACGTTTCCAGACCCGCTTTACCCTCTGCGAGACCAGACAGGGCCGCGTCTATCACGCCCCGACCGGTCGATCGTTCTCGTACGGTGAACTGGCGGAGGCAGCCTCGAAGCTTCCGCTCAATCCCGATCCGAGGCTGAAGCCGGCTTCGGAACGCACGCTGATCGGCAAGAATCTCAGGCGGCTCGATACGCCCGCCAAGGTCGACGGCAGCGCGATTTTCGGAATCGATGTGCGGGTGCCGGACATGCTGTTCGGGGCCGTGCGGATGGCGCCGACCCAGACCGGCAAGGTCGTCGCGATCAGGAATGAAGCGGAGGTCCTGGCGCGTCCCGGCGTCAAGGCGGTCGTGAAAGCGCCGTTCTGGCCGCGCAATTTGCTCAATGCGGTCATCGTCGTCGCCGACAGCTACTGGGTCGCCAAGCAGGCGGCCGATGCCCTCGTCATCGAGTTCGATGAAGGTGCCGCGGCCGGCCTCAATAGCGCGAAGATCATGGAGCAGCGCGTGATCGCGCTGGATACCGACAAGGCCGTCGTGGCCACCCGCATCGGCAATGCCCAGGCGGAATTCGACGCGGCTCCCGGCAAGATCATCGAGGCAAGCTATCACACGCCCTATCTGGTCCACGCCACCATGGAGCCCGTGGTCGCCACGGTGCATGTCCGCGACGGCGAGATCGAAGTGTGGGGACCGGTTCAAGGCCAGGACATGGTGCGATGGACGATGGCCAAGAACTTCGACATCCCGGCAGACAAGGTCATCGTTCACACCACCTTTCTGGGCGGCAGCTATGGCCGGAAATATGTTCCCGATTTCGTGCTGCATGCGGCGGTCGCGTCGAAGGCGGTCGGGCGGCCGGTCAAGGTGATTCGTTCGCGCGAGGACGACATTCGTCACGGCTATTACCGGCCCTGCGCCTCCGCGCGGTTTCGCGCGGTGCTGGGCAAGGATGGATATCCCCTGGCGATGCATGCGCGCGTGGTCGGTGAATCGCTCTACGCCATGATCAAGCCGAAGGCGATGGCGGCTGCCGGGGGATGGGACGAAACCATGCTCGATTCCATCTACGATCTCGCTTACGCCGTTCCGAACCTGACGGTCGACAATCTCGACGTCAAGCAGCCGATTCCCGTCAGCTTCATGCGCAGCGTCGGCAGCACCTCGGCGGTCTTCTTCCTGGAAAGTTTCATCAACGAACTCGCCGACGCCGCGGGTATCGATCCCTATCAATATCGCCGGCATTTGCTGTCGCACGATCCGCGCTCGGTCACGGTGCTCGATCGCGTCGCCGATGCCGCGGGCTGGAACAAGCCGGCACCGAAGGGAATATACCGGGGGCTCGCCTTCAATCTCTACACCGGGCGGGGCGGAGCCTTCAAAACCTATGTCGCGCATGTTGTCGAAATCGAGATCGTCAAGGGAGCGCCGGTCGTCAGGCGCGTGGTGTGCGCCGTCGACGCCGGCACCATCATCAATCCGGGGCTGGTGAAGGCCAACATCGAGGGTGGCATCGGGTTTGCGCTGACCAATACGCTCAAGAGCGAAATCACGTTCGCGAATGGAGGCGTGGAGCAGAGTAACTTCCACGACTATCCGCTGCTCGGCCTCTCCGAGATGCCGAACGTCGAGGTCGTTCTGATCGAGAGCGACCGGCCACCTCAGGGTTGTGGCGAGGTGTCTCTGGCGCCGGTCGCCCCCGCCGTCGCGCATGCCATTTACCGGGCGACCAAGGCGCGCCTGAGATCGATGCCGTTTCGGCAGCAAACGAGTTAGGCATCGAGATCGGTGAGGACTGCAGGACCAGGGGCTCGCGATCGCCCCTTTTCCAAAACGGGCCCATTCCGTTCGGGTTCCCATGCCACTCCCGCGACAGGCCGGCCGAACTGCTCCTTGCGTTTTGGGCCTCGATGGGTTTTAAGCCCGGTGACTTCATGACCACAGGCATGAACGAGAAGCGAACTGTGTGGCTTTGCCGCGTTTTAAACAGAGTAACGCGCCCCGCGTAGCTCCTGCGCTTCGAATTGTTCTGAGCCTTCACAAGGGAATCCATCATGGCCAAGATGACCAAGAATCAGTTGATTGATGCAATTGCGGAGGGAACGCAGGTTTCCAAAGGCGACGTAAAGGCCGTCATCGAGCAGATGGCGATTGTAGGCTACAAGGAACTGAATGAATCCGGCGAGTTCGTGATTCCCGGCTTCGCCAAAATGTCGGTCGTGAACAAGCCCGCCACGGAAGCCCGCAGCGGCATCAATCCTTTCACGAAAGAGCCGATGGAATTCGCGGCCAAGCCGGCCAGCAAGTCGGTCAAGGCATCGCCCCTGAAGGTTGCCAAAGACGCGGTTTGAAGCGGACGGGCCGGTTGAGGCGTTGCTTGGTCTGAACTGTGGGTAATTCCATCACACCCTGGACAGGCGCCCCCACCCGCACACTATGCGCCCCGAGACGGAATCTCTGGAGGGCCCAGGGGGGACAGTCTCGCAAAGGCCATGCGGTGTAATGCCCGCGTGGCCTTTTGTTGTTTTTATTTTGGGTCTGAGCGCAAAACGGCCGATGCATTCG
>Ga0302324_100012856_pt1 | contig 17036 bp, 22 predicted proteins | sample Palsa_T0_1_FD_201949 | JGI IMG/M metagenome (GOLD analysis project Ga0302324, IMG submission 201949) | Peat permafrost microbial communities from Stordalen Mire near Abisko, Sweden - Palsa_T0_1 | ecosystem: Environmental > Terrestrial > Soil > Palsa > Peat permafrost | place: Sweden: Abisko...
AAAAATCGCATCCTTATTGCTGTTCCCCCCGTTCGTAGCATCTCCAGAAAGTATTTCTGCTCCGCCCGTAACTTGCCCGGCGTAATTTTGTAAGGCAAATGATGAAGATGCGAAAACCCACGCGGAAACCGTGTTCACGGTGTTGATGGTCGTATTGAGAGTTTTAGTAAAATAATTTGAAGTGGAAGCTCCTATTCCTCCGCCCAGTATTCCCGTTTGAATTGACGGCGATCCGGTCGCGCTTAGATTGTTCGCATTGGAAGTGGAATCGCTGGCCACAAGTAATCCGTTTACGGCCGGAAAGTGGTAGACGGCGATGTAGTTGCTATTCCACGTTGAAGACGGGTGGCTCTGGTCCGTCGTAACGGATGAAGCTCCGTAACAGGCGTAAATGACCGTTCCCGTGCTCACACTCGGGACATTCACCCAATCCATCAGTGCCCCGGTGGAGGAAGAATAACTTTGAGTTTCAAAATTGAGGGATGTGCCACAGCTCCACGCGGTACCGCTCACCGTCGGGGTTGATGTGACGAAAATGAGGTCGGCGGGTTCGGTACCGCCATTCGGAGCAGTAACGAGGTTTTGAATGTGTCCTCCCTTCGATACCGGTTCCCACGATGACAGCGTCGAGGACACGAGCATTGGAAAGTTCGCGTTCGTGCCTGATGCTACGGAGGCCGTGGAGGTTACTGTGATGCTTCGATAGTAAGTGTAATTTGCCGCCTGCGCTTTCGGCGCTAAACAAACGAGTCCGAAGACTGCTATTAAGCCGATGAGATATTTCTTCACTAATTCTTGGTCGCTATTACGTTCACGGTCGTCAATGTCGGCGTTCCGGCCGTCGAGCTGACCGCGGCGAATAGATACGAATTGATGGGCAAGCTGCTCGTCGTAAAGGAAGCGGTCGAGGTGCCGGTGATCCCGCACGCGATGGACGAAAGGATGATGTTGCCGGAAAGGATCGAGGAGGTTGCCGTGGACGTTTCGTAGTAAAGCGTCATCGTCGAAGTTGCGGAAGCGTATTCCCAGCAATCAACCTTCGTTATCGTCTTAGCGTTCGGCGTCTCGATGGCCTCGAAGTTTGACGGTGCGGTCGTCGTGGCGCTCGCAAAGACGAAGGTTACCGAGGATGAGGCGAGGGTTGAAGAAACGGTGGTAATGAATATCGAGCAGGTCGTCGTTCCCGTGCTTCCTATGGTCGTTACTGCTTGGCCTGCGGCGCAAGCGGATGCACCGCCGTAAGAAGTGAGGACGCTTGAGGCATTGCTCAAGACCAAAGCGTTCGGAATCGTCGTCGAAACATTGCCGGAGAAGGTCGAGGTTTGCGCGACCGTGAGCGTGGTCGAAACGTTCGCGGCGTCGTTCACGTTCAAATTGTTATTGATGGTGATGGTGCTGTTGTTCGCCGCGAGTCCGAGCGTCCAGTTGTGGCTCGAATCGAAAGTGGCCGCGGCGCTACCGCCATTCGTGATGGTCGCGAGATTCGCGGAATTGATGCTGATGTTCACGGGGAAGCTATTCGCTACATCTTCAGTGCACGTCGCTCCTGTTGCCTGTGAGTACGGTTGGTTCGATACGATGTTTGTAAGGCCGGTTCCGTTCGAGGTCTGGATCTGACATACCTGCTCCGACTCTGATCCGTTATTCAGAGAATGGTCCGAAAACTCGGCAATCGTCGCACCGTTATAGTTGCTGATCATGATGCCGGCGGCGTAAAGGTTTACGCCGTGTTTTACGATGGCCGGGAAGGTATCCGACGCGTTGTTTGAGTCGTTCGCGACGGCGATGTTCGTGAGGGAGAGCATCGTGGACTGCGATGATACGAACCAGAACGGGTAGTACGCTCCGTATTGCGCGTAGTCCGAGTTTTCAACGTGAATCTGATCGCAGGAGACGAGGCCATTCGAGAAACCGCCCCAGACCTCTGCATCATCCAGCGAGAGAGCGCTACAGAACAAGTCCGCGAGAGCGTTGTTGGAAATATATATCGCGTCTGTCGCCGACGAATTACCGGGATCGGTATATGTGCCCGTAAGGATTGCACGCTCGCCGGAATTAGCGGCAGTATCGTATTGTCCGAGCGATCCGAACACGACCGACAGCGCAACCGATGTGTTCGTCTGCGTCGCCGCGGCGCTGATCACGACGTTAGATCCGCTGATACTCAATACCTCGGAATCATTCGGGATTCCAGTGCCCGTGATATACGAACCGAGCGGGATAGATCCTGGCGCTGAGACATTTGCAATCGTTGTTGAACCGTTCGTCGTATTTCCGGTAACGCTGATGACTCCCCCATTGCCACCGGAACTCGTTCCGCTGAACGCGTCCATGTAAGCGTTCTGGCCCATGACATAGTTGATGCCGAAGCCATTCACGTTTCCCATCCAATTCAGGCCGACGGCACCGAAGCTACCGCCGAAGTAAATGCCAGTCGTGGTCGCATTGTTCGCGACGCCTGCATTGATCCATGACGTGTGACCATTTAAATCGCACCCTTCGCCCTCAGCGAGAGCAGGATGCCCGGACGGGTTTCCGAAGTTGAACACGATTGCCCCGCTCGAAGCATTCTGTTGCGTACCACCATAAGTGAGCTGAACGCCTGCCGTGCATTCGAGCTGGACCGGGAAGCCGTTCGTGTTGAGATTGATAGGCAACGGGAATGTGGACGTGCCGACGTTATGAGTTATGAAAATGGTCGCGGCGCTGTATCCGAGTGCCTGGTCCTGGACGGTAATTGCCTGTATACAGCCATTGATCGTGTTGGCAGTCGAAGAACCGGCGCAACCGTTCGTGGCGAAGTTTGACGGTACATAGTTCGGTTGACTGGAGATCAGTGTATTCGTTGCATTGAATATCGCAGTCTCGTCAATCGTCCCCGTCGCATTATTACCCCCACCACTTGCCGTTGAGTTGATCGTGATGCTATTCGTCGTCGTTGAGATCGTGATGTTAGTGCCGGCGACGATGGAGATAGTGCCCGTTGAAACGCCACCGATTGATACCACATTGGCGGAACAAATTATCGTTCCGGTCGCGCTCAGACCCGTGACACCTTGATTTGCGCAGTTCTGGACCGATCCGTTATTCAAGCTAACGGTCAGCGTGCTCGAAGTCGTGCTCGTCGTCACGGACAAACCACTGCCTGCGTTCACCGTGTACGTGGCCGGGCCAGTCTGCGTATTGAAGGAGGTCACGCCAGTATTTTGGATCGTGGTTGTGGTATTGCCTCCTGCTGTCGCAACCGTTGAAGTTATCCCTGCTCCCGTCGTCGTAACGGTATAAGTCCCGGCCACAGCGGGAGTACCGCAAGCAACCGTTCCCGTGGCGCTGAATCCGGTAACGAACTGGCCGCCGCCGCACGATGAGCCGAGATAGGAAGACAGATTTCCGTTCGCGTCGTAAACCCCGAGCGAACTCGTTGCGATATTGATCTTCCAATTCCCTCCCGAGAACTGGAGCGTTCCCGTCGTATTGGCCGGAAGCGCTTTGCCGTTCAATCCGGTGACGGTGATGCTGTCGGTTATCGCGGTGGCACCCGAGGCAGTCCCCGTCGCATCTCCCGCAATCGTGAAGACAATCGTTTGATTTCCCGATATGCAGGTCACGGTGAGGTTCACGGTTCCCGTCGAGTTCGCGGCCGTCACGCATCCCTGTCCGTTGAAGGAAGTAACACCCGTATTCGTGAAGGTCGTCGTGCTGTTCACGGCCGATGACGTGTTAAGAATGCCGATGCCGGTGCCTGCGCTGTCGTTGTGGCTCGTGCTCGTCGCCGCGTTTATCGAAGTGATCGCCGTCTGAAGGCCGCTCGTCGAGTTCACGGTGATCGTCGTGCCGCTTGTGAGCACGGTCGTCGAACCGGACCCGGTAATCGTGATGCTTCCCGTCGCGTTATTTGAGCTCGTTACCCCGGTATTCGTTACCGTGGTCGTGCTGTTCGTCGAACCTGCGGCGGTTGAGACCGAAACGCCAGTCCCTCCGGTAATGGTCTGGGCCGAGGACGTTGCGCCGTTCAGCGAGGTGATGGCGGCAGGAAAGGTGATAGCTCCGCAGGTCGTTATGCCCGATGAATTGACGGCGGTGACAAACTGGTTCACCGAGCAGGTTTGCGTCGAACCGTTATTCAAATTGAGCGTGAGCGTCGTCGTCGCGCCGGAGCCTGACGTGGTTGTCGAATAGGAAAGTCCGGTTCCCGTGATGACCGCTTGGTTCGGGGCGCTCAGTCCGTTCAGCGTGAGGAGCGCGGCGACGAGATAGTTCCTGTCGTTCACAAACTGCGAGATCGTATTCGTCGTGAGGCCTATCGTCACACTGCCGGAAGCGTTCGTGACCGTGGTATTCACGCCCGGTGTGATCGTGGCCGCGGTGTAGGTCCCCGCGCCGTTGCCGATGGGTATGGTTCCCGATGCGGGGATCTGGCTCGTGCCCAGTCCTCCGAGCGCCGGGGGAAACGGTGCGGCGTGTGCCGTTGTCAAGTACTGAGCGGTGCAAGCGAGAAACAGGAACGAGAATACGAGGGCAAACTTTTTCATTAAAGATTTTTGGTTATTGGTATTGCGCGGTGTGTGGTTGGCCTGAGAGAGAACCGTCGGGCGGGACTATGTAAGTAATCGTACTGCCTGAGATCGTGTAGTCAATCCCCAGGATCTGCGGCTGACGGGCGATCTGGAGATTTACAGAGTTCGGGTCGAACGGAGTGGGAGAAATGGTGAACGTCGTGTTGAAGCCGTTCACGGTTCCGGAGACATTGACGTAGTGCCACGGCTTCTGAAGATTGTTTCCTATGTCCGTGATCATCTTCGCCGTAATGCCGAGCATCATTGAGTAGGTCTTCCCTGCCGTGTTCTTTGTGGTCGGAGTTATCCCTTCCTGCGCCGTGCGGGAAGTGCCGTTGTTCACGAGCGTGAGGACGTTGCCGGAAATGCCGCTTGGCGCGATGCGGGTGATCTCGACGTTCGGGTCAAGCTCGGGCGCGGCGTAGTCGGTCGAGTTCCACCATGTCACGTTGAATCCCCCAGCCGAAGGCAAAAGCGAACCGCCGGAGACAAGCGTGATCGTGAACGCGTTCTGATCGTAGCCGCCGGAGACGGTAAGCTTAATGAAGTTTGCTACGGGGTCGAGCATTGCTATCACTTTAGCAAATTGGTTTTAATGACGCGGTGTATAAGTTCAATCGATACGTATTGCCGTAATGACGTTATCAGCTATATACTCCCGCCACGCCATTCCCCCAAAGGAGACTTTATGTTCAAGCACATGCTCAGAACTTGCAGTCTTGTATTGCTCATGTTGTTACCGTGTTTCGTTCGCGCCGCTGAATCGCACGATAAATGCGCCGGGTTGGGCAAGATTCCTGCGTTGCCGGACAAAGCGACGGCCGCAGAAAAGAAAGCATTCAAGGAGAAGCTCGCTAAATTGATCCCGCTAGATCTTGTGGTTTGTGAAGTAGAACAGGCACTTGATGCGTATCAGCAGGACCCAGACGTTAAGGCGGCGAAGATTCCCAAGCTCCTAACAGCGGATTTCGATTTCAAAACTACGACTGACATTAAAGGGGGCATCAGCGTATCGTTCCTCGTGTTCAGCATCAAATACACTCACGACAATCAGACGATCCATGATGTCGATTTTCAATACGGACCGAAAGAGATAGTGGGGCTCGATCAAGGAAAACAGGATTTTCAAACTGAGTTAATCAACACGATTAAGGCGGCGGCTACGGCGATAAAAGAAAACCAAAATGCGCCCATGAGCTCAGAAAATCCGCTGGTATTCAAGCAATTGACGGTGACGGTTAGTTTTGGCGTCACGAGGGATTTGCAGGTCGGCGCTACTATTCCAATTCACCTCGTCACTCTCGGGCCGTCGTTCGAGGGAAGTAAAGCTTCGGTCGAGTCAGTGAAGCTGGTTTTCGCTCCTCCACCCAAGAAGCCATAGGGCGTTAGATCGAAACGTCCTCGGGCCTTACAAAACATGAACAGTTCGGATGAAGCGGAGGCGTGGATATTTCGCCATAGTCTGCCGTGAGCGTCTTCGCTTCATCGCCGTCGCCTACGGTCATGGTCTGACCGAACTCAAGGAAGTTTGAATCAACCGAAACGATCTTGCCGTTCATTTCCTGGCAGAAATCGCATACGTTACCGAGCTGGCTCGTGTACCACTTCACCGTCTTCACGACGCCGGACTGCTGCCACGCGGCCTTCAGCGCCATGTTCGAGGTCCTGAATGCTTCGGTCTTTGCGAGGCGTTCCGCGCCGTAGTCATCCGCCGCACCGTAGACTTCCCCGACCGCCTTCGAAAGGTCGGCAAGCGGCTGGCCTTGCGCAAGTCCCTCGTTGATGACGTTCTCAAGGTTGTTCCGTACGGTCGTCTCGTAGCTCGTCGAAAGCTTGGCGATGGAATCGTGGAGCGCGTTCTTTGCCGTGTCGGAGAAAGGATTCATGTCCGGCTTGCCAACGGCTACCAGTGCGGTCTTCGCTTCATCCGTAAACAAGCTTTCGAACGTCGGGGTCAAGGCATCGGTCGTGATGCCTATCCATTCTTCAAGGTTGAAAAGTTTCTCGGGGTCAACGGCCTTCGTCGCGTGAGGAAGGTTCTCCAGAACCCGTTGCTTCTGTTCGGTGTTTATCCGGCGCACCGTTTCCTTGATGTCATTCTCCGCTTTGGTCGTGCGGTCGCTGAACTCTTTCCAGGCGGCTTCGTCAAGTTCCTTCGTGGTCTCGAACTGCTTGGTCGGGTGGTTGGCGTCGTCTTCGAGGATCTTCTTTATCTTTTCGCTGAGGGCTTTGCTTATTTCGTTCCGTGACTTCGCTCGCGTCTGAAGCTTTGTCCTTACCGGACGGAACGCAACGCGCTGGCCGTTCGCGGCTTTGATGTTGGCGAACTTCTTGCTGTCGTTTTCTTCGTCCTCCTCGTCTTCATCGTCATCGGAATTGTTCGCTGGCGGTTTCTTCGCCGGGTCTGTTTCTTCCGGGGCAGGCGCGTCAAGCGGCCCCATAGTGTTCGGCTTCATAAGCTCGTCGCCGCCTTCAACCGGGCCGAGGCCCATGAACTCGTCGCGTGCTTCGTTCACTGTTAGCACAGGCTGGCTCCCCACGGCGGTCTGCATTTCGGTCGTCCGGGCGGCGCGGTCTTCGGGCACCGGGTCAAGGAACGTTATATAAAGGTCGTCGCCGAAACGCGGGATGAAGCGCTCGTTGAGGAACGAGCAGATGAGTTGCATGCGCGGCTTGATGACGCGCTTTGAGAAGACATAGTCTGCGGTCTCCGCGGTGGCCCGGTTCGTATCTGACTCCGCCGTGCCGAGAATGGTTTTTGAAACTCCGAATATGGAAAGAATGCGGTCGCGCATGTTCTCGGAAAGGTTCTTGAAGTCCATATCTTTCGGGTTTGAACCTGCCGAGGTCCACTTCACTCCCTTCGGCAAAACAGCGATGCGGTTCATGTTGTCAATACCCTCGTGCATGTTTGCGAAGCTGATCTTCAAGGCTTCGATCTGCGTCTCAGATACCATCTCGCTTTCGAGGAAGCCTGACGGTCTGGCCCCGTTCGTGAAAAACTTGCGGTTGAACTCCATCGCGTAGTTGTCGTTATCAATAAACTCCGCACCTGCCTGGACGGGACCGAGGCCTTCGTACATGTTCGCCGGATCGGGAAGCCTGAAGTGGATGACCTCGTACGGCTTGAAGACCATTTCCTTGTTCTCCAGCTTCATCTTGTAGCCGACGAGCTGGTAGGGCCACGTCCTGGTGTCAAGTACCGGGCGCACGCGGGATGGGTCCATCGGATAAATGGCTGTGGGCTTATCAAGGTCGCTCTTCACGCCTTCGAGATACCAATAGGCGTTCCCGGTGAGGTCAAGATGGGCGGAGAGCAGGTATTTCAGCTCCGGCCCGGTCATCGTGTCGTTCACGCTGTCCAAGAGGTCAAGCGCCGCGTGCTCGGTCTGTTCCTCATGGTCTTTGCCCGTCACTTCGAACAAGCGCCAGTCAATGTTCATCACTTCGCGCGCGATGGCGTTCACGGCGGCGTAGACATAGCCCCGGTTGTTGGCTAAGGCTTTGGCCGGGTCAATGTGATTCCCCCCGCTCGGCCGATAGATGGCGAACTGGTTTGCATCGCTCCCGATGTCGCCGAACTTCCCGCCTACACTTTTTGTGAGACCGAAGCGCGAGAAGCCGAACTGCCGTTCCTGAGAATAGAGTTCCGGGTCAATACGGGAGATGAGCTTGCGGAACGCGCGGATGGGCCAGCTCGGTTTGTTATTGGCGTTGAGAGAATGTGAGGGCATTTATGCGGCGATAAGTTTTCCCTCCGTAATTGTGAAGCTTTTCGTCTTGCAATACGGGCAGGTGAGCGGGATCTCAAGCGTCAAGGGTTCGATAGAAAGTATCTTGTGCCGCTTCGTCGTCGCGCACGGCCCGTTGCATGCGGGACAGTTCAAGATGATCGCGTCGTAGTCCGGCCATACCATCTCCACGATCTGCTTCATCTCATATTTCTTGCCGAAAAACTTCCACCAAAGCTTTTCGAGAATGCCTGCAGGCGCTTCGAGCGGTAAGCGTTCTACCGTCACGCGCGGCTGGCGCTTCCCGATGAACACGAAGTCGCCGGGACTTGACAGGTCTTCGGAAAGGCGAACACGACGGACTTCAAGGGCTTGCATGGAAGGATTAATACAACTGTACCATATTGAATTGCTAACTTATTGTGTGTATAGTCTCGTCGATTGGCAGGTAAATTCCTTGGAGGAAAGACAATGCTAAAGCTAACAGCCTTGGCTCTCGGTATAGTTTTTCTGATCTCAGCAAGCACCGCACAAACGCCACCTAAGTTTACAAAAATGGACGTGATGTTCAGTACAGGCGGAGACGACAAAAACCCTGATACTCGGCTGGAATTGTTTATCACAGACCACGATGGCGCGCCCGCTGTCGCTTATGGAGATGTCCAAGGCCAGGGATGTCCAAACAACAATCCGTGCGGGCCTTTCACGGCCAACCCGGTCGCCGGAGGGTTTCCTCTAAAGGACTACAAAACAGAGAAAGTCATAGTTAAGATTACGCCACCTCACAATGACACTTGGGATTTCAGCTTCATCGCAACGCTGCATTTTTCTGATGGAACAATCGTTCAGTTATCGGTTCCCGCGACTTCACTAAACCAAGACACCAGAACAGGAGTCTACTCGTTGGCAAATGCGGTCAAACAAACTCCGTAACTAAGTCTCAATCCACTGAATCTTTGGAAGCTCAAGGCCCTGTTGCGCGAATCCTTGAAGTAAATAAACTACGGCATCGCAGGCGTCATCGTGCGATTCAACTCCAAGATTAAATATCTGTCCTAGCAATTCCTCGCAACCGGTTCTGGGAAAAAGTACGGTGCCGTTCTTGATATACGGGGCGACGACCTGTAGCCGGGCACGTTTATCCCCATTCGGCTTGATCGGAACGACGGCCAGAAAAGCCCTTTCCATTTCCTGAATCGCCGCTTTCTGGTAGGCGACATCTTCTACGAAGAAAATGTTCGCGCCCTTGAGTTCGCCCGGAATATTTCGCACGCGCAGTAAGAAGTTGTGGAAAGTTACGTGTTCAATGTACGGATTTGGTCGTACATATATTTTCGGTGCGTCCTCTACATAGAAGACCTCCCCCGTCACAATAGCGGTGTAGTCCGCATTCTCTTTCTGCGAGATGGCAAGATCTATCCCGTGGCCTTTGATCGCGGCGACGGCGTTCTTCGGGACCTCGTCGTAGTAATGAATATCCTCGGGCTTTATGATCTGCTCTTCGTCCGCGACGATCTTCAGAAGCATTTCGCGTTGCCACGGGACCGTGCCCATGTCGCGTTCTTTGTCCTTGAGGGACTGCTCGGTCGGGTACATCGCGGGCCAGGTGCAGTTCCCTTCCTTGTCTATCAGCGGAAACTCAAGGACCTTGAATCCGGTGCCGGGGGCTTTGAGGCGGGAAAGCAAGGCGTCCATGTGAAGCAGGTTCCCGATAACGACGAGCTTTCCCTTCTTCACATCCATGCCGGGGATAATTTCGGAGTGGAGCCATCGGTCGGTCTTATCTCTATTTTCCTTCGTGCGCACCCATTCGCCGTCCTCCGGGTCGTCTACTACGACGAGCTTCGGCCGGTGCTGGAGATGGCGAAGTCCGCGGACCTTCTGCCCTCGCGAACGCGCAAGGATGCGCACGCCGTTCGATAAGACGATATTTTGCTTCTGCCACTCCTCGCCTTCGCCCTGGAACGTGAAATCCTCGACGACCGTTCCTTTCACCTGGCCGTAGTCCTGCTTGATGAGATCGTTCGTTTCGAGCTCGTGCTTAATCGCGGTGATATTGAGGGTCGCCTGTCGGCTCGAATCGGCGACGAGAATGATGAAAGGATATTTGGTGGGTTGTTCTAACGCGGCCCAGAGCGGAAGCGCGAGCGAACCGAAAATGCTTTTTCCTGAGCCTCGGAAACCGATGATCAGCAAACGACGGAGATCGTCGTCGGCTAACGAGTGGACGAGCTCTGCGTGGAACGCGGCCGGCCGTTCGTTGAAGTAGCCGTGGAGATAGACGAGCGAGAAGCCTAAGAGCGTTTTGGCGCTCTCCCTACGCTCCTCGTACGAGCCAAAAAATGGCTCAGGCGGGGTTTTCGGGGCTAGGGTCGGTTCCCTCATTCTCCTTCGGGGGCGGTAACAGGCCCCAATTCTCGAATACCTCCCGAATCGACTTTTTCTTCTCTTCCGAGAGCGGCGTGTTTCTTATTGTGAGTTCAAGGCTTCCGCGCTTTCGGTCGAACACTCCGGCGTCAAATAACTTTTCGAACACATCGTTGTGCGCTTCGCGGATCTCCCGGAGCGCCATGACGCGGGCTTGCGGATTGATGTATGGCGCGTTTGCTATTTCCCATGCCACGCGGACGACCTCGGTCATCGTGTCTTCGAAAGAGGAAAGCGTTTCGTTGAGCAACCGCCTGTCCATCCGTTTTGTGCGCTCGACGAAGATCTCGTCATAAAGCTTTCCGATGTAATCACGGTCGAGGTGAAGCTGTTGGGCATCGAGGCGTTCTTGAATCTCGCGGCGCGAAATGCCGTGGTCAACGGCAATCAAGCTCCGAATCTTGGACTTGTAGAACTGCTTGTGCTCTTGGGTGTGACGAGGCATGCGGAGGGTTTGGAAAGGTTTAGAAGATTGACAGCGTGTTCTTCTTTACACTATAACATCCACGCCGGAGGTCCTTATGGATCACGCTCTTCGCAACGATGGACTCGTCTTCCAACATATGACCTACGGAAGCGGTGGGGCTCCTAACCCCCCGACCGGCCAGGCTGTCGGTCCCGCTGGTTCTGGGCCGAGTCCAGGTAGCGGCCAAAAGCAGTTTTCAATGGATACTTCAGATATCGTGGCAGTCGGGGTCGTAATTCTCGCAATCGGCGCGGTCATAGTAGCCGTAATCATTGCCTTGGGATTTGTATTCGGAAAAGTACCGGGCAAAGAAGCAAGCCAAATCATTATAGCTTGTGTAAGCGGGTCGGCTATTTCCGGCGTGGTCGCCGCGCTACTCGGACGAAGAAATCAAACTACCGATTGACCGCTTTTGAAAGCTCTTTCAGTAAATCACTGATCTTCTTCAAGTCTGGCGCTTCTCCGATAATCTCAACCCTGATCTTCAGGTGCTGGAGTTTCTTCAATTGCTCGGCGTCGTATTCCTTTGTGGAGTCAAGGCTCTTGATGATGTCCTTGTGGCTCACGGCCGGCGCGACTTTGATGGTGTAGCGTTCGATCATTTCAATTATGCCTTGTACATGTCGGACTTATAAAACGGGAAAACGAGGCGAGGAATTCGTTTCCTGAAGACAATGCCGTTGACCAGGCCATCGGCCGTCAGGGGCCGCCCCGCGAAATAACGGAACCAAAAAGTGTACCAAAACGATTCCTGACGATACTCCTTCCACTCGACTACGGCGTGCTTGCCGCATGACGGGCAATGGATGTCTGAGCGATAATCGGTGTCGTTTTCGTTCATAGATTTGGATACGTAAGCTCTCCCCAATACCCTTCGCCTGACGGGCAGTCGTACTGGTTCGGCAATCTCGTGTAGTTCCACAGGAACACCCGTCCGTCGCTGTACAGGACTCCCGCGAGCGAGCCGTCTTTCCCGGTGAAGACGTGGATGATCTTCGGGCTCTTGCCGGGCTTTTTGGGTTCCGGGCGGTCGGTCATACGGGTTAATAAGACATTCGTTTCCAGTCCCATGTGACTTTTTCCCACTCGCCGCGAAATTTTCTACGGAAAATCTGGAAAGATTCCCAGGTCATGATGTATTCGTATCCGTCAGTCGTGGACCACGTCATTGCTTATAGCTTTCTTAACTTCTCCGCCGTCGCCCGGCCGTTCGCGGCCTGTTGCCGGAAATGCTTTGCGGTCGCTTCGCCTCCCTCGATAAGCTTCTGTTCTTCGGTCGCGGTGCGGCGCTTTGATTCCGCAATATCCTGGGCGGCCTTCTTCTCTTTGTCGGCTTCGTACTTCTCTTGCCCGGTGAGCGCTTTATATTCCTCTGACTCTTCCTGCGTTTTGATGTTTGCGTCTATCCCGTCTGCATCGGCGTTCAACTGCGCGACGACGGGGCGCTTTTCTTTGGCGCGGAGCGCGGAGAGCGAGGCGTTAAGATCGTGGTTTGCGGCTTCAAGTTCTTGGTGCCAGATGTACCGGCGCTTGGCCCAAAAGCGGGCGAAAAAACGGATCATGCGTTTAGTGAGGTTATTTCTTTAATGGTACAAGTTTTGACAGATTCGTCAATTACGGGTTGTGGAGAAGCCTAAAGAGGCCGTACATAGCGAGGAAGAACAGCGCAAGGCGCAACATGAGATGTTCCGCATCTACAATATATTCTTCCGCATCCCTACAAAATCTCTTGAAAGCGTCACGTTTCATGGTCGCATCCTCGCAGACTATTCCGGCGATGCGAAGAAGAGGGCTACTTGACAGGGGAGCAAGCAGGGACGGCGCTAGGCCAGCATGGCATTGTGCCGAATATATTGTCAAGACCTGGATGCAAGATAATTGAGTGCTAGGTGGAAACTTGGTTCATGACATCGTCGAGTGAACGCGCAACGAAAGCGATCCCTTTATTCCTAAGAACGCTTTGGATAAACTCCTGCTGTTCAGGCGACACTTTCCCTTTGGGTTGCTTCACTTCAATTGCAAGGAAGCGTCCGTCCGGCAGGCATCCGATGATGTCTGAGATCCCTTTCTCTCCGAAGGCGAGCGGGATATAACTGCCGTTCGGTTTCATGATGCCGACGTTGCGGTGCTTGAAGACGACACAACGCTTGAGTTTGAGGTAGTCGAGGATCTGCTTTTGGATTTCTGATTCCTTCATTCTCCTTTGTGGTGGTGTTGCTTAATCGTACAATCCGGGCTTATAAACGCAACAGCGGGCGGAGATCTTCATGACTCGTCAGTTCTGGATGGATCAATTAGTGTACGTGCCAAGGGCTATTTTTCTTGCCGTCGTCATGATTTTCATTTCCCCCTACGTTCAACGGTGGCGGGATAAGCGGGCGATAGCAAGGGGACAGAAGAAGACCAAAAAGGTAAACGATCATTATTCGAGAGTAATTGGTTATGCGTTAGACCCGCACGGTCTGACCCAGTATTTAGTCCTCCTAGGGATATTGGCCATTGGCTCCGGCTCGACTATGACTGTCGGAATGGTGTGGCTGATCGTGGTTACGCTCGCCGGGACTGGATCGGCCGCTATACCGAACAATTATCTTAGCCTCTACTGGTATGGCATGGGATTCTTCATTTGGCTCATAGGAGTGGTGCCGTGGTTTCGGCTAACTAGCCAAGCGGCAGAACTCTGGCTGCACGTCCAGTCTTTCGATAAGTACGTCGCCAGCGTTCCCACCGAATTTCGAAACCTTGAACTTGAGGCAAAGGCCCGTGAGAAGTTACAGTCCATTTCTGGAAATACGGTTCCTCCACAGTTGCCGCGATGAGTCAATTCTTTGCCTATCTCTATATTGCGGTGCGGGATTTCATAAAGTACATTTGGCCAGTCATCGGGCCGTTGCTCGGTGTACTTATCGGCGCTTATCTTACAAAATCCTCGGACCGTAAAAAGTGGCTGAACGAAAACAGGAAGCAGGAGTGTCAAGAACTGCTGGGCGCGATCACCGCCTGCGCCGTGAAACTGCTCTCTGACTTCCCCCAAGGCTACGCAATCGAAGAATATGGCGGATATTTGAAGACCATTGAAGTATTTCACACGCGGATTTTCATCGCCGAGGAAGTGGAAAAGGAAAAGCTTGAAGAACGCTGGACATCTGCCGTTGATGATTTCGGGACGAACTGGACCAAGGCAAAGTTTGATACGGCGCTGGAAGAGATAAGGGGCAAGATCATCCGAATCGCGATGAAAAAGTAGCCTCAGCACCCGCAATACGTCTTCGCCTTCCCGTAGGTGTAGGTCTTGATCGGCTCCCCGCATTTCTTGCACTTATCCGGCGCGAGGAGGTTTATGAGGGTGAGGATAATTGCGGTCGCGATGTGGGAGGCGGTCATGGGACCCGGCTGTGATTAACGGCGAGCGAGGCGAGTCCGCAGACTATCGAACAAAGCATGAACACGATAACAAAATGTCCGTTCCCGAAACTGATTATCTGCGCTCCGATAAATGCCCATTGCATGCCCTGAAGGAATCTCATTAGCTGCATCGAGGTATTTTTTAGAATAATCTTTGTGTTTCTGCGACCTTTTTCTCGAACGCCGGCGGGAGTTCTATCTTTCTCGCCGGGCGCAGACGATATTCAGACCAGTTTTTCCCGGCAACCTTGCGCTCCTCGATCTCGTAGCCTTCGGCCCGCAGATCCCAGATTCTCGCCCCTAAGCGCATGATGTACATATCCCTGCTCGCCTCTACCGAGGAGAGCCATTGCCCGGTCTCAAGTCTTTGGAGGATGCGGTCGTGCTGGGTCATGGCGTTTAGCAGACAAACATATAATGCGTTCGACCGGGATTGTTCGCGCAGACAACGGGTAATGCTTGCGGCAGATTGTCCTTCTTTTGCCAATTGTCGGAGGTCCCGGCAGGATTATTGAGGCGCAACCATTCAAGGGCTTCATCCCACGTTCCGTCCGAACAGACGCGCGCGTTGAAAATGTCTATGTAAATCAATTCGTGATACGAGTTCATTTGAGTAGTTCGTATAAGAAGCTAATCGTCTCCTCGCTTTGCTTTTCGAGGTCGTCGGCGTAGAGGTTCCAGCGCATATCGCCTTTCTCGTCTCCAATTACGACGCCCGTTTCTGCTCTAAAATACCCTTCGCAATCTACGCTCGGAATATAATGCCCGTAGCTTTCGGATTCTTTTATCGCCAGCAACACATCCGCAAGACGGCATGGGGCATGGTCCATATATCCGCTTCCTTCAGGACGACCGCTATCCCAATCCCAGCCTTCTTCTCGCCGGGGATTCGCGGCGATGCACTTTTCACGGATAAGTTCTAGTTTTTCTTGAGGTGTCATGAATTGATGTATTAGCGTTTCTTATATATTTGGGAGTAGACTGCGGCCCGAAAGGGAGAACCAATGGCTTCGCTTCCGCTTATCTTGCTCGTCATATGCGCGGTCCTCGCGGTGGCCGGTGCGAAGGGCGCGAAGTGGAAACTGCTTAACGTGGCGATCATCGTAGGTTTCATGGTCCTAGGTTTTGGCATTGGTTGGTTGCTCGGCTTGTGGGGTGGAAATATGACGATTGGTGCTGAAGCCGCGGTGCCGCTCTCCCTACTCTTGGGTGCCCTCGGCGGCTTGGGCTGTATCCGCAGGAATAAATGGCGCGAGAAGAAAATCGCTCTTGCAAGCGGGCCGGAGCCGAACATGCCGGACGGCCCGCGATAATTGATTTAGAACGGGATGTCCTCAAGATTTATCTCTTCCTCGTCGAGATTGATGCTTGGGATCTCTGGTTCGACCTTTGGATTCCACTCTGGTGCTTTCTTGCGGCCACCTTCGTTCGCTGGCGCTGACGTGCCCGGCTTCGGGCCTAGTTGCATATTTTCGCAAACGATCTCAGTCGCCTTGCGGGTAATGCCGTCCTTATCCTCCCAGCTCCGGGTCACGAGGCGTCCTTCGATGAGAACGAGCGATCCCTTAGTGAGGAACTGGCTCGCCACTTCAGCTTGCTTGCCCCAGATGACGACGTTGTGGAACTCGACTTCTTCCTGCTTCTTGTCGGCTTTGTCCGTCCACGTTCGATTGGTGGCGACACCGAGCGTCGTGACGGACTGACCGTTGCTCGTTGAACGCAACTGCGGGTCTGCGGTAACTCTGCCGAGGATGATTACGCGATTTAGATTCATAATCGTGTTATTTGATTTCCAATACTCCAGTGAGTTTGTAGAGCCTCACTTCTGACTCCGACCTTTCAAGGTGAAACTTGTCCTTCGTCTTCTCCGTGTAACCGTGCTCGGCGAGGAATGCTTGGTAGCGTTCCTGTTTTTCCAATCGCTCCTTCTCGCGCTGTTCAAACATCGCGGCTTCTTTTCTTTGGCGCTCTTCCCGCTCTTGTTTTGCTTTCGCCTCCTGTTTAAGACGCTCGCGTTCTTCCTGCCTCGCTCGTTCCTCTCGATCCCGCATTTCCTTTTCGCGTTCGAGTTCGGCGGCCGCTTTTTTGTTCTCAAGATCCTCAGCTTCAATGCGCTGGCGATCGGCCTCGTTCTTATTTGCGACACGGACGTTGAAATAATTCTCGAACGCCGTGCCATCCATCTCCAACAGCTCGTCGTCCGAAACTTCAATGCCGTCCGCAATCGTCGCTATGCGTTCCTTGCGGTGGGGTAAAACTTCTAAGCGCTCTTTCCGTTCCTTTTCCTTTTCGGCACTTTCCTCAAGCTCAGCGAGGCGGTTTTCTTCCGGCTCGATAATGGCGACGAGTTCCTTTTCTTTTGCGATGACGGCCTTCTGAAACTTCAGCGCGTCTTCTCTGAGCGTTTTCCCGGTTTTGGTTATGGCAATGCGGGCGTCCCGAATGTTGAGC
>Ga0302324_100012857_pt1 | contig 17036 bp, 9 predicted proteins | sample Palsa_T0_1_FD_201949 | JGI IMG/M metagenome (GOLD analysis project Ga0302324, IMG submission 201949) | Peat permafrost microbial communities from Stordalen Mire near Abisko, Sweden - Palsa_T0_1 | ecosystem: Environmental > Terrestrial > Soil > Palsa > Peat permafrost | place: Sweden: Abisko...
CCAGGCTCTGCCGCCGGCCTCGCGGAATATCTTTATAAGAAAGCGGCAGATCGATGTTCTCCTGCACCGTCAGATCGTCGAGCAGGTGGTAGCTCTGGAAGACCACTCCGACGTTGATCTTGGCCAGTTCGCCTCGCTGCTTGCGCTTCAGGTCATGGACGGCCCGCTCACGGAACCAGTATTCGCCCGCCCACTGATCGTCGAGGAGTGCGAGCACGTTGAGGAGCGAGGACTTTCCCGCCCCCGACGGCCCCATCACCGTGATGAACTCGCCTTCCCGAATGTCGAGATTCACCCGGCGCAGCACCCAGGTTTGTCCCGCTCCGGTTTTGTAGCTGCGTTCGATACTTTTCAGTTGGATCATTATCTTTTGTCGATTCCTTCCGAAGATCTATTCGTACCTGAGCGCCACCATGGGATCGACTTTGGCCGCGCGCCGGGCCGGAATGAACGCTGCGATAACGCCGGCGAGCGCGACTGCTGCGCAAACCAGCGCCAGCACCACCGGATTGCGCGAGCCCGCGCCATACAACATGTCCTGCAATACCGACGCGGAAATCAGCGCGGCGGCAATGCCAAGCGCAATGCCCGCACCCAGCAGGATGGCTGCATCGCGCATCACCATGGTGAGCACCGCGGCGCGCTCCGCTCCCAAGGCCATACGCACGCCAATTTCACGCGTGCGCCGCGTAACTGAATACGTCATTACGCCGTAAAGACCAACCACCGTCAGAACGAGTGCGAGACCGGCAAATGTGCTCAGCAGAATCGTCGCGAATCGCGGCTGCGACAGCTCGCTGAACATCAGCTCATTCATGGTGCGAACCTGGGTGACGGGTATATCTTTATCCATACCAGAGACGATCCGCTGCGCTCTCGCCTGGAGGGCTGCCGGATCGAGCGACGTGCGCACCACCGAGTGCACACAGCACCAAGCCGGCAACTGAGCGGCCGCCAGATACATGGCCGGACTCATTTCACGTTGGGTCGCCTGCAGCCTGATGTTACCCACCACACCCACGATTTCCCGCCATGGCGGCCCGTCCGGCGTTCCATTGCCGGCGCCCGGCTTCAGCTTCTTGCCCAGCACTTCCTCGCCGGGAAAAAACTTCTGCGCAAAGGCCTGATTCACGAGCATCACCGGCGCAGACTTCGCGTCATCGCGCTCAGAAAAGTCGCGCCCTTTGAACACTGGAACCTGCATCGCGCGGAAATACCCAGGTGTAACCAGATCCAAATCCGCGCTGGCCCGCTGACCCTCCGGAAGGGGATGCTCCGGATCTTCGAAGGCGATTACGATGCCGTCGTCCGTCATGGGCAGAACCATTGCGCCACCGGCCGATTCCACACCCGGCAGCGCGCGGAGCTTTTCGAAGTAGTCTCGATAAAACTGCGGGCGGGCACCTCCCTTTTGATAGCGCGCGTCGGGCGTTTCAAAAAACAGCGTCGTGAGGTGGCCGGGATTGAAGCCTTCGGCGGTATGCGACAGGTTCACGAAGCTGGTGATCAGCAAGCCAGCCGCGGCCGTAAGTACGAGGCCCGTTGCGACCTGTCCCACGATCAGTGACGAGCGCAACCAGTCGCGCCCCGTGATGTCGCTGCGGCCGCCTTCCTTCAACGTAGAGACCAGGTCGGTTCTCGAGGCAGTGATGGCGGGGATGACACCGAACATCAATCCCGCTGCGAACGATGCCACGATCGCGAACGACAGCACCCGCAGGTCGACTCCCGCATCCGCCGCTCGCGGCACGCTGTCGCCGATGAGTGAAAGCATCGCTGGTGTGCACACGAAAGCCAGACCGCAACCGGCGAGCCCTCCGAGCGCGCTCAGGACAAGACTCTCCGCCAACAACTGGCGCACGATCCGCTTTCTTCCTGCACCCAGAGCCGACCGCACAGCAATCTCGCGCTGCCGCTCGCGCATGCGCGCCAGCAGCAGATTGGCAATGTTGCCGCACGCGATCAGCAGCACCAAGGCGACGGCACCTAGTACGATTAGAAGCGCGGGCCGCGCATCGCCGATCAATGCCGCAATTTCCGTTCTCACTCGGGCCGAATCGTTGCGTGTGTTGGTGTTCGGGTATTGTTTTGCCAGATTGGCTGCTATGCTCCGCAGCTCTTGATCCGCTTGTGCAGTTGTGACGCCCGGTTTCAAGCGTCCGAACACGTTCAGGAAGTGTCCGCCGCGATTGGTGGTGATGGGGTGAGGGTCGGCGGGATCATCGTCCACTGCCAGCGTGGTCCAAACACTATTCCGGGGCGCGGTCACCGGAAAGCGGAAATTAGGGGGCATCACCCCAACCACGGTGTAGAGACCGCCGCTCAGGTGAACGCCGCGCCCGATGATTGAGGGATCCGCCCCGAATTGAGACGTCCACAAAGCATGGCTGATCAATGTCACGTGCGTGCCGGCTTTTTCCTCGTCTGGAGTGAAGCCCCGGCCCAGCTCCGGACGAACTCCGAGCGCGAGCAGCAGGTCCCAGGATACGATTTGAGCATCCACCTGAACCGGCCGCTCCAACCCAGTGAGTGTAAAGGTCGTGTCATGATAGGAAACCAAGTGTTCGAGCGTGTGGTTCTGGGCACGCCAGTCAAAGAAGTCCGGATAACAGACGTTGCGGGGCACCGGATCGTGCGAGTTAATGGAATTGGCCTCGATGAGCCGTTCCGGCTGGTAGTAGGGCAGCGGCCGCAGCATGACCGCGTCAATCACGCTGAACACGGCCGTGTTCGCACCGATGCCCAGGGCCAGAGTAATCACCGCAACCGCGGTAAAGCCGGAGCTTTTGCGCAACTGCCGTATAGCGTATCGAATATCCTGGAGAAATCCGGTCATCATTAATTTATCGATCTCCTGCTGTCATCTCCTACTCGTACCTCAACGCCACCATGGGATCGACTCGCGCAGCCCTTCTTGCTGGAATGTAGCTGGCCAGCAGCGCAGAAACCGCGAGCACCGCAGGAACGGCGGCAAGCGTGGCCGCGTCCCAGGATTGCACCCTAAAGAGGAGCCCGCGAATCAGCGTTGCTGCGGCGATTGAGCATAGAATGCCCGCGGCAACGCCGACGCCCACCAACCACGCCGCCTCTCTCATGATGAGTTGATACACTGAGCGACGCTGCGCACCTAGGGCCATGCGAACGCCGATCTCACGCGTTCGCTGGCTCACCGAGTACGCGATCACGCCGTAAAGACCCACCACACCCAGGAGCAAGGCTAGTGTGGCAAAGCCGCCCACCAGCCAGGCTGCGGACCGGTGGAGATAAGCGGACTGCGAATCGTTGATTTTGGCCGTCATCGTGGTTTCGTTCATCGCGCCAATGCCAGAATCGATCTCGTGCACGGCGGCGACCAGCGCAGGCAGCAGAGACGCCTCGGACTGCGAGGTTCGCGCCACTAGAGAGAAATAAGTGTCGGTGTTTTGGCTGAATGGATAATAAACAGCCGGCCAGATCTCGGAATCGAGCGAGCCGTCTTTCACGTCTTCTACAACACCAACGATTTCCTTGATCGACTTCGGCGTCAGCTCCGTGTCGCCCATCCGCTTGCCGATCGGATCTTCCCCGGGAAAATATTTCCTGGCCAACGTCTGGTTGATGATGACGACCAGAGGCTTCGACGCGTCATCGGCCTCGGTGAAGTAGCGGCCGCGAGACAGCTTCGCATGCAGAGTGGAGAAAAAAGCGGGACTCACATCCCGCTGGTTCACTTCGATATGTTCTCCGTTGTAAGGCCGTCCCACAAAACGAATCCAGTCGGTGTTGCCATTAAAGCTGACCGGCAACACGCTGGTGACGCCCGCGGATTCAACTCCCGGCAGGCTTTCGATGCGGCTTACGATCTGCCGCTCGACCGCGGCAACTTGCTGATCTTTTGGGTAGCTGGCATCGGATAACGTAACTTCCACTGTGGCCAGATGATCGGACTGGAATCCAATCTCCACGTGGAGCAAGCGGTAGAGGCTCTTACCCAATAAGCCGGCGCCGACCAGCAGAACAACCGCAATCGCGAGTTCGACTACGACCAGGTTCATTCCGAAGCGACGCCACAAGGTTCCAGCGTAACCGCGGCCGCCTTCGGTCAGGCCCTCTCGCAGTTTGGTGAGAGGCAGGCGCACGATGGGTGGAAGAGATAAGAGGGCCGCGGCAAATATAGAAATGGCGCCTGCAAAGGCCAGCACGTAAGAGTTCAGGCGGAGGCCGCTCAAATACGGCATGCCGTCCATCATTTGTTTAGAGATGAGCCGGGACAGGATTTTCATCGTCCCACCCGCAGCTGCCACGCCGAGCACGCTGCCCGCCGCCACTAGAACCAATCCTTCGGTTATGAATTGGCGGATCAGCCGGCCGCGCGTCGCGCCCAGAGCGCCGCGCACCGCAATCTCACGCCGGCGGCTCTCGGAGCGAACCAACAGCAAGCTCGATACGTTCACACAGGCGATGACCAGCAACAGTGCCGCTCCGCCAAGCAGGGCGAGCAGTATGGGGCGGATGTCAGAAACAATCGCATCGGACAGAGGCAGCACAGTCGCCCCCTGGCCGCGATTGTCTTTGGGATACTGCAGTTCGAGTTGACCGGCAATGGCCTTCATGTTGGCCAGAGCCATCTCGACGGAAACGCCATCCTTGAGCCGCCCAATTCCAATGAAGTTGTGGCAGCTTCGCCGCAGCGCGCAAGAATCGGAGGCGTGCAGCGTCGTCCAGAATTCCGCATCATTGCCAGCGGGGGCAAATTGGAAGCCCTGTGGCAGCACGCCGGCGATGGTGAACGGAATGCCGCTAAGAGAAACGCTCTCTCCCACAACATCTTTCCTTCCACCAAACCGGTTCTGCCACGCGCTGTAGCTCAGAATCACGGTCTGGGGTGCGGACGGCAAGTCCTCGCCAGAATAAAAATCGCGTCCCAGCACGGGAGCGATACCCAGAGCGTGAAAGAACCCGTCACTCACGCGAAGACCCGTCACCGGCTCGGCGCCTGCAGGCGTGCGAAGGAGATGGCCGGTCCAGCCATAGACCTCCATCGAACTGAAGACCTGGTTCAATCTCTTCCAGTCGAGATAGTCAGGATATGAAAGGTTGGCGACCGGAAACATCGGAGCATTTTCCGTCACTAAGACCAGGCGGTTGGGGCTTGGGTAAGGCATCGGCTTGATCAGCGCAGCGTCGACAAACGCAAATATAGACACGCTGGCGCATATTCCGAGGCCAAGCACCACAATTGCGGTGCCGGCGAAGCCCGGGCTCTTGCGCAGTTGGCGCAGAGCATAGCGAAGGTCTTGCAATAGTTCGGGCATCTTGGTTTTGTCCTTCCTACTCGTAGCGGAGAGCCACCATGGGATCGACCTTAGCCGCCCGGCGCGCCGGCAAGAAAGCGGCGACGCTTCCGACGAGCGCGACGCACGCGATTGCGCCTGCAAAACTCAGCGGATCGAACGGCGACAATTCAAACAGCATCGAATTCAGGAAACGCGTGCATACGTAAGCGAGCGGAAGGCCAGCCGCCACGCCGAGGCAGCTGATCAACAGGCTTTCCTGCATCACCATCCAGAGCACCTGGCCGCGCTGAGCGCCCAGCGCCATGCGCGTGCCGATTTCGCTGGTGCGGCGGTTCGTCCGGTAGGACAGCGTGCCGTAGAGACCGGTGGCCACCAGCAGCGCGGCCAGCCCGCCAAAAAAACCTCCCAGCCGGGCGAACAGTTTCGGTTCTGAATACGATTCCTCGAACTGCATGCGCTGCGTCGTGGGCTTTTCCAGTGGCACGCCGGGATCGAGGTCGTGGACCACCGAACGCAGCGTGGGCAGCAGATTCAGCGGTTCGCCCTTTACCCGTACCTCGACGTGCAAGGTTGATCCGGCGCTCAGATCCTGGAAGATGGGGTAATAGGCCATGGGCAACGGCTTTTCGTCGACCGCTCTGTACTTGCTGTCCTTCGCAATCCCAACAATGGTTCGGTTGTTGTGAAACCTGTGCCCCAGCGGATTCGTGTTCGGCAGAAACCTCTTTACGAAAGTCTCATTCACAACGACGACGGGCAAAGAGGCCGGAGTATCGCTGTCGGAAATGTCGCGGCCCGCAAGAATCGGAACTCCGAGCACGTGAAAGTAGTTGGGGCCGACATGATTGCTTCGCACCAACGTATCGAAGGAAAACTTCTCATTCAGTTTGGTGCCGTCCAGATCATCATCGTCATTGTTGTCGCTCCAGCCTGAGCCGATGCGATTGTCCATGAGAGTCGCAGTTTCCACTCCCGGCATTTCGCGAACGCGGTCGAGCAACGAGTGATAGAACGCCAGCGTCTCCGGCGCGCTCTGGGCATGCTGCGGAGTGATCCCAAAAACCAGCAGTCCATCCACCTGCATTCCCAGGTCCTGGGTCTCGTATTTGCGAAGCGTATGCAACAGGAGTCCGGAGGCCACCAGAAGTAACAGGCAAATCGCCACTTGCGACGCCATGAGCGCCCTGCCGCCGAGAGACCGGTGCTGCCCTTGAGTAATGTTGGTCGCAGTCGCGCGCAGCACGCCCGAAACCGGGACGCGCAATACAATCCACAGCGGTGCGAGGCCAAAGGCGAGAGCGCTGATCACAGATATGGCGAGAGTAAAGAGCAATACATTGACGTCGGGGTCGAGTCCGGTCTCGATTCCCGACCACGCCGCCAGCGCCTGGGTGGCGAAGAAAGCAAACGCCCAGCCCAGAGCTGCTCCGGCCGCCACCAGCAACGAACTTTCTGTCAGGAGCTGGCGGAACAGGTGCGACCTCTCCGCTCCGATCGCCATGCGCAGGCTGAACTCGCGCTGCTTTGCTTCATTGCGGGCCAGGATCAGCAGGGCGACGTTGGTGCAGGCGATCAGCAAGACGAGAAGCACGAGCCCCATCAGTATCTGCACCGGCTCACGATACTGCTGGTTATAGCCTTGGATTCCCTTGGCGGGATCGAAGCGCAGCAGCGGTTTCCACTGTTTTGGATCAATGGCGCCGATCCCGGTTTTCGCCGCCTCGCCGAATGTGGACTGCAGCGCATTTTGTGCCTGCATGGGAGTGCTGTGCGCACGCAAACGTGCCATCAAGGGCAGGCACCACCACTTCGGGGTGCCATAAACGCTGATGTCGCTGGCGGAAAAACCCCACGCGTTCAGCTCGGGACGAGTCTGCAGAGGAATCCAAAAATCCGTGGAAATCGCCGGCTCGAGTCCGCGAAAACCGCGGGCCGCAATGCCGATAATCGTGAACGCCACATTCTTGACGAAGAAGGTCTCGCCCAGCACCGCCGGGTCGCGCGCAAAGCGCCGTGTCCAATAGTCGTAGCTGATCACCGCTACCTGGGCGTGATCTTTTTCGTCCGGGAGAGAAAAGCCACGGCCCCGAGCAATCTGCGCACCCAAGCCGGAAAAGAAGTTAGCGCTGACTTCGTCGCCCTCGGCCTCCTCGGGCACATCCCCGTAACGTACGGCAACCTTGCCAATGCTGAGGGGAACATAGGCGATCAGGTCCTCCAGGACGTCGGTTCTTTGGCGAAGCGCCTCGAAGACCGGCTCCGAGAACGAGTTATCGCTGTTCCCTGTATTGATGGCGCCCCGCGGCTGGCTCCCGCTGGCGATCTTCACATAGTAGAGACGCTGCGGGTCGCGCACCGGCAGCGTGCGCAACAAGACTGCGTTCATCACGCTGAAAACCGCCGTATTCGCGCCAATTCCTAATGCCAGTGTGAGCACAGCTACAGCGGTAAAGCCGGGACTTCTGCGGAGTTGCCGCAAGGCATAGCGAACGTCGTGCAGCAGGCCGTTCACGCCTGCACTTCCGCCATCAGTTTCTTCAGCTCTTCTTCGGCTACCACCTTGCCGTCAAACAAATGCACTTCGCGTTGCGCGTGTTTGGCGAAACGCGGATCGTGCGTCACCATACAGATGGTCGCTCCCCCGCGGTGCAGGTTCTGCAGCAGTTCCATCACGGCTTCGCCGTTGCGCGAATCCAGATTTCCGGTCGGCTCGTCCGCCAGCAGGATGGATGGTTTGCCTCCGAGGGCGCGCGCGACCGCCACACGCTGCTGCTGACCGCCGGACAGCTGCGAAGGATAATGCCGGACGCGGTGCGCCATGCCCACGCGCTCCAGCGCCTCCATGACTCGCTTTTTCCTTTCGGGGGCCGGCATTTTCTGCCGGTAGGTAAGTGGCAGTTCCACGTTCTCGTACACGGTGAGATCGCCGATCAAATTAAAGCTCTGAAAGATGAACCCGATTTCCTGATTACGAATACGCGAGCGCTCGGCAAAATCCAGGTTCTCCACGGGCTTCCCATTTAACGAGTAGCTGCCATCGGTCGGCGTATCCAGCAAACCGATGATCGAGAGCAGTGTCGATTTGCCGCAGCCCGATGGCCCCGACATCGCCACGTACTCGCCTTTACTGATGGAAAGGTGCACGCCCGAAAGCGCATGGGTCTCGATCTCGTCGGTGTAAAAAACCTTGGTCATATCCTGGATCTGGATCAATGCCTGGGTTGCTTCGGTCATAATTTGGTTACCTTTATTTTGGTTCAGTTTCGTTATTCCAGCCGGATGCGGTCGGTTTTGTCCCAGCGCGACATGTCGGAAAGAATCACGGTGTCGCCTTCGCGCAAGCCTTCAAGAACTTGAATCGAATTCACCGATTCCCGTCCCACCTTCACCGGGACGCGTTCAGCCTCCTTGCCGTTGCTATCCAGCTTGAACAAGCTGATGGTGCTGCTTTCCTGCCCGAACGCCGGCCGTCCTACATAAAGAACGTTGTCCAGGCGCTCCAGATCGATCGTCCCATCCACGCTCAAGTCAGGACGGGCTCCCTTGGGGAGTTCGCCGGTGAGTTTGACGTCCACGGTGACCGTTCCATTTTGTACGGCCGGATCGACCCGCATCACCGTGCCGCTGACGATTCCGTTATGCGTGTCGATCGCTGCCGGCTCGCCGAACTGCACGTCGCGCGCCTGGGTTTCTGAAATCTTCAATTCCGCCATCAGATGATTCGGCTGTACGACTTTCGCGAGCATGGTTCCGGGCTGAACGTGCTGGCCCACCTGCAGCGGCAGGTCCACCAAAACGCCGTCAATCCCCGCCCGCACTTGCAGCGCGGCGAGTTGCTTCTGCTTCAACGCGGCCAGAGCCCGCATCTGGTCAACTTTGGCCTGCTGCTCGGCGAGTTGAGACTCAATCACTTTCTGACCGATCACCAGCCTCTGCATTTCCAGATCATTTCGCGTAGTCAGCTCGTCGGATTTCCCCTTGGACGCCTTGTAAGCCAGGCCAGAAATCACGCCCAGGTCATACAAGGCTTTGTCGGTATCGGCCTGCCGTTTCGCCTGGCTGTAGTCAGCATTCACGGTGGCCGCTCCGGCCTTCTCGTTCATGAGATTGCTTTCGAGCGTAACCCTCTGGCTCTGGTACTCGGCTTCAGCCGCTTTCAACTGGAGTTGCGCATCCAGCGCGGCCTGCTCCACTTGAGGGTTGCTCATTTCGAGCAAAACGCTGTCGGCCTTCACCTGCGATCCCGGAAGCATTCGGATGCGCACTACCGTAGCTTCGGTCTCAGCAGGAATCTGGCGAACCGACTCCTGGCTGGGGATCAAGGATCCCAATCCGTGGACCTGCCGCAACATGGATCCTCGTTTCACAGTGTCGGTCCACACCGTTCCGCGCTCCACGGAAGGAGCTGCTGGCCTTAGACGGGACACCCCAACCGCCGCTGCCACAACCACAACTACGACAACGACGATCAGGGCCGCCTGTCGGCGGCGTTTCTGGAGCTTGAACTCAGGGCGCGCGATATCCATCTCTGCTATCGTGTGCAACCCATCCACCAACGGCTCTGCTGCGTTAGAGTGTTGGAAACACGATAGGTTAGCAACCGCCTCAGGGCGGCTTGCCGATCCTGGATTGTCCGTTGATGAACCCGGGTGTCCAATAACGGGCAGTGCACAACACCACTTGCGGCACGCTGTGGATGGAGGAAGTCTGTCCAGTCTCGGACAGGGGGTTTCGAAATCTGGACACCTTTATTGACCGCTCCTTCAAACCTGACACTGCTTGCCTTGTGGGAACAATCACTTATCCGAATTAGTAATGTGGGCGCGTGCGTGCTACCTGTTCCTTCACTCACCTCGCAGGGAGCCGGTGCCGATGCCTTTCCACAACCTGAGAATCGCGGTTCGTCATCTGTCGAAGTCGCCGGGCTTTACCGCGACGGCCGTTCTCATGCTCGCGCTCGGAATTGGCGCCACGACCGCCGTCTTCTCCGTGTTGGAGAGCGTCCTGCTGCGGCCGCTGCCGTTTCCCCATCCCGACAGGCTGGTCTCGCTGGGCGACATTCTGCAGGGCGCGGATGTGGGAGACGACGGCGAGGCTGGGGTCACGGCTCCCATCAGCGGCCAAGCTTGCCCTCGCAGGTTGCGCCCTGGGATTGCTGGGCGCTGTCGCCGCCTCGCATCTGCTGCGGTCGCTCGTTTTCGATGTGAGCCCCTTCGACCCGTTGGTTCTGATACTAGCTTCGTTCCTGGTGCTGATCCTGGCTTTGGCGGCTTCGATGCTGCCCGCGCGTCGGGCCAGTTCCATCGAACCGATGAAAGCGCTGCGGACGGATTGATCGCTGTGGCGATTCAGGAACGTCGCCGGATGTGTTGAAACATCTCTCTTGCTGAACGAGGTGGACGGTGCTGACTCTGATCAGGAATTTTCGCTACAGCGTGCGCATGTTGCGCAAGAATCCAGGTTTGACGGCTGCTGTTATCGTCACGCTGATGCTTGGCATTGGGGCCACAACCGCCATCTACACAGTCGTCTACGCCGTTTTGCTCGCGCCCTTGCCTTATCCTCATCCCGAACAGTTGGTGATGGTCTGGTCGAAGGTGAACGGTGGCGACAACGGTATGTCGGCCGGCGACTTTCTCGACTGGAAGGAACAGAGTAAGTCTTTCCAGCAACTGGCCGCCTTCAACGGAGGCAGTTTCAACCTGGCGACGCAGGACCAGCCTGAGCAGATCGACGGCATGCACTGTACCCCCGGCTGGTTCAACATGCAGGGAATCCCGTTCCTCATGGGGCGTGACTTCCTTCCCGAGGAAGGTATTTCGGGCAAGGATCACGCCATTGTTCTTACTTACAAACTGTGGAACCGTCTGGGTGCGAATCGCCGGATTGTCGGTGAGCCGCTGCGCATCAACGGCGAACCTTACACCGTGGTGGGGGTTTTATCGCCGGGAGTAGCAGACCGCTTCACCTTCGAGTTAGCCGCCCCGCTAGCCTTCCGGCCGGAACAAATCAATCATGACTACCATTGGCTGCTGACCATGGGGCGTCTGAAGAATGGGGTCACCCTGCAACAGGCGCAGGCTGACATGGATGCGGTCACGGCCCACATTGCGGAGGCGTACCCCAGTTCCAACAAGGGTTGGGGCGCTTCGGTCGAACCTCTCAAGAATGACTTCATGCCTCGCGAGCGCATTCACAACTTGTGGCTACTTCTCGGCGCGGTAGGATTCGTCCTGCTCATCACCTGCCTGAACATCGCGAATCTGCTGCTGGCCAAGGGCGCGGCGCGGCAAAGAGAAATTGCCATTCGTAGCTCCGTAGGAGCAACTCGCCGGCAAGTCTTCGCTCAGTTTCTTACCGAAAGCCTGGTTCTTGCCCTGATCGGCGGCGGACTCGGCATCGCACTCGGCATCGCGCTGTTGCGAGCAATTCTGAGCATTGTGCCCGACGGAATCTTGCCGTCCGAAGCAAACTTCCAGCTTGATCTTCATGTGCTTGCGGTGGCCCTGGCCGCGACCACGCTCGCCGGACTTCTCTTTGGCTGCGCCCCCGCCTGGTACGCCTCGCGCGTCGATCCGGGAGAATCGCTGAAGGATGGTGGGCGCTCAGGTGCGGGCACGGGCAGTCACAAACTGCGTCGAGGACTGATTGTCGGTGAGTTCGCGCTTGCTTTGTCTTTGCTGGCTGGCTCGGGGCTGGCGATCCACAGCTTCTGGAATCTCACCCGTATCGATCTTGGAGTGCAGACCGACCATGTGCTCACCTTTCGGCTGGAGCAGGCGCAGGGACGGTTCACCAATCCCGAACAGATGAACATCTACAACCAGCAGATGTTGAGCGTGCTTCGTTCCGTACCGGGAGTCTCCTCTGCCGCCACGGTGACGGGTCTGCCACTGCGGTTCCACAGCGACGGCATGCCGTTCACTATTGTTGGAGGCCCGACCTATGAGGATCCATCGCAGCGGCCCGGCTCGGATTTCCAATCGGTCTCGCCCGACTACTTCAAGACTTTTGGCATTCAGGTGCTCAGAGGGCGCTCGTTTAACGACCAGGACACGGCATCGAGTGTGAAAGTGGCGATTGTCAACGAGGATTTCGCCAATCATTATTTGAAAGGTATGAACCCCTTCCAACAGCGCCTGTCGATTGAGCAGATTATTCCTGGACAGCCGAAACTAGGTCCCGCGGTCGAGTGGCAGATCGTCGGTATTATTCATAATGTGAGGTATGGGAATTTCCGCGACGACAATCCCGAGATTGATGTGCCCTTCACGCAGTCTCTGTCCCCGCACGTGACCATTGGCATCCGCACCGTCGAAGATCCTGCGGCCATGACCCAGACTGTTGCTGCGGCAGTGCATTCGGTCGACCCGCAGATCGCGTTGGCTCATCTCCGCACCATGGACCAAGTGAAGACGGAATCCCTCGGTGAAGACCGTTATACGATGGTTTTGCTTGCCTGCTTCGCGATTGTGGCCTTGCTGCTCGCGGCCGTTGGCATCTACGGGCTGATGGCTTATGCTGTTTCCCGGCGAACTCAGGAGATCGGTCTGCGCCTCGCGCTGGGCGCCGGTAAGCAGCGCGTGATCTGGCTCATCCTTAAGGAAGCCTCCCTCCTCGCCGTAATCGGGCTTGGGATTGGCCTAGCCGGCTCGGTGCTGATAGGCCGCACCATGCAAACGACCTTGTACGGCGTTGGTGCCATGGATTTCTCAGTGATTGTATCCGTTGCCGTGATCCTGTTTTTCGCAGCCTTGTTGGCATCGTACCTGCCTGCGCGGCGAGCCGCTTCGATTGATCCTATGCAGGCGCTCCGAACAGACTAGCCAGTAGTCCGGGTCGCGCGGCGCTAGGAGAGATCAAAATCGGCGCGCACCCTTGCGTGTCCGACACGGGCCCGATTTCAGGACCTCTAATCTCTCTCTCTCTCGGTTATTACGAAGGGTAACCATCGGGTCGATGGGTGAGGCTCGAGCTGGAAGATATCCGGCAAACTCTTTCCCGTGCATGGGTAGGGCCGACGGAGCCCCAAACGCGCAAAGTATTCAGTCAGGCAGTGCTTTTCCGCGGGTTTCCACGGCGAGGGGAATGATCAGCAAGCCGATCCCAAAGGCAACCGCAGTAAATGCAACGGGCTTGCCGAGAGTGCCCATCCGGCTGACCAAGGCTCCCACTCCGAAGTTGACTCCCGCGGCGATGAAACGTCCGAACGAAGTGGTGAAGGCAAACGCGGTCGCACGCACCGTGGTGCTGTATTGTTCCGGCAGCCAAAGGCTGAAGATGGCGAAGTTGCCCCCAAAGAAGCCTAAGAAAAACAGCACCGCGATGAACGGATGAAGTCCGCTGGGCAGGTAGAACGCCCATCCAAAGCTCAACAGTATACAAACTGCCATCCCGAAGAAGTAGAAGGCCAGAGTTCGCTTGCGGCCGATCCGTTCGGCTAGCGGAGGGACCACCAGGCATCCGAGGATGGTTCCCAGCGACAGCAAGCCCATGCCGAAGGAAGACATGCGCACCGCTTGCGGCTGCAACATGCCCTCGCGTTTCGCCAGGCCGATGATTGCCGTCGGTGCGTACACTGCGGCTGCCCACAGTCCGCAGATCGCTGACGCCAGCAGGACCGTATTCACCAGCGTTCGCTGCGCGTAGGGCGGTCTGAATATTCGCCGCAACGACGAAAGTCCACCTTCGGCTTTCACCTTTGCCTTCTGTTGCCAGCGCTCAGGCTCCTTTACCCGGAGCAGAACCACGGCGGCCACGACGACGGGCGTTAGCCCGCACCAGAACATGGCACGCCAGCCATAGCGTGCTGCGACCGTGTAGTTGAGGGCCGATGCCAGAAAGAATCCCGCGTAATAGCCAGTCTGCAAATATCCGGCGCCCATCTTGCGGCGATCTTCCGGCCAGGCTTCGGCGACATATGTTCCCGCCAGAGCCCATTCGCCGCCGATTCCAATCCCTGCCAGCAACCGGAACAATGCCAGTTGCCACACTGTCTGCGACAGTGCGGCGGCTCCGGTAAAGATCGCATAAACAAAGATGGTGGCGGCGAGCACACGGCTGCGGCCAAACCTGTCGGCAATCGGTCCCCAAACCAGCGACAGTCCCCATCCTACGAGGAAGAGTGCAAACAGTAGCGATCCCGCAAAGCCCACATTGGCAGAAGTAGCCTTGTACCCCGATTTCGGAAGTAGTTCCGTGAGCGCCGGACTGAGGACCAGTGCGTAGATCACCGAATCCATGCCGTCGAGCGTCCAGCCCGCCCATGCTCCCCAGAATCCAGTGATTTGCTGGCGCGAGAGCTTGGTATGGACTGGGGGATTCACAGTGTCCTTGGCCATTAGAGTTCTCTTTCTCGGGCAGGAGGATAACACGACTTGTCAACCAGCTGGTCTAGTTGGCGGGATCGCCGCCGGCGGTCTGAAACAGCGCGGCCACTGCGGGCTTCATGACCTTGCCGACCGCGTTGCGCGGAAGCGTATCCAACACAAGCAGGCGGGAAGGCAGTTTGTGAGTTGCAAGGAATGCCTTGGCCCACGCGCGAAAGGTCGACAGATCGAGGACATCGCCCTCATTCAGCACCACGGCTGCAGCCACGCGTTCGCCCCACTCCAGATCGGGCACGCCGACCACGGCACATTCCGCCACCGCGGGATGTTCCCGCAGCACCTCCTCGATCTCCAGGGCTGACACTTTATGTCCGCCGGTCTTGAGGATGTCAACGTTGGTCCGCCCAAGAATGCGATAGCGACCTTTCTCGACCACCGCGGTATCGCCGGTGCGAAACCAGCCGTCGCGGAAAGCATTGCGGGTTGCATCGGGCTTGCCCCAGTATTCCGCGAACACGCCTGGACCACGAACTTCGATCTCGCCCGGTGTTCCCGGAAGAACCGGTTTGCTATTCTCACCGACCAGCTGAACTTCGACGCTCGGAAGCGGCGTACCGACACTTCCAGGCACACGTTCCCCCCTCAGCGGATTCGACAGCGCCATGCCGATCTCCGTCATACCGTAGCGCTCCAGCAAAGTGTGGCCGCTGATTTCCTTCCAGCGCCGAAGCGTGCTTACCGGCAGCGCCGCCGAACCCGACACCATCAAGCGCAACCTGGCACATGCCTGTGCCAGCTCCGAGCGGCGCGCTGGCGAAGCCGCGTCCCAGGCCGCGATGAGCTTAGCGTAAACGGTTGGCACCGCCATGAACAGAGTGATGCTGCCGCCGGCGATGCGATCCCACACTGCATTGGCATCGAAGCGCGGCAGCATCTGGCAGGTCGCTCCCGACCAGAGTGCGCACGACACCACGTTGATGATCCCGTGCACATGGTGCAGGGGCAAACAGAGCAAAATCGCATCGTCAGCCGACCACTCCCAGGCCTCCACAAGGCTGACAATTTGCGCCGCAATATTGGCATGACTAGTGACGACGCCCTTCGGCCGGCTCGTCGTGCCACTGGTGTAGAGAATCATGGCGCGCCGCTCGCTGTTGATTTCTGGCAATTTTGCTGGTTGGAAGGCGAGAAGCTGCTCATACGACAACGCTCGTATACCGCGGACAGCGGCGATTGGCGCCAAAAGAGGAGCGGCATGTGTATCGAACACTAACGTCGATGCCGCCGTATCGTCGATAAGGTATTCCAGCTCAGGCTTCGTAGAGTTGAGCGGTAATGGAACGGCGACGCCACCTGCTCGCCAAATACCCCACTGGGCCGCGACCCAGGGAAATCCCGGCGTCACCAGGAACGCTACACGCTCTTCGTGAAGATCATCTTCGCCTGTAAGCTGGCCAGTAACTTCGCCAGTAACTCGGCCAGCAAGCAGCGCCGCGGCCACGCGCGACGACGCATCGAGCAAATCGTTGTAAGTGAACGCCCCCTGCGAATCCTCTCCCTGAGAATCGAGGACCGCCGTCCTTCCGCCATGACGCTGGGCGTGAACAAAAAGAAGTTCTCGGCTGGCGCGGCTGATCACGTGCAGACTCTACGTCTTCTCCGCCTGTAATGTCCACTTGTCCGGACATCGGTTGCCGTGGGCTGAGGATCAGCGAGTGTCTCGCGCTGAAATTCGGTGCGCAAGATGTCCATTGACGCCGAGGTGCTCGCAGCGCTGAGGGCACCTCATTGAAAATGGCGGAAGCGAGTGGGGGTCGAACCCACCGGTGACAGGATTGCCTGCCGCCCGCCGGTTTTGAAGACCGGGACGATCACCGGACCGCATGCGCTTCCATCAAGAGACGAGTTGGCCGCGGATTTCTGCGGATTCTTGCGGGTCAGGGTCGAGCGTAACATCTCGAAGCGATCCGTGTTAATCCGTTCAATCCGTGGCCGATTTTCTCACGGGCAGCTTTCCCCGATTGCTTCTGCTTCGACTACTTCGGCTGAACCGTAACTCGCAGATACGGCTTGATCGTCTTGTAGCCGGGGAACTTCTGCGCCGCCTCTTCGTTAGAAACCGCGCCGGTAATGATCACGTCGTCGCCCGGCTTCCAGTTCACCGGGGTCGCGACTTTGTGTTTCGCCGTGAGTTGCATGGAATCGATGACGCGTAGAATTTCGTCGAAGTTGCGGCCAGTGGTCATGGGATAGCTGATCTGCAGCTTTACCTTCTTGTCGGGGCCGACGACGAAGACGGTGCGCACGGTGGCGTTATCGGCAGGGGTGCGGCCTTCGCTGGTGTCTCCGGCGCTGGCGGGCAACATGCCGTAGAGCTTGGCGATTTTGAGTTGCGGGTCGCCGATCATGGGGTAGTTCACCTTCGCGCCCT
>Ga0302324_100012861_pt1 | contig 17034 bp, 20 predicted proteins | sample Palsa_T0_1_FD_201949 | JGI IMG/M metagenome (GOLD analysis project Ga0302324, IMG submission 201949) | Peat permafrost microbial communities from Stordalen Mire near Abisko, Sweden - Palsa_T0_1 | ecosystem: Environmental > Terrestrial > Soil > Palsa > Peat permafrost | place: Sweden: Abisko...
TGACGGAGGGTTTGGTTATGACCCGTTGTTTCTGGTCCAGGAGTTGGGCAAGACCAGCGCGGAACTTAAACCCGAAGAAAAAAACCGCATCAGCCATCGCGGCAAAGCACTCACAGCGTTGCTTGCGCGATTGAGTCCAAACGATGTCCGCCGTCACCTTCGTTAAACCACAGATCAAGCAACCCGTTTTTGGGACGCTTCCACCGCTTGCTCTCTATATCCATATCCCCTGGTGCGTCCGTAAATGCCCGTATTGTGATTTCAACTCGCATGAAATTCGCAGGGAAATTCCTGAAGCGAACTACATTGATGTGCTAATCGCCGATCTTGAAGCTGCGCTGCCGCAGATCTGGGGGCGCAGGGTTTATACGGTTTTTTTCGGTGGCGGTACACCGAGCGTGTTCTCGGCGGCAGGCATCGAGCGCATTCTTGCCGCGGTGCGCGCGCGTGTGTTGCTCGCGGTGGATGCCGAAATTACACTCGAAGCGAATCCAGGCACGGCCGAAACGGAAAAATTCCGGGGGTTCCGGGCGGCAGGTGTTAACCGATTGTCGCTTGGCATCCAGAGCTTCAATCCCCGACAACTTAAGGCACTCGGCCGCATTCACGACGACAATGAAGCACGCGCTGCGATCGAAATTGCGCGCGCGAATTTTGAAAATTTCAATCTCGATCTGATGTACGGCTTGCCGCAGCAGAGCGTGAACGAGGCATTGGCCGACATCGGGACCGCCTTGTCATTCGCGCCGCCGCATCTTTCCGTTTATCACCTAACTATCGAACCGAATACCTATTTTTACCGCTATCCTCCGGCTCTGCCCGATGACGATAATGCTGCACAAATGCAGGAAGGCATCGAGCAGCAGTTGGCCGCCGCGGGATACCAGCATTACGAGACCTCTGCATTCGCCCAACCCGGCGCGCAATGCCGTCATAATCTGAATTACTGGACGTTCGGTGATTATCTCGGCATTGGCGCCGGTGCGCACAGCAAGCTATCGTTACCCGGCCGCGTCATGCGCCAGGCACGGTACAAGCAACCAAAACAGTACCTGGAAAGTGCGCAGACCGGAGATATGGTACAGGAAAGTCACGACATTGCCGTGAGCGATATCGGCTTCGAGTTCATGATGAATACGCTGCGGCTCGATAAGGGGTTTCCGGTCGCGCTGTTCGAGGAGCGCACCGGCTTGCCGCTTACGACGATTTTGAACCCCTTGGAGCAAGCGGAACAACGCGGGTTTATCGAACGTGACCATCAGCGCATTGCGCCGACCGCACTTGGCCGACGATTTCTCAACGATCTATTGCAGATATTTTTGCCGGAAGAATTGCAGATTTGACGCAGGTTTTCGACAAATCTCAAGCCTGCAATTCACGCGACGTCTTCGTGAGCGCATAGATAATTTCCCTCAATGTTCTTGAATCAGGCGACTTTTTCATTACTGCAGAACCCAAGCATGGCTGATCGTTTTTAGCCCAGTGGAATCATAGTCCTCGAAGATCACGCTAGTTGCTTTCAACGATTTAATAGCAGCGCCGATCTCTTTCACTTTAAAACTGACTGACGTTTTCCTAGCAAAAGAGGGCAATCTTTGCGCCGCCTCCTCACGCATAAACAAACTATCCGTCCGACTTCATTCAGATGGCTCTGAGCCGATCTTGTTTTCGTAGAAAACTCGGGCGCGCCTCATACCCACAGCAGAAAGAATTATTATTACCGAGACATCAGTCAGCATTATTGTTTTCTCTCGAGATGATTAAAAACGGCGTCGTGTGGATTTTCGTAATGCCGGATTCAATTTGTCAATATCGGCTTGCAACTGTTCGCGGCTGCGCTCGTACACGATTTCCCGCCCCATCACGCTGCCGGCATAAGCAAGACCGTTGCGCGTCGGCGTGAGTTGACACTTGACGCTGTGGACGCCTTCGCCGAGCACTACTTCTATGTGGTCAGCGCGTTTGTTGAGAACCACCACGCTCATGACTTGTCCGCTTTCGGTGATACGTACTTTAATTTTTTCTGTATTCATTATCTGCTTTGTGAATTGTTAACGCAAAAATAATAGGATCCGGGCTTCTATTATTCGTACCATCTTAGTGATGGCAATGCCTTCGACAAGGCATTGATCGACAAATAGCTCATTTAGCTTTACCCCTGCTTTAGTTTCCATAAAATTGCCAAGCGTTATTTTGGGGATATTAGAACCATCAAGACGCATGGCGGCACTTTGCCTATTCGTGACAATTAGTAATTCGTTTTTTGTCTTCCAAAAGTTGTCTTGGTCAATAACGCGTTCCCATAGACACCAAACGTAACTTTATTGGATAAAGCCGACTCAAATATTGAGTCAGTATGAAGCAGCTTTTCCGGTATGGCGTTGACGCTGAGCATGTTTTTGTTAACAAGATCGCCTGGAACTTCGATTTCAATACACAAGCCATTTTCCATTCCGCCGCAGCGTTCCCATAAAGCCGGATTGTTTTGAAAGGTTGAAAGGCAACCAACGCCCAGCCCACTTCCACATTTATAGATCATCTTTTTCATCATTGGTGCCGCGATGTTCTCTAATCCGTCCTCTGCTATTTGTCGCTAGGCGCGGGGCTTGATCGGTTGGAGTATTCGAATAGCTCATAAGAGCCTGAGAATGAATGGGGACAGCAGGAGCATAGTCAGATCTAAATTAAAGTTCATTTTCATCATTGAGCGTATCTGATTTATAGCACCATATTTTTTTCTGAAAAATTAATTGACACAAGTTTTCGAAGACTTTTGTGTTTACTGTTGATAGATATCTATATTCAGATACCTTCATTTATTATGCCCACACTGCATGATAGCCTTCAAAAGCAGTATCGAACGCCTTCTTCCTTAGATTTTGCTGCTAACCTGCAGTGGAATCAAGATTCGTTTGAAAATGATATCCCATACTCTGTGCCCGAGTTTCAATCCGCGCTGCTCGAACTTGGTAAGCGGCCGGTAGTCGGGGCGCGGCGCATAGCCCTCAGTGGTATCCGTTAGAATTGGTTCCGCACTTAGTACTGCAAGCGCCTGTTCGGCATATTCTTGCCAGTCGGTTGCGATGTGCAAGTATGCGCCGGGTTGCATGCGGCTCGCGAGTAGTGCAACGAATGCGGGTTGAACCAGGCGCCGCTTGTGGTGGCGTTTTTTTGGCCATGGATCGGGGAAGAAAATATGGATACCAGCCAATGATGCGGGTACAAGCATATGCTGCAGCACTTCGACCGCGTCGTGCTGAATTACGCGTACATTAGCAAGATCGTTTTCCGCAATTAGCTTGAGCAGGCTACCGACGCCGGGCATATGGACTTCGATGCCGAGGAAGTCGTTTTGAGGATGTGCGGCGGCAATCGCCGCGGTCGTTTCACCCATGCCAAAACCGATTTCCAAAATTTTCGGTGCGCCGCGTCCGAATAATCGATCGAGATTGAGCGATTGTCCCGAATACGGAATGCCGAATGTTGGCAGCAATGTGTCATACGCGCGTTGCTGTGCAGTCGAAACTCGACCCTGACGCAACACATAGCTGCGAATCGGGCGATGCATAGTCGCGGTCATTTGAATTTGGATGCCAACTTGTGTTGGCGTTGCAGCTAAATTTTAGCTGTTTATTTTCCTATAAGGTCGCCGGTTGGCGAGCTTGGCGAGGCCTGGTAAATCTTTTTCGGCATACGGCCAGCGAGAAACGCGGCGCGACCAGCTTCGACCGCTTTCTTCATCGCACCTGCCATCATTACTGGATTCTGCGCGGCGGCGATCGCGGTACTCATTAGCACGCCATCGCAGCCGAGCTCCATCGCAATCGCTGCATCTGAGGCAGTGCCGACGCCGGCATCCACCAGCACCGGCACTTTGGCATTAGCGATGATGATTTGCAGATTCCACGGATTCAAAATTCCCATGCCGGAACCGATTAGCGATGCAAGTGGCATTACCACGACGCAGCCGATTTCTTCAAGCTGTTTCGCCGCGATCGGATCGTCGCTGCAATAGACCATGACCTTGAAGCCGTCCTTAACCAGCGCTTCGGCAGCCTTAAGTGTCTCGCTCATATTTGGGAAGAGTGTTTCCTTGTCCCCGAGCACTTCGAGCTTGACTAAATTGTGACCGTCGAGTAACTCGCGCGCGAGCTTCAGAGTGCGCACCGCGTCGTCAGCGCTGTAACAGCCGGCGGTATTCGGAAGGATGGTGAAGCGTGTCGGTGGCAGTACTTCAAGTAGACTCGGTTGGTTAGAATCTTGGCCGATGTTGGTACGGCGGATTGCGACCGTTACGATCTGCGCGCCGCTAGCCTCGACTGCGGCACGCGTTTCTGCGAAATCCTTGTATTTGCCGGTGCCGACCAGCAGACGTGATGAATACGTTTTTCCGCCAATGATTAATGGATCAAGATTTTCGTTAGGTTTCATTTTATCCTCCGCCGACAGCGACGACGATTTCAAGCCGGTCGCCGTTCGCCAGCCACGTTTCGGCATGACGGCTGCGCGGCACAATTTCGCCGTTGCGCTCGATCGCGATGCGCTTTCCGGTAAGCGCCATCGCATCAATCAATTGCGCAATATTGGTGCCGGTCTCGAAACGTTGTTTCTGGCCGTTAATGGATAGCTCGATCATGCGTATTCGTGAAGATAAATTCAGCTAAAATGATGTTATCACGCGGGTGTAGTTCAATGGTAGAACGAAAGCTTCCCAAGCTTTAGACGACGGTTCGATCCCGTTCACCCGCTCCACACTTGTTGAAGGCATAGATGCCCATGAAGAAATTCTTCAAAATCATTGTTTGGTCGCTGACCTTGTTCATCTTGGTGGTCGGTGGTGTCATCGCTTATGTCGCAGCGACATTCGATCCTAACAAATACAAGCCGCAGATCGTCCAGGAAGTCAAAGAGAAAACGGGACGCACGCTTAAGCTCGACGGTGATATCAAATTATCGTTCTTTCCGCGCATCGGCGCTTCGCTCGGCAAGGCGTCGCTGTCGGAACACGATAGCACTCAAGAGTTCGCGGCATTCGACGACCTGCACGTCGCGGTGGCGTTGATACCATTGTTGTCGAAACAAGTCGTTGTAGACGGCATTGAGGTAACGAACTTGCGAGCTCATCTGACGCGCCTCAAAAATGGCAAGACCAGCATTGACGACTTGACGATGCCTAGCCTGGCGCAGTCCGCGCCATTGGCGCAGGAATCCACCGTACAACCGGTTGCGATTGATATTGACCATATCACTATCAAGAACGCCGACATCGACTACACCGATGATGCCGCGGGCTCCAAGTACGAGTTATCACAATTCGGCTTAACAACCGGTCGCGTGGCACTTGGTGTGCCAACGAAAATCGAGCTGTCGGGGCACATCAAGAGCGATAGTCCCAAGTTTGATCTGGACTTAACGTTGGATACCACGTTAACGTTCGATCTTGATAAGCAGCAGTACAAGCTCGATGGTATCGACTTCCGGACCAACGGAATCGCACCTGGCATCAGCGATCTGGTGGCGACCGCCAAGGGCGACGTCGATGTGCAGCTCGCGAGCAAGGAGTTTCTGATTTCCAGGCTTGCGATTACTGCGACTGGCAAACAGCCGGGCGGTGATCTAGACGTAAAGCTCGATGTCCCGCAATTGACAATCACCGAGCAGAAGGTCAGTGGCGAGAAAATAGTGCTTGATGCGAAAGTGAGCGAGGTCAAGAGCCGGATTGAGGCCAAGCTTGATATTCCGAGTATCGCCGGTACTAAGCAGTCTTTTACGGCCGATGCGTTGACCGCGGACATGCAAATGTGGCGTGAGGGCATGACAGTTCAGGCTAAACTGTCAAGTTCAGTTACCGGCAATTTTGACACTCAACGTTTTGAGCTTGCAAAATTCCAGACCAACATCCATGTCGAGAATCCTCAATTGCCCAGGAACCCGATCGATGCGATAGTTACCGGCTCGGCGTTGGCAGACATCGATAACCAGAATGCCAGCCTGACGTTTGCGACCAAGTTAGACGACAGCACTATCAGCGGCAAAATGGGACTGACTAAATTTACACCGCCGTATTACACTTTCGACATCGATATCGACAAGCTTGACGCCGATCGTTATTTGCCGAGGCCAGCACCGGCGGTGAACACTACTTTGAGCAGCGCCGCGCCGGCCGGCGACGCCCCCCCCGCACAACCACTCGATCTTTCGGCGTTGAAGGAACTCGACGCGAGCGGCAGCCTCAAGATCGGTGCGCTTAAGATCAAGAATATCAAGGTCGCCAACACACACATTGTTGTCAAGGTCGCAAACGGAAAACTAGACGTCAATCCACTGACCGCAAATCTGTATCAAGGCATCCTCAACGGCGCGCTGTCGGTCAATATTGCTGGTACACCGGTAATCGCGGTCAAACAAAATTTGACCGGCATCAGGATCGGACCGCTGCTGAAGGACGCCGCCAACTCCAACACGCTTGAGGGAAAAGGCAACATCACGTTTGATGTGTCCGGGCAGGGCGCGACAGTATCCGCAATCAAGAAAGCATTGAACGGCAGCGCCGCAATCAAACTGGCCGACGGCGCGATCAACGGTATCAACATCGGCGCCAAGATCCGTGACATCAAGAGTAAGCTCGCAGAACTAAATGGCGAGCAAACGGAACCTGCGAGCGCGACCGAAAAAACCGATTTTTCTGAGTTGTCGGCAACCTTTAGCATCAAGAATGGCGTCGCGCACAATAGCGATCTGGCAGGCAAGTCGCCATTGCTTCGTTTGGGCGGCGAGGGGGACATCGATATCGGCAGCGAGAATATTGATTACTTGCTCAAGGCGACGGTGGTGGCGACTGCCGCGGGTCAGGGCGGCAAAGAATTGGCCGACTTAAAGGGCGTGACGGTACCGGTGCGATTGAGCGGTTCGTTCAGTGCACCGCAGTACAAGATTGATTTCAACGGTATTCTAGAAGGCCTGACCAAAGGGAAAATCGAGGAGAAGAAGGAAGAAATCAAAAACCAACTTCAGGACGAGCTGCAGGATAAATTGAAAGGACTTTTCAACCATTAAGCCGACCACGCTGTCCGGTTTCGCAGCCTCAGTCGTCCGCTGGCAGAAGCAGCATGGCCGCCACGATCTGCCATGGCAGCGTACGCGCAACCCTTATCGTGTTTGGCTCGCCGAAATTATGCTGCAGCAAACCCAGGTCACGACCGTTATTCCGTACTACCGGCGCTTTCTCCAGCGTTTTCCGAATCTGCAATCTCTTGCGCGGGCGTCACTTGACGATGTGCTCACGATATGGAGCGGGCTCGGCTATTACTCGCGCGCGCGTAATCTGCATCGGGCTGCGCAACGAATTGTCGGCGAACATCGCGGGCGCTTCCCGCGCAGTTTCGAGAGCGTGCTGGCGTTGCCCGGAATCGGCCGTTCGACGGCGGCGGCGATATGCACGTTCGCGTTCGGCGCGCGTCACGCGATTCTCGACGGCAATGTGAAACGTGTTTTCACGCGTTGTTTCGGCATTGCCGGCTGGCCCGGCGTACCCAAGGTCGAAACGAAGTTGTGGGCAATCGCCGAATCGTTGCTACCGCGGAGCGGTATCGAAGCCTATACGCAGGGCCTGATGGATTTGGGCGCGATGATTTGCACCCGTGGTAAACCGCGCTGCAGCGATTGTCCAATGCGCGGTGCATGCATTGCATTGAAAGAAAATAAAGTATCGAAACTACCGGTGCCGCGACCGCGGCAGACGCTACCACATAAACGCGCGCGTATGCTGGTACTGCTGTGCGGCGGCGAGGTGTTGTTGGAGAAGCGCGAGACGAACGGTATCTGGGGCGGGCTGTGGAGCCTGCCTGAGGCCCGGCCTAGTGAAGACGTAGTCGCGCTGTGCCGCAAGCGTTACGGCGCTGAAATCACGCCGCCTGCGGTGTTGCCGCTGATCGCGCACGGCTTCACTCATTTTCGGCTCGACATTGAACCTGCACGCTGCATCGTGACCCGCCTCGTACCGGCGGCTACGGAACCGGCCGTGCTGTGGCTGCCGATTGCGGATGCGCTGGGCGCGGCGATCCCGACACCGGTACGGCGTATTTTGAGCGCGCTATGAATTTCAAGTGCAGGCTGATCGTTGCGCTCCTAGTCGGCGGTTTTTGGCAGTAATGAAGCGGTCGCACCGTTGAGCATACGCGTAGCGAACTGATACAAGCCGCCACAGACGTCCACCAACGGTCCGCCGCCAAAATTAGAGAAAAAACGGTTATACGATCATGGTGCTTGCGAATTGATATGGGTGTAGCGTCATGAGGCTAACTAATGAACCTTAAGACAGCTCGCGGTGCCTGACCAGTACCGGACGCGCGTTGCCGAAGTGCCGTGCAAGCGTTTCGACGAAATAGACTGAGCGGTGTTCGCCGCCGGTGCAGCCGATTGCCACCGTCAAATAGCTGCGATTGTCGGCGACAAAACAGGGCAACCAACTTTCAACGAAGTCGCGAATGTCTGCGACCATGCGACCCACGTTTTCGTTGCTCTCGAGAAATTCGATGACTGCGCGGTCGCGGCCGGTCAGTGATCGCAATTGCGGATCGTAAAATGGATTCGGCAAACAGCGCACGTCGAACACTAGGTCAGCGTCAAGCGGAATGCCGCACTTGAAACCGAACGACTGGAACAGCAATGTTAGGCCTGTCTGGTCGAATTCGACAAACTGTTTGATCCACGTGCGCAGCGCGGTCGGGCTGAGATCGCTGGTGTCGATGTGATGGGAAGCCGCCCCGATGCTGGCGAGTAGTTCGCGTTCGCGCGCGATGCCTTCGGCAACGGTCAGGCCGTCGGCGGATAGCGGATGACGGCGGCGTGTTTCGGAAAAACGCTTGAGCAGGGTATCGGTCTTGGCATCGAGAAACAGCACGCGCGTGTCAATGCCGCGAGCGCGCAATGCGGAAATCTGCTGTGGCAATTCGGCGAGAGTATCGCCGCTGCGGGCGTCAATACTGACCGCGATGCGTTGATTGCCGGCACGTTCGAGAAACTCGATCATTTCCGGCAGTAGTTTGGCGGGCAGGTTGTCCGCCGCGTAATAGGCACTGTCTTCGAGCACCTTGAGCGCGATGCTCTTGCCTGATCCGGACAGCCCGGTGATGATGATTAATTGCATCACGGCGTCTTGTTGTCGTCGCCGTTAATCTGTTGTGTTTGACGCTCGATGAATTCACGCGTGCTGTCGATGCCACGCAACCGCAACACGTAGTCACGCACGGCAGCTTCGGTTAGCACCGCCAGGTTGCGTCCGGCCGCTACTGGTATCGTGACTTGATGAATGCTGACGTCCATGATGTCCTGCACGCCTGGCTTGAGCGGGAGGCGTTCGATATAAAGCTGATCCGCGCCCGCTGGCTTTTCGAGATGCACGACCAACTTCAGGTTCTTGCGTGGCCGGACGGCGGCTTCTCCGAATATGGTGCAGATATCTAGCACGCCAAGGCCGCGGACTTCGAGATAGTTTTTTAGCAACGGTGGACAGCGTCCTTCAATGGTTTCCGGTCCGATCCGGTAGAGCTCGACGACGTCGTCTGCGACCAACCCGCTGCCGCGGCTGATCAATTCGAGCGCGAGTTCGCTTTTGCCGACGCCACTGTTGCCGGTGAGTAGCACGCCGAGCCCAAGTACGTCGAGCAACACCCCGTGCATCGTCACGCAATCGGCAAGCGCACGCAGCAGATAGGGTCGCAGCACCGCCATCAGTTCTACACTCGGTACCGGCGATTTGAATAGGGCGGTCTGCGTTGCGTCGGCCAGTGCCGCGAGTGGCTGCGGCGCCGGTTGGCCCCCGGCAACGATCATGCAGGCGAGTCCGGACGTCGAAAGTTGGTGCAGCATTTGTTGGCGCATGGCAGGATCAAGTGCTTCAAGATGCGCGATTTCCGGCTGATCGAAAACCTGTACCCAATTGGCGTGGATGAAATTGAGATGGCCGATCAGACCTTCGCGTGACTGGCGGAATTTTTCGCTGTCAATAACTTTGTTACCGCCACTGCGTCCTGCCATCCACTCGAGATGCAGCTTGTCGCGATTATTCTCAAATAATTGCGTTACGCTGATTTTCGGCATGGGTTCGCCATTCGCTGATAAGTCGGTGTGCGGCATCGACGCCGGCACAAGCTAGAAGTTGATCGCGGAACGCCTTGTCACTGAATATCTGCGCCAGTTCGGAGAGAACCTGTAGGTGAAAATCAGTTGCGCGCTCCGGCACTAGCAGCACAAAAATCAGGTTGACAGGCTTGCTGTCCGGGGCGTCGAACGGAATCGGATCGCGGGTGCGGATGAGCGCACCGACCGCTTCTCGCAACCCCTTAATGCGGCCATGCGGGATCGCAACACCCTGACCGAGTGCTGTCGAGCCGAGTTTCTCGCGCGCAAACAAACAATCGAATACTTGGCCGCGCGCGATGTGCTGGTGGTTTTCGAATAGCAAGCCCGCCTGCTCGAAAACGCGTTTTTTGCTGCTGACATCGAGGTCGAGCAATACATTTTCCGGTGTCAATAATTTTGCGATCAGATTCATGCTGGCAAGCGATCTTCTCGGGCCGCAAGAATCCACTCTCTAATAATGTGGGCGGTGATCGGCATGTTTCTCCTTGTGCTTGATAATCTGCCGATCAAGCCGGTCAGCGAGGTTGTCAATTGCCGCATACATGTCTGCCCCATGTGATTCGAGAAATATATCCTTTCCGCTGAGATGTACGTTAGCTTCGGCTTTGTGCCGAATTTTTTCCACGGACAAAATTACATTGATGTCGATTACGTGGTCAAAGTGACGAGTGATCCGACTGAGTTTGTGCGATATATAGTCGCGCATCGCCGAGGTAATTTCGACGTGGTGGCCGCTTAGCTGTAGATTCATCAGGCTCCTCATTGGTAGTAAAGGTCAACGGTCAACATAAAACCCCGACAACGACGGTCCTCTTTATCAAATCGATTTGCGCAAGTTGCCCGGCAAGATCTGCATCGACTCACGGTATTTGGCTACGGTGCGGCGCGCAACCACGATACCTTGCTGCCCGAGAATTTCGGATATTTGATTGTCCGAAAGTGGTTTGCTTGCATTTTCGGAACCGACCAGCTGTTTGATCAGTGCACGAATTGCGGTGCTCGATGCGGCGCCGCCGGTTTCAGTGATGACATGGCTGCCGAAAAAATACTTGAGTTCGAAAATACCGCGTGGTGTAAGCATGAATTTTTGGGTGGTTACGCGCGATATCGTAGATTCATGTAGCTCGAGCGTTTCTGCAATTTCACGCAAGACCAGCGGGCGCATGGCGACCTCGCCATGTTCAAAAAAGTGGCGTTGACGATCGATGATTGCCTGCGATACACGCAAAATGGTTTCAAAACGTTGTTGCACGTTCTTGATTAACCAACGTGCTTCCTGCAGCTGATTCGCGAGTTGTTGATGCTTGGTATTCCGGTTTCGCTGCAGTATATCAGCGTAGAGGCGGTTGATGCGCAATCGCGGCATCGCATCCGAATTGAGTCTCGCAATCCATACGCCCTTAGTTTTCTTGACGATCACATCCGGGATAACATAGCGCGTGTCTCCGCATGAGAAATTCGCGCCAGGACGCGGGTTGAGTGCCGTAATCAGGTTTTTGACCTCGCGCAGTATTGAGTCATCGCAATGCAGTAATTTCCTGAGCTTCGAAAAATCGCGCGCCGCAAGGGTGTCGAGGTGATGGCGGACTATTTCTAGCGCCTGTTCGCGATGGGGGATTGTTTCCGGCAACGCTTCAAGTTGTAATGCCAGACATTCGCCGAGACTGCGGGCCCCGATGCCAGGAGGATCGAAATTCTGCAGATGCTTGAGGGCGATCTGCAGTTCTTCAATATCAATTTTGAGTTCCAGCGGTAGCAGCGCGGCGATCTCTTCGAGACTTTGTTGAAGGTGACCATCGTCGTCAAGCGAGTCGATCAAAAGCGTAACGATTTTACTGTCGCGCTCGGAAAGCTTGGTGAGTGATAATTGCCAGATCAAGTATTCCCGCAATGTTTGTGCTTCGGCGGCAAGCTGTTGTGGGGGATCATCATCTTCGGCGTCGGCGCGATCACCGCCAAATCCGAGATCCTCTTCGAACGGATTGTCGCCGCTGTTATTGGACTCCTCATGCGACTCCTCGTTCGAAGCAGTTCCGGCATCAGCGGGTGCAGCGGCAGAAGTGAATTCATCCCCTGGCGGCGTGCCAACCATTTGTTCACGCAAGCCGTCTTCGCGCTCAAGCATTGGATTATCCTGCAGCAACTCTTCGATCTCCTGGTTGAGTTCCAATGTTGACATCTGTAGCAACCGGATTGATTGCTGCAGCTGCGGCGTAAGCGTCAGATGCTGGGATAATCCAATTTGGAGCGAGTGCTTCATGATGGGCAGGATTAGCTGGGTGGACTCCGATGGCAACTTACATCACCCGGATATGTTAGAGACGGAAGTGCTCTCCGAGGTAAACTTTTCTTACACTTTCATTATAAACGATTTCATCGGGCTTGCCGTAAGCGAGCACACTGCCATCATTGATGATATATGCGCGATCACAAATGCCGAGAGTTTCCCGCACATTATGGTCAGTAATCAATACCCCGATGCCGCGCGCTTTCAGGAAGCGGATGATTTTCTGAATATCGAGTACCGCAATCGGATCAACGCCGGCGAATGGTTCATCAAGCAGAATGAAGCGCGGATCGGTCGCGAGCGCGCGTGCAATTTCGACGCGTCGTCGCTCGCCACCGGACAGGCTGATCGCAGGAGTATCGTGCAGATGGCTGATGTGCAGGTCATCAAGTAGTTGACCAAGCTTGGTGCGGATAGCGTCTTCTTCCGGATAATGCAACTCGAGTATCGCACGCACATTTTCTGCAACAGTAAGCCGCCTGAAAATAGACGCCTCTTGCGGCAGGTAACTCAGACCAAGCAGCGAGCGACGGTGGATCGGCATGTGAGTCAGGCGGCGGTCGTTGAAATAGATTTCCCCGCCATCGGTCGGCACCAAGCCGACCATCATGTAAAAACAGGTTGTTTTTCCGGCACCATTCGGGCCGAGCAGTCCGATTACCTCGCCGCTGCGCACGTCGAGCGAAACGTCTTTGACTACGACACGCGACTTGTAGCGTTTTTTCAGTTGTTCGGCCCGCAATTCACTCATGAGGTTGTTCCCGGCTGTGACGGTGGCGGCGATCCGCAGCCGAACATGCCGTGCAGTATTAGCATCAATGAGCGGAAGACGTGGAAGAATCGTCCGGTGGCGTGATTTGAGGAGTGGATTTGAGCGGCAATGGCGGCGATTGTTCCGGTATGTTGTTAGATTTTGGCTGGATCACGGCGCGTACGCGGCCATTCGAGCTGGTCATCGTCTTTTGCTCGCTATTTCCCACCACGCGATAGAATTCTGTGGCTATCTCGTATGAAATGTGCTCTCCGCGAACCTCATCGCCGCCCTTCTTGAGCCGTGCGTGTTCAAATAGCTGTACCCGGTTGGTTTTATTGTCGTACTCGATGCGTGCGCCGTAACCCTCGATATACTCATTGCGTTTGTCGCGTTTTTGGCGAAAGTTGGCTGGATTGCCATAGGCGGTTCCAAACTGGAATCCCGCGGCATCCTGTTGCACCACCATGCGATCGCTGTGCATCACCAATGTTCCCTGCGTTAGCACAACATTGCCTTCGAATGTGGCAACGTGCTTTGCGTCATCCACCGTCATGTGATCGGCCTCTAGATTGACGGGCTTGTTACGGTCGGAACGTTCCGCCGTAGCGGGTAGCGCGGCAAACATACACACTACCGCAAGCACGGAAGTGCGGCACAGGTGGCGTACGCGATCAGCCGCCTGTTTTCGCATTGGGGTTCTGACGAACGCCCTGAATGTTGGATAGTATTTTGAGGACTTGGGTTTCATTGTTGAATGTTAAGCCAATGCCGGTAATAAGTGAATTTCCATCATAAATTTTTACTGGTTGATCGGTCTGTGCGAGGTTTTTGTCGGGGATGATATCCAGGGTGCTGGTTTCCAGTACCAGCGCAGCCTTATTGCCCTCGGCCTCGCGTACTACTTTTACGTCATCCTGCAGCCGCGCTTTTTCGCCATTGCTCGACACCAATGCGGTGCGCGAAGTCGCGACAATCGGCGCCCGCTCGCGGCTGTAATGCACAAAACGCGGTGATTCAAGCTGGGTCGTATCATCATCAGGATAATGCATCATGCGGCGCGCGCTCAGGGTGTAGCGCGGCATGCCATCCTCTCCGATGCGGGTTGCAGAAAAATCCTCGACGATATAATCGGGATCGTGGCGCATTTTTCCTTCATTTGGGAGATCCGGCGGTTGTGCCAGATTGTTGAGCCAGAACGTCAGCCCGGTTATCCCGGCGAGCAGCGCAACCGGAAACCACAAGGTTATGCGATGTATCATTGTTTAAGGTAAGTGGTAAGCAAGCCCTCTAGCAGGCCTTGCGCGTGCATAATCAGTTCGCAGACCTCGCGCACTGCGCCCCGGCCGCCGCTCGCTTGCGTCACGTAATCCGCATGCTGCTTGACGAGTGGCGGCGCATCCGGCACGGTGAGTGCAAGTCCGCAACGCAGCAGTGCCGGCAGGTCAACCACATCATCTCCCATGAAAGCGGTGGCACTCGCTTCGATTTTACGCGCTGCGAGCAGATCTGTTAAAACGCGCCCCTTATCGGTTGCGCCCTGAAATACCAATTTGATGCCGAGATCTTGAGCACGCAATTCAACACAGCGTGATGTGCGGCCGGTTAAGAACGCGATTTCGACACCGCTGTCCTGCAGCATTTTCATGCCATGACCGTCGCGTGAATTGAAGCCCTTAATTTCCTCGCCGCTATCGGTCAAATAAAGCGTGCCGTCAGTCATCACCCCATCGACGTCGAATACCGCGAGACGTATGCGTTTGGCCTTGTCGTAAATTTTCTGCATGCGTTGATAATTTCTCGGTCGAATTCCGCGGAGGAACCACCAGATTAGATCACCTTGGCTTTGAACAGGTCGTGCATGTTGAGTGCACCGATCAGCCGCCGCTCTGCATCCACCACCAACAACTGATTCACTTTATATTGCTCCATGATCTGTACTGCTTCGGCCGCGAGCTTGTCGGCACTGATGGTGCGGGGATCCCGCTTCATCACGGAGCTGACGCCGGTGTTGTTAAAATTGGCGCCGGTGCTGAGGGTGCGCCGTAGATCGCCGTCGGTGAAAATCCCAATCACGCGTTGCTCGTGATCCAGAATTGCGGTCACGCCGAGACCGCCGCGCGTCATTTCATGAATGGCCTCCGGGAGGGTTGCGTCGGCCGCGACCCGTGGCGCGTCAGCACCCGCGTGCATGACGTCACGTACGTGGGTCAGTAGGCTCCGGCCCAGTGCGCCGCCGGGATGTGAGCGTGCGAACTCATCGCGGCTGAAACCCTTGGCTTGCATTAATGCCAGCGCCAGTGCATCGCCGAGCGCGAGCGCGGCAGTCGTGCTCGCGGTCGGCGCCAGATTGAGCGGGCAGGCCTCTTTTTCCGCGCCGGCGTAGAGATGTACGTCAGCCTCGCGGGCAAGACTCGATTTTGCATTGCCTGTCAGCGCGATCAATTTCGCGCCTTGGCGCTTGATTAGCGGCACGATGGCCAGCAATTCTGAGCTTTCCCCTGAGTTGGAAAGTGCAATGAACACGTCGTCGCGGGTGATCATGCCAAGATCGCCATGGCTGGCTTCGGCCGAGTGTACAAAATAAGCAGGCGTGCCCGTGCTCGACATGGTCGAAGCGATTTTTCGGGCGATGTGGCCGGATTTACCGATGCCGCTGATCGTAACCCGGCCCCGGCAGGCAAGAATCAAATCAACAGCCTGCTGAAAACTGCGCTCGAGTTTTCCAATGAGCGCGTGAATCGCAGCCGCCTCAATCTCAAGCACTTCACGGGCAAGCCCGATTGCATCCCCGCGTACCAGCCGCGCTGTTTTCTGTTCCGACGCCATGACTCGAGCAGTATAACAAAGTTGGCGCGCGGCTCAGCCGCTGGCGGTCTTGCAATTCAACAGCGATAGGGCATTATTCAATAACCATTTTATGGGGAATTCGCTGCAATCATTGTTGATTCTACTGTTCGCCGCAGTACTGGTGGTGACTTTGTTTCGCACCCTCAAGCTGCCGGCGATGATCGGCTATTTACTATTAGGGGTCGTGATTGGGCCCTACGGTATCGGGTTAATTCCCGATACTGAAAATACGCACGATCTGGCCGAATTCGGAGTGGTGTTTCTGATGTTCAGCATCGGTCTTGAATTCAGTCTCAGCAAACTCGCGACCATGCGCCGCGTCGTATTTGGGCTAGGCGCCTCGCAGGTGGCGTTGACACTGGCGATTGTCGTTGGTTTTACCCTGATTGACGGCGGCGACTGGCGGGTTGGCATCATACTGGGCGGGGTTGTCGCAATGTCCTCGACCGCGATCGTCAGCAAGATGCTAGCGGACAAGCTCGAACTCAGTACGCTGCATGGTCGGCAGGTCATCGGCATATTGTTGTTCCAGGATCTTGCGGTGGTGCCATTATTGATACTGATTCCCGTGCTGGCCCAGTCGCCGGTGGCACTCGCGGCGGAATTAACACGGGCGCTGTTCAAGGCGGCCGTAGTGCTTGCAATCCTATTGTACCTTGGGCAAAAACCGATGCGCATGTGGTTCAACTTAATCGCGCGGCAGAAATCGTCCGAGCTGTTCGTGCTGAATGTATTGTTGATCACACTCGGTCTGGCGTTTATCACTAAGACTGCTGGGTTGTCGTCGGCCCTAGGAGCATTTATTGCCGGCATGCTGATTTCGGAAACCGAATACCGTTACCAGGTCGAGGATGACATCAAGCCATTTCGTGATGTGCTGCTCGGCCTGTTTTTTGTAACCGTTGGCATGCAGTTGAATACCGCGCTGGTTGCTGCCCACTGGTTGTGGGTTGCTACGGCACTATTGATTTTGATTGCCATCAAGGCGGGGGTGATAACGGTG
>Ga0302324_100012862_pt1 | contig 17034 bp, 11 predicted proteins | sample Palsa_T0_1_FD_201949 | JGI IMG/M metagenome (GOLD analysis project Ga0302324, IMG submission 201949) | Peat permafrost microbial communities from Stordalen Mire near Abisko, Sweden - Palsa_T0_1 | ecosystem: Environmental > Terrestrial > Soil > Palsa > Peat permafrost | place: Sweden: Abisko...
ACACCATGATGCTCTGCCCTTGGCTGGCCCCTTGTTCCAGGATGGACTCAAGGCTCGAGTAGTCGCTGGAACTGAGGTCCGGTTCGCATGTGCCATAACTCATGCTGATGACCGGCGCGATTCTGGTGTCGATCGCATATTGCATGGAATCCCAAACGCTGTAATTTGTATCATCGCCGACGTAGACGAAGTAGATGGTCGCACCTTTGGCGATACCGCCCGAATACTCCAGGTCGATGTCCGACTCGGCCTCGTCGCCTGAGCTGACGGCCGCCGTTCCCGAGTCCGGGACCAGAACTTGAGTGGGATCTTTGACCGTCAGGCCGGCGGCGTTCTGGAAGTTCTCGATGTCCGACACCTCGATGGACGATTGTCCGACGATTGCGATGGACTGGCCGGCGCCCGTATAACCCGCGCTATAGGCCGCCTTGATGTCATAGATGGTGGCAACATCCCCAGGCGTCAAGTAGTGGTCGCCAGACTGGCTGGAGGTGAAGTTGGGCTTGGCGGACAGCTGTGCCGGCCTCAACCTGGCGTGCGATTTTGGCCGGAAGCTCGATACGTTGCCCACAGTCTGTACCAGGGAAGACAGCGCGGCCGGAATCGTCAGGTCCGCGGACGGCGCATAATTGGTTTTTCCGCCACCGGCCGCCTTGTAAGAGTGGATCTCTGTTCCGAACGCCGCCTCGGCTTGACCGACTGTGCCTGAGAACGTGATTCGATTCTTGCTGCGGGCCACGCCGTCTACCGAAAATCCCTGCTGCTCAAGCCACGATTCCACTTGTTGGATGTCGGAATCGGCGATTCCGAAGCGCGCCGCGAACTGGTCGGGCGTCAGCCACTGATGATAGAGGGCGGACGAAGGTTGTTGCTGTGCGGCGATCAGCGCCTTAAGGCTCGCCTCCTGTGCGTCGGACCTGCGGAAGACAAGACTCATGCCCGTTAGCGTGGTTCCGGATGGAACTCTGCCGATGTCGTCGCTCGGTCTCGCCATCGGCGAACGCGAGCCCGCAATCGTGGCGCGTTGCGCTTCGTCGATCGACCCGGCGATGCGCGCGGCGGGCTGCTGAGCAAGAACCGCGATGTTCGAAGCAAAGACAACCGCAGTCCAGAGGACCGTTCCATAGACTTGCCCGCCGAGATTCACGAACGAGTTTCTTATTGCCAAGCTTCTTATTGACTTGACTGCCATACCTTTGTCCCTTCAGACTTCACCGGAGTTTCAACTTGCAATCTCGTCCTGCTATGTTCGAGCGCACTCATGGTTTTGCCCGCCAGAGGTAAGTCAGCCTCGCGAACTTCTAGAGTTTTGAGCGGCTCTTCGTCTCGCGCCGGGCTAAGCGCCGGGCCCTGAATGGTAGCGACCTGCGTCACTCTGGAGGCGGCTGGGCGCGCTGTTCCATCTTCTGCGCGATCTTGTCGTACCCGGCCTTCTGCTCGTCGGTCAACACGGCGCGGATTCTGCCGCTCGCGCCCTCCTGGATTTCCTTCATCTTGCTCATCGTGTCTTCGGAAGGCGGGCCGCCCGGCTGGCTCTGGAAGAGCGCGCTCATCCGCGCGTGCTGGTCCTCGAGTATCGGACGAATCTGGCTCTTCTGATCGTTCGTCAACTTCAGCTTCTTCGAGAGTTGTTTAAGGTCCTGGGCGGCGGCCTCTTGAGGCGATAGCCGCTGTGGCATAGGTGCCTCGCCGGGTGGAGGGCCGTCTGGCGGCGGCCCATCTTGCGCGTAAGCGACAACCCCCAGCATGAGAAACATCGCCAGGGCAATGGACTTGAAGAGCGGGGTCGTGAATCGATGCATGTGTCCTCCTCGGTCTGAAAAAATATCCTTCGCTGTAACAAGAAAATAGACGGCTCGGCTGGTCCGAATGAGGCGGGGAATTTGCCGGATCGACAACTCTCGACAAACTTGCGAATGTTCCTGCCGTTCGTCCGTTTGCCGGCGCATTCAGAGGTGGCGAGCGATATGACCGTCGTGCGCCGTCGAGAAAACGCCTGACAATCAGGCGGCGAAAGGAGAATGAGCTTTTCGCCATACCGATGCGTCCTGCTTAGGAGGAGAAAGCGATGCCTCTTTTGACGCAACAACTCGACAATTCTCGACAATTGCCCCACGCGGCTTTGGCTGGTGCGGGCCCCCTATTAGGCATGCCGAATATGCGGATGCCGACTCCGAAAGCGCCAGTTCATATTTTGCTGATCGACGACGATCTTGCGCTGGGACAGTTGCTGCGGGAGTACGCGGTCCCCGAGGGGTTTCGCATCTCGGTCGCCGCAACCGGAGAATCAGGTTTGGAGGCGGTTGAGCAAGAGGCAGTGGCCTTGGTCGTGCTCGATGTGATGCTGCCTGGCATGAATGGATTCGAGGCGCTCGCCGAGATCCGCCGTCGCTCGAATGTGCCGGTGCTGATGCTCACGACCAGAGGATCAACCGCGGACCGGGTGCGCGGCCTGCGCTGCGGCGCGGACGACTATCTGCCTAAGCCGTTCGATCCGGTGGAGCTGCTGGAGCGTGTGCGCAGCATCCTTCGGCGCCTGCAGCCGCGCGACGGCAGGCTCGGCTTCTTGCGAGTGGACGATGTGGAGATGGACGCCCGCAGTCGGCGAGTGATTTGCGGCGGCCGGGAAGTGGACCTGACCGCCTCCGAGTTTTCGCTGCTGCAACTACTGCTTTCCAATGCGGGAACCGTTCTCCCGCGAGAAGAATTGGTCCCCCTCGTGCTCGATCGGGAGCGCACCTTCAACGACCGCGGCATCGACAGCCTGGCAAGCAACCTGCGCAGGAAACTTGGACCATCGACCAACGGCGGGGAGCGCATTCGGAGCGTTCGCGGGATCGGCTATGTGTATGTCTTGGCCGACGGTTCGATCGGAAGATGAGGATCTTCGCGCGCAGTCTTCTCAGCTTTTGGGTCAGCACTTTGTTGACCCTCGGACTTGCCGGGCTTCTCCTGGTTTCCACCGGCGCGGGACGCGACGAACAGACGCGGCTTATCCCATTTGGGTATTTGCAAACCTGCGCCCGGACCATCGTCGATGGCTTGTCCCAACAAAGCGTGCCACGGCTTCGCCGGGAATTCGGGACGGATGCGAACTGCCCGATCCAATATTTATTCGGTCCCGCTGGGAACCAACTTGCCGGGAACACGCCAACAAGCGACATATCGCTCTTGATGGAGAGGCAGGCGCGGGCCCGACAGGCAGTTTTTGTCCAGAACACGCCCGACGCCACCGTGGTCGCCTTTGAACTGCTTCGCCCGGACGGCCCCTATCGCGTCGTCGCGGTGCTGCCCTCTTCGCATAAAGGCTTCCCCGCCTTCTTCTGGTTGCACCTATTAAGCGCCATTGCGGTTTCCGGCTTGATTTTTTGGCTGCTCGCGCGGCAGTTCTCCCAGCCGATCCTCAGTTTGCGGCTCGTGGCCGAGGGCGTGGCGAATGGAAATCTGAGCATTCGGCCAAGCCGGGAATTGCTGGAGCGAAAGGATGAGATCGGAGAGCTGGCCCGCTCAATTGATATTATGTTCGGACGCATCGACGACCTCATGAGTTCGCAAAAGGATTTTCTCGCCCAGGTCTCGCACGAGCTAGGCTCCCCGCTGACCCGCCTGAACCTGGCCCTCGCCCTTGCCCGCCGCAAGGCGCCCCCCGAACTTGCTCCGGAGCTCGAACGGTTGGTGTACGAGGCGCGGGAGCTGAATTCGATGATCCAGCAGCTGCTCTTGCTGGCCCGCCTCGAGAATGATACCGAGCTCGACCACGCGGCGACCCGTTTTTCGCTGGCCGAGCTTGTGTCGGAGGTGGCCGACGATGGGCGGTTTGAAGCACGGCAAAGCGCAAAGACAGTTGCTCTGCGCTATGCCGATGAGGCCCAGCGGCTTCAGGTTGACATCATCGGATACCGGGACCTGCTGAAGCGCGCGATCGACAATGTTATTCGCAATGCCATCCGCTTCACCGCTGAAGGTGGTGCGATCGAGATCACTTTCAGCGTTGCGACGCCGTCCTGCGCCCGACTTTGTGTGCGAGATTATGGCCCAGGAGTGCCCGAGGAACAAGTGGGGGCTATCTTCGAGCCGTTCGTGAGGTTGGCCGATGCCGGAGCATCCAGCGGCGCGGGTCTAGGCTTGGCGATTGCGAAGCAGGCGGTTCTGACGCATGGCGGCGCAGTAAGCGCACGCAACGCGGAACCGCGCGGCCTGTTGATCACTATCGATCTGCCGCTCGCCAGCCAGGCGAAGGGTCCAAAGCCCGCTGCGCCTTCGGCGCTTTACCGTCCCCGCGATCGGTCTCGACCCCCGCTTGCGGCTCCTGATCTCGGAGATTGAGGCGACGAGAGGTTCAGACGATGGTTCTCCTGGAGCTAACCAGACAATGAAGGCGAGAACATGATCGAGGACACTCTTTGAATGACTATCTGAAGCAGCAGATTCGCCGTCGTCGAAAGCCGCTCCCGGGTGAAGCCATGCTCTCGACGGTGTACCAGATAGCGTTCGCGCTCTTTTAGTAAAGGAGCGCACCGGTGGCGTTCCTGCACCCGCTTCCAGAAAAAGATCAGTTCAATCATGCTGCTCCTCATTCGCGCGAATAACCGGATGCAGCTTGGTTCAATCGAAGCATTTGCCGCCCCAATGATTTATAAGCGTATTGGCGATTACCCGCTCATTCAGGATCAAACCGCTGTTATACATGCACTTCATGATTCGAGACTGCTGGTACTCCTGCTTTCTTGAAGAGGATTTGAAAACGCCCTACCGAGGAAATTCGTTTCGCTGATATCAGCAAAGTCCGCGAGCTAGCGAAAAAAGCAGAGCCCTGCAAATCTCGAGGCTCACCACGCATTTTAATCAGGTCGTTGAGGTCGACCGGGGAGGGATATACCTTCGGCTCACCGAGAAACAGATCAGAAGCTGAAAGGGTCATAGAGTAAGAGGGCGGATTCTCTTTCGAGTCCCCGCCCTCCACTGTCCGATTCTCGAAGGCCCATTTCTGAGACGGGCCACGGCAGCGCTGCGGGACAATTTGGGAATCGCAGTTTTACCCGCCCCTCCGCCTTTATCTCACGTCGCATACGCCGCAAAAAAGTTTCTTTTCGCCGCTCTTGATCGCCGTTGCCGGCTTCCAAGATGGGCTATTTTATCTCTCTTCGCTGGAAGACTGCTCTTCCGTTAGCGAGAAGAAAAGCACCAACGAATGGCTCATAAATGCTGCATTAACGCTGCATGTCTTGTGGATAATGGGGGACGAATGTGGATGAGTAACGTATGCCGAATAACGTTAGGACCCTATCGGAGCTGCCGCGAGGCGAAATTCGGGAGCGCCAGCATTGCCGGTGGGTCAGTTTCGATAGGGCGGTTTCAAGTGAGCCGCTTGCGTTTGCGGCGGATGCGGATTTCTATGGGTTTTCAATCGAACTTTTGCTGCAAGACCGCGTCACGACTGCGTGGGAACGGCTCAAATGAGAGAAGCAGCAAATCACGATAGCTCCATTATGCTCCAGCATGGAGGTCCTGCACACAGAGAATGCCCGATCCTGGGCACGCGTAGCGTCCGCCGCGCGAGCGGCTTACTTGAAACGGGCTTGTGGGCCACTTACCAGCTCCGTGCCGGGAAAGATATCGAGAATTGTGGGAGCACCTCTAGTCCTTTCGTCCGGAGATCATTTGAGACCTGATCTGATTTCCCCACGGTAGAGGTCAACACATAACTTATTCGATATTCTTCTCGATTTATGTGTAACTTTCAATTCCGTCGACTGACGCTTGGTAGCAGTTTTGGTAGCAGTTTGGTAGCAAAAACGCATTACAAGGACCGCCGAAACTCTCGTAAGTGATTGATAAATATGGTAGGCACGAGCGGATTCGAACCGCTGACCTCTACCGTGTCGAGTAGGCGGTCAACGACCGGATGAAGAGGATAAAGGGGTTACAAGTCGGAGCACTTGGTAAAAACCGGCATTCCGGGCGATATTTGCTACCAAATTGCTACCAAATTCCTACCAAATTCCTCAACCAGATAACCAGTGGGCCGAATGAGCTGACCGTGGGGGATCAGCTCAAAGATATTTCCACGCAGCAGTTCCGCCGAGCGCGAAGCTCAAAGCAAAACCCGGGCGAGTGTCCTGAGTTCCAGCTTCGTCGTAGGGGAATCACGGCCCCAAAATCGTGGTCTGAATGCCAACGGCCACTTGTCCGAGTAGTCGACTAATCGTCCAGGTAGCTCGTATCCATCGATATTGCATATCAATCGGTTTGCAAAGAACTATGGCTTCACGTCCGCGGGTCGCGGAAAGACGTCGTGCGTGTCCACTTGCTCCGCCAGCCAGCCATCTCCGTTCTTCTTCAGCAGGAAAGTAAAGATCATGTCTCCGACCTTCGGCCACGGCGGTGGCATCCCGGTTGTCAACTGCGGCCACGCTACCTGCACGACCACCAGCTCAGGGGTAAGCGATCGCTCATGGAGCAGACGAAAGGGAGGCCACTGCACGTCTTTGAAATGAATATTCTGTAGTCTCTCCATCTGTGGCTTGAGCTCGGCCTTATCCAGAAATACAGTGCCGGTGCGGTTCACGGTAGTGCAGTCGTCGGCGTGGAGACGCAGAATGGCGTCTGCATCATGAGCGTTCCATGCTGCCACCCATGCGGTGAGAAACGATTGCACTCCCGCCGGGTCGGCAACCGGAGCCGGTGTCACCGTCTGCTGCGCCCATCCATGTCCGCACGCACTTAAGAGCAATGAAGCTGCGAAAACCACCGTTCTAATTCTCATTCGTCATCTCCCTCTGAGGTGCTCTTTCCTTGAATCGAACCCTGGCAATCGTTCGACCGCCCCCTCGTTGCGCCGGCTTTAGTGTTTTGGCCCAGCCAGCAGACCCAATTGCTCCATCATTCCCAGGTCGTCGCGGACCCCATAGTGATCGACAATTTTGCCATCGCGGACCTTCCACCAGTGGGTCGCTTCCACTTCAAAATGCTTGTGCGTGGGGGGAACAGCGACCAGCAGGCCGCCATTGACCGGCAGCTTTCCCACTCCCAGGTGGGTTCCGCTTTCGCGGCAACGGACGACTACCCAGTCTCCCTGGGCGACCAGGTCAACAATCTCGAGGCGAAAATCCGGGAACGTGGTCCAGACATCCTGCAGGATCATCGCCACATGGTCGCGCCCTACAGCGTTGCCAAAGTTCTTCGTGTCGTCACTGAAATCGGTCAGTGCGGCCTGCCAGTCTCCCTTGTTCATCTTGTCGTGATGAGCGCGGATGATCGCCGCATTCTGTGCAGACACATCCGGCGCAGGCTTTTGAGCTACGGCTGCTATTGGTCCTTTGAGGAGGAAGAGAACGATCGAGAATATATGGTTCAGGCGGCGCATCCTGGGCTCCTGTCGAAGGCCCTTTGTTTTTCGGCCTTCGTAAAAACAAGATCAGGTTGGCGCAATCCGGAAAGCCACGCAATATCGCCTGCCCTAAGCTAGCCTTAAGCCTGCCTTACGCAGCAAACCATAGAAAACAAGCCTGTTCTGCGCCCCTTAGCTTCGAGTCAAGGCAGAGGCGCGATCCACGCAGTGGATAATGGCAGGATGCCGGCCAGCATTCTGAAGTTTGGAGAGGGTTTCGAGCTCGACCGCATCGCCTATGAACTGCGCCGCGCCGGGCGTCCGCAAAAACTGGAACGGATCCCAATGGACATCCTGTTTCTTTTTGTCGACCGCCGAGGCCAACTCGTCACCCGCGACGAGATCATTGAAAGAATCTGGGGCAAGGGCGTCTTCCTCGATACCGATAACGGCATCAATGCCGCGATCAGCAAAATCCGCCAGGCATTAAGAGACGATCCCGAAAACCCGACATCCATCCAGACCGTCAAAGGCAAAGGCTATCGATTCATTGCCGCCGTAACCGAGGTCGGCGGTGCCGATTCGCCGACGGCCGCAAGTGAACCGGAAACACCCCCAGCCCCTCCGCCGGAGTATCCAGAGCCAAAGGTCGAAGCCGCTCCGCCCGTTTTGTCCATTTCGCCCGCTCTCGCTTCGAACGGAATCAAGCAATGGATTTTTCTATTCGCAGGGGTTGTAGTGCTCGGCGGCGGCGCGCTCGCATTCTTCCTCCGTTCCCATCCCAAGCCAGCCCTCACCAGAAACGACACCATCGTGCTCGCAGACTTTGCCAACACAACCGGCGACCCAGTCTTTGACGGAACGCTGCGCCAGGGCCTCGCCGTTGAACTCGAGCAGTCTCCGTTCCTGAGTTTGGTTTCCGATAGCCGCCTTCAACAGACCATGCGTCTGATGGGCCAGCCAACCGATGCTCGGCTCACTCCTTCGATCGCCATGGAGGTCTGCGAACGCCTCGCCAGCGCGGCGGTGATTGACGGATCAATTGCGACCCTCGGTAACCAATATGTGCTCGGCTTGCGCGCGAAAGACTGCCGCACCGGAAAGGTCTTCTACGACCAGCAACTGCAAGTTGCGCGCAAAGAAGATCTGCTGCACGAGCTAAGTGGTATGGCTAATGAATTTAGGAGCCGGGCCGGTGAATCGCTCGCGACCGTGAAAGAACATGACAAGCCGCTCGAAGAAGCGACGACCTCTTCGCTCGAAGCGCTCCGGGCGTTCAGTACTGCGATCGATGTCCAGGTCGCAAGCGGCTCCGCCAGCGCGATCCCGTTTTTGAAACGCGCCATCGAGTTAGATCCTAATTTCGCCGTAGCTTACGCCTACCTCGGCCGGCTCTACGGAGACGTCGGCGAGTTGGACCTTTCCGCCGAAAACACCGCCAGGGCCTATCAACTGCGAGAGCACGCGAGCGACCCGGAACGGTTCTTCATCGTCGCGCACTACCAGATCGCGGTGACGGGAAACCTCGAACAGGCGGCACAGACCTGCGAAATCTGGGCGGCGACTTATCCGCGCGACAAGGCGCCGCATGGCTTTCGGGGTGGTCTCATTTATCCGGTTCTAGGCAGGTATGAGGAAGCACTGGAGCAATCGAAAGAGACGATCCAACTCGACGCCAACTTTCCCGTAGGATACGGGATGCTCTCCGCCAACTTTATGTTTCTCAATGATTGGAAGAACGCTGAGAGCACCTTGAAGTCAGCCTCGGCTCGAGGTCTGGATAGTCCCGACCTCGCCGTCCTGCGGTACGAACTCGCCTTTCTAAAAGGAGACCGCGCAGAGATGGATCGGCAGGCCATTGGTGAAACAATTCCGGGAGCCAAGGATTGGGTCGCCGTCCATCGAGCTTCCATGCTCGCGTATTATGGCCTCTTATCCGACTCGGACAAACTCTCGCGACTGGCCGTCGAGTTAGCTCAGGAGGCAGGCCAGCCAGAACGAGCGGCTCAGTTTCAGGCCGCTCTGGCTGTGCGTCAGGCATTCTTCGGAGAACACGAGGCCGCTCGGCAGAGCGCTAACATTGCGTTATCCATTTCGAATGGCCGAGATGTCCAGTATGGCGCTGCACTCGCGTTCGCGCTGGCAGGCGACACCGACCGGGCTGCGACGATGGCCAACGAGCTGGAAAAACGCCTTCCCGAAGATACGGCGGTTCGCTTCAGCTACCTACCCGCGCTACGTGCCGCGCTCGCGCTGAACCGGCACGCCCCTTCCAAGGCCATCGAATACCTGCAGGTGGCGGCGTCTCACGAACTAGGCTCGCCACCCAGCTCCTACCTCGGACTTTATGGCGCTCTCTATCCCGTCTACATGAGGGGCGCCGCTTACCTTGCGGCGCACCAGGGCGAGCAAGCTACAGCAGAGTTTCAGAAGGTCCTCGACCATCGCGGAGTCGTACTCAGTGACCCAATCGGCGCACTGGCGCACCTGCAACTCGGTCGCGCCTACGCACTCACCGGCGACAAACAGAAAGCCCGCGCAGCCTATGATGATTTTCTTCATTTATGGAAGGATGCCGACCCCAGCATACCCCTCCCGAAAGAAGCACGGGCGGAGGAAGATAAGCTACGATAGCCAACCTGATGCTTCACATCCGCTATTGAACGGTTGACAATCACCCACCAAAGCATTCCAGGCAGACACTAGGCAGTTCTCAACGTTTTACCACCGGACCAAAGTATTCAGTCCAACCATTATCGGAATTTCGATCGGACTCATGTTAGTCAAGTTGACGTAAAACCGGCTAGGCGTCACCTGATCAAGAGGAGCCAGAGAGCAGACAGGTCCATATTTGACCGATTAGCCTCATGGTCCGCCGCCATGGAGGGCGGCAGCCATGAAAAAGGCATCGGCGAAAAGCGCGAAAGGTAAGAAGAGCAGACCCAAGATTAAGCTCGGCATCCCCGATCTGGAACACTCGAAGAACGCGGTTCTCAGAAGCCTTGGTTCTCCTGATTCGAGGCGCGGATATCAGCACGCCATTGACGAGTTCGTCGCTTGGTACTGTTCTGAGCCACGGCTGGCATTCAACAAAACCGTGGTTTTGCGTTATCGTTTTCACCTGCAGGAGCGCGGCCTTGCTCCCGGAACTATCAACGTCCGACTTGCGGCTGTGCGGCGGTTGGCTTACGAGGCGGCCGAAGCTGGTCTGTTGAGCCCCGAACTGGCAGCCGGAATCCATCGCGTCAAGGGTGTTCGGAAACTGGGCTCTCGTTTGGGCAACTGGCTTACGGCGGGAGAGGCGTCGGCGCTCTGGCAGCTACCCGATGGCCAGACCCTTACTGGAAAACGTAATCGAGCGATTCTGGCTATCCTTCTCGGTTGCGGACTTCGTCGCTGCGAACTGGCAAAACTCGCGATAAATAGCTTGCAGCGTCGCGAGGAACGCTGGGCCATTGTGGATCTGGTCGGCAAAGGGAGGCACATACGGACTGTCCCCGTGCCGAATTGGGTAAAAGAAACCCTAGATACCTGGTTAACGGCGGCCGGCGTAGAAAGCGGTCCGCTATTCCGATGTGTCTGCCGGGCGGGTAAACTCTGGGGAAACGGCATCTCCGAAAAGACGGTCTGGCACGTTGTCAAGAAAACCGCCGCGAGCATGAATATTCCGCGTCTTGCGCCGCACGATCTTCGCCGCTCCTGTGCACGACTCTGCCATGATGCCGGCGGCGAGCTCGAGCAAATCCAGTTCCTTCTCGGGCACGTGTCAGTGCAAACGACGGAGCGTTACATCGGCTGCAAGCAGCGCTTGAGAGTCGCAGTGAACGACAGACTCGGCATCGAACCCGGGTGAACCATCCAGTGGTAACTGGACGCGTAGCCGACTATACAGACAAGGGGATGGCTCTCGATCGCCATTGAGCGAATTGACGATTTCTCCTAACCTGGCGTCTGCCGTTTATGACTGGCGTTCTCGAAGACTTGATAAAGAGGAAGAGTGTTATATGGCTGTCGAAACGGCTGGGAATGTTTCTCGATATCCGAGATTCCGACATGCTCTTGGCGTTTCAGATGCCCTCGCTTCAACCTGAATTTACTCCATCCGCAGCGCACTTGTAGGACTTACGTTTGCAGCGCGGCGTGCAGGCACGGCGCTCGCCAGAAGCGCGACCAGCGCGACGCCGAGAATGGCGAAGACATAACTCGTCGCGTTGAGAGACTTCATTCCATATAACGAGCTCTCGAGTCCTTTCCCGGCAGCTATGGCGAGCGGCACGCCAAGCACAACACCAGCCGCGCATAGCAGCAGGCTTCCGCGAAGGACCATCCAAACCACTTGCGAGCGTTGTGCGCCGAGCGCCATCCGGACGCCAATCTCTGCGCTGCGGCGGCTGACACGGTAGGCCAGCGTTCCGTATAAACCGGTCGCGATAAGCACGACGGCAAGCATGCCGAAGCAGCCTGCGAGGCGTGCGAAGAGGGCCTGTTGCGAGATGGATTGTTCGAAGACGGCGCTCTGCGTCAACGGCTCAAGCATGGGCATGTCGGGATCGATCTGGGTGAGGACTTTGCGCACTGTCGGCAACATCGCCATTGGATCGCCTTGTACTCGCATCTCGACATTAAGCTGGTTCACGGGTCCGCCCTGCATGTATGCAGTCCAAAGCATCGGCCTCGCCTGCTCGGTGATGCCGGTGTACTTATGGTCTTTCACGACGCCAATGATGAGGCTTGGGTCGGTGCCCTTCGGGTCGGTAAGAATGTGCCCTACGGCGTTCGAGGCGCCAAGATACTTTTTCGCGAAGGTCTCATTCACGATCACAGTTTTTGGAGCCGATGGGCTGTCGGCATCGGAAAAATCTCTTCCCTGCACGACCTGCACACCCATGGTGTGAAAGTAGTCCGCGCCAACTATGTTTCCTCTGAAGCTTGCCTGCTCCGGTTCGATTCCGTTCGGTTTGTGACTGTCCACAAGTAGACCGCTGTCATTGTTGGACCATCCTGACCCGGGCCGGTTGGCTACCATCGAAACGCTCTCCACACCGGGAATGGTGCGGAGTCTCTGCTGCAGCGAAACAAAGAAGGCGATCCTCTCTTCCGCAGTATGCGTGTGTTGCGGATACACACCGAAGACCAGCAAGCCCTGGGGCTTCTGCCCAAGCGGCGTGTTTAACAAATTTCGCAGCGTTCCGAGCAGCAGACCCGCACCCACCAGCAAGACGACGCACATGGCGATTTGAGTTACGATCACGGCGTTGCCGGCGCGCATCATTTGCGAGCTCGACTGTGAGACCATTGCAGAGCTCCGCAGCATCATCTCGCTACCGCTTGACATTGCCGCCCGCAGCGGGGCTAGTCCAAAGACCAGCGCGAGCAGAAGCAGTACGCTTAAGGTGAACCATAGCACGGTTCGATCCGGCTGCAGGTTCGACTCGATATGCGCCCATGCTCCCAGAGCACGCGTAGCGCCCAATGCGAATGCCCACGCCGCGATACCGCCTAGAGCGACAATCAGCACGCTTTCCGTAAGTAGCTGGCGGACCATCTCCTTGCGACCTGCGCCGAGTGCGAGCCGTACGGCGAATTCTCGCTGCCGGCTTGCATTGCGCGCCATCAGCAGCATCACCACGTTGCTCATGGCAATTAGCAGTACAAGGCCGACCATTGCCATAAGCGTCTTCAGGGGTCGGGCGAAGGAGTCGTCTTGACTGTCGAACTGCTTAGCATCCGTGAACGAAAGCTGATACGTTGGTTCTCCTGCATGCTTGTGGGTAATGCCTGTGTAAGCCGCCTGCTCGAAGACGGCCTGCGCCCGGGCTAGCGCCTGCTCACGGCTGACGCCCGGGGCGGTGCGTACCAGTAGCTTCATGCACCAGAAGGTTTGCCTGGTCAGGTAGGTGCCGTGCTCTGCTGGCGAACCCCACGCATTGAACTCCGGCCCGCTCTGAAGAGGAATCCAGAAGTCCAGCGAGCGCCTCCCCTCGGTTCCTTCAAATCCTTTAATCGCGACGCCGACGATGGTGAAGGGGATTGACTTTATGTACAGCGTCTTTCCGATCACATCACGACTGTGTCCGTAATGCGTAGTCCAAAAGCTCTCGCTAATAACGGTCACAGAAGTATGGTTGTCCTCATCGTTCTGAACGAAGCCGCGACCGAGCCGCGTGCCAACTCCGAGTCCACTAAAGTAATTGCCGCTGACCATGTCGCCCGCAGCTTCCTCCGGCTCTGTGCCGACCCGCACCGGGGCGTTGCCGGTCGAAGACATCGGGATATAGGCCATGACCTCCTGCAAACCGCTGCGCTCGCTTAACGCTCGATAGATGGCATAGGAAAAGGAGGTGTCCGCGTCGCCCGTCTGCGAGACGCCGTCTGGCCACCCCGTGGTGTGCAGGTAGAAGACGCGCGAAGCGTCCTGCACTGGCAGCATCCTCACGAGCACGGCGTGCATCACGCTGAAGACGGCTGTATTCGCGCCCACACCAAGAGCGAGGGTGAGCACGCACACAATTGTGAACACGGGCGTCTTTGCCAACTGCCGCACACCGTACCGCACGTCCCGCCACACATTCGCAAAGAACATGGTCGTCCTCGCCTCTCGCTGTCGCTGTTTCAATACAGTTGCGTTGCCAAACTGCCGCCGTGCTGCCCGCGCGGCCTCGCGGGCGCTCATGCCTTCGCGCTCGTATTTTTCTGCGAGCATCTCCAGATGGATATTGAGCTCTTCGTCAAAGGCGGCGTCGGCGCGTCTCTGCGTAAAGAGCGCCTTCAGTTTGGTCACGAAGGTGAATGCGCGGTCGGACATGGCTAGGCTCTTACCTCAAGCGCCAGCACGCGGCCGATGACAGCGGCGATGCGTTCCCAGTTTTCGGTTTCGACTGCGAGCTGCTTCAAGCCTCGCTTGGTGATGCTGTAAAACCGCGCACGCCGGTTGTTCTCGGAGACGCCCCACTCACTTGCAATCCAGCTCTTCTGCTGTAGGCGCAGGAGCGACGTGTAGACCGTGCCCTCATTCAACGTAAGCACGTCTTCGCTCAACTGTTCGATACGCCGCGCAATTCCAAAACCATGCAGCGGGCCCAATGCCTGCAACGTCTTGAGGACCATCAGATCCAGCGTTCCCTGCAAAACCTCGGATTTGTCGGCTGCCATGCCTTCTCCTATGGATATTGCAAAGAAGCTATCACCTTCTCCTTTGCAATGTCCATAGAAAAGCTTTACACAACATTTCTTTCGAATGCTCCTTGCTGCAAAGAATTCGTAAGGTAGGACGATAGCGCCGGCTCTTCTTGAAGAGAGGGGCAGTTTCCGAGTCATTTGGACTGTTGCCGACAGACCAATACACATTGGACTGCCAGATGGCATTACTGCGTCCTCACTTGGCCGATAAACCGGTTGCTCGGACAAGTGCCAACTTTGCGGTCGAAATGAGCGTCATGCCGGTATTGTGAGCGGAGGTGTTTCGCTCCTGCTATCTCCTGTTCAACGCTGGAACTCGGTAGACTGAACTACGGATGAAAGCCATCGAATCCAGTACCATTTCGGTCCTGGCCGAAAAACCTTCTGTCGCACGAGATATTGCCCGTGTCCTCGGAGCCGACAAGCGGGGCGAAGGCTATCTCCAGGGAAACGGCTATGTTGTCACTTGGGCGATCGGACATCTGGTTTCCCTGGCACAACCGCACGAAATCAATCCTGAATGGCGGCAATGGCGCTTCGATCTATTGCCGATCTTGCCCGGCCATTGGCCGCTGGTCGTCTACGAGCGAACCAAAGATCAGTTCGAAGTAGTGCGAAAGATCCTGACGTCCCCACGGGTGTCGCGGATTGTGTGTGCAACCGATGCCGGGCGGGAAGGGGAACTGATCTTCCGCTACATCTACGAGGCAACTGAGAGCAAGAAGCCGGTCAGCCGACTTTGGATTTCCTCACTGACTCCGGATGCCATCCGCAAAGGGTTCGAGAAGCTTCGCCCGGGGAGTGAGTATGATCGATTGGCCGACGCCGCCAGCGGACGAAGCCGAGCCGATTGGCTTGTTGGCATGAATCTGTCGCGTGCCTATTCGATCGTCTATGGTGAGGAGCTTTCGGTGGGCCGGGTGCAGACGCCGACCCTGGCCATGGTTGTCGATCGCGAACTCACTCTCCGGCGCTTCGTCCCCGAAGACTACATCGAGGTCGTCGCAACTTTCAGGGGACGGGGAAATCTAAACGAGCAAATCTATGAAGGGACCTGGTTCCGTTCGGAAACCGAGTCGGGCAAGGACAACGACGCCCAGGCGAACATCTCTCGATTGCCTGCCGATGGCCAGGAAGCCCACAGCATCATTCTTCGTGCTCGTGCGGGAGAAGCCGTCATCGAGTCCCTCTCCTCTGAGACGCAACGGATGCAACCACCCCTGCTGTACGATCTGACAGAGCTGCAGCGGCATGCCAATCGTCTGTACGGCTTCAGCGCTCAAGAGACCCTCGACGCGGCGCAGACTCTCTACGAGCGGCACAAACTGATCAGCTATCCCAGAACGGACAGTCGTCATCTTTCTGCTGATATTGCCTCTACAGTTTCAGGCATTGTTGCCGCAGTTTCGAAAGGTTATGAGAAGCAACTAGCTGTGGGAACGGGGGAGCGGCTTCTGGGAAAGCGTTATGTCGACGAGAGTAAGGTCAGTGACCACCACGCCATCATTCCCAATGCGGTTTCTCCCGAGAGGGCCCAGCTTACCGAAGAGGAGCGCAAGATTTACGGTCTTATCTGCCGCCGCTTCCTGATGATGTGGCATGACGATTACCTTCAGGCTGTCACGACTGTGATTACCACAATTACGCATGGAAAATTCGTCGACCGCTATCGAACCACCGGAACCGTCGTTCAACAGATGGGTTGGAAGGTCCTGGACGTTGGGGGGGAAGGACGAAAGCGAGAAGCGAAAGGTAGTGCCGAGGAGAAAACTCCGGAGCAGAGTCTGCCGGTCGACCTTGCCCAAGGACAACTCCAGGACGTCGTAGATATCGAGGCCCGGAAAAAGAAGACCAGGCCCCCGAAGCGATTCACGGAGGGCACGCTCTTGACAGCGATGCAGACGGCAGGCCAAAGCTTGGACGAGCGAGAGCTGTCCGACGCGATGAAAGAGACGGGCCTCGGTACGCCCGCCACGCGAGCGGCCATCATCGAAGTGCTATTGAAACGCGCCTATATCGTTCGTACAGGCAAGAGCCTGGAGGCGACGGAAAAGGGAATCCATCTCATTGAAGTGGTTCATCCCGAGGTTAAGAGTCCCGCGATGACCGGCCAGTGGGAGGCATCTCTTAAGAAGATCCAACACGGTGAATGCCGGCTGGAACCATTCCTCGATAGCATCAGTCAATACGTCCGCTCCGTCGTCGGAAAGGTTCGTCAGGCTTCGCCCGTGCAACCAGCGGCGGCGGTTCCCTCCACACCTAACGTCTCTGATACTTCTGACTTGCCAAGCCCAAAGATTATCCCCAATGGCGCAAGTCTCGCCGAGCTGTTACAAGACGCATTCGGCTTCTCTGAGTTCAGGCCCAATCAGGAAGCCGTGTGTCAGGCTGTGACGGCGGGGAAAGACGCGCTACTTGTCATGCCGACCGGTTCGGGTAAGTCGCTCTGTTACCAATTGCCGGGGTTGGCACGAGGCGGAACGACTCTCGTGATCAGTCCACTCATCGCATTGATGGACGATCAG
>Ga0302324_100012864_pt1 | contig 17033 bp, 12 predicted proteins | sample Palsa_T0_1_FD_201949 | JGI IMG/M metagenome (GOLD analysis project Ga0302324, IMG submission 201949) | Peat permafrost microbial communities from Stordalen Mire near Abisko, Sweden - Palsa_T0_1 | ecosystem: Environmental > Terrestrial > Soil > Palsa > Peat permafrost | place: Sweden: Abisko...
CGGATGATGATTCAGATGACCGATTACTTGCTTTGTTTGCCTTTAAGAAGTTGAACGCGGCTCATTCCATCGATTTTGTGGCGAATGGTCAGGAGTTGATTGACTATCTGATGTCCAGAGTCGAATCAAAAAGTGAGCTTCCTGATTTGATATTGCTGGATCTAAACATGCCCAAGATGGACGGGCGGGAAGCTTTAAAAAAAATTAAATCCAATCCCAAGTTGAAGCAATTAGATACGATCATCTTTTCGACCTCTACATCGGAAAAAGACAAGAAGTATTCCTTGGATTTGGGCGCTCGAAGCTACATCGTCAAACCCTCTAATCCGGATGAGTTGGTCGAGATTTTCAGAAAGATTTGTGATGATTTATTGGTCAAGCCCGGATGGCATTACTTCATCGAGCAATCAATTTCCAGGAAAGAAGGCAATGGTTAACCTCACCCGCTCGTCGATAGGTCCAATCAATTAAGGCTCAGGTTTTCACAAGTTCAAGTCTGTCCAAATTCAAAACCTTAAGTCCTTTATCCAGTATTTCAATGAGACCTTCGTCCTTAAAATCGGCGAGGGTCCGGTTCAGCGATTCGGTGGACGTTCCTACCATGCTTGACATGTCTTTTCGAGCCACCGTGATCACCCCTGGATTTTTGTTTCCGGCATCACTGCGGTGGTTAAGTTTAATCAGCGCTGCAGCCACACGCTGGCGAACCGACTGGTAAGCCAATTCAAGTAAAAGATTTTCAGCTTTATACAAGTTGCTGGATAACATCGAGATAAATTTCCTGGCAATTTCTTTGTTCGTGTAAATCAAGGTGAGGAAGTCTTGCTGGGGAATAAGGTATATTTCAGCTTCTTTTAACACCACGGCAGTCTCGTTGTTGGGTTTATTCTCCAACAGCGGAAGAAAGCCGATGAATTCTCCTTCGTGATGCAGCCCGGTAACCAGCTCCTTTCCGTTGGAGTTCGACTTATAGGTTTTTACTTCTCCTTTCGAAATAAAATACAGGTACAGCGGCTGGGCGCCTTCCATAAAGACAAAATCCTTTTTCTTGAATATCCTGGAGAGTCGTTTGTCGGAGATTTTATGGAACCCGGGAAGTTGCCTGGTTTTGTCAAAGAAGTCATTGATATCAGTCACATTATTGCGAAATGTGGTTTTGATCAAATCGTTCTTTTTTAGTCGTAACTCGATAGCATTGAATAATTCAAGGCCATCGAAGGGTTTTGTAATGTAGTCATCGGCTCCCAGGTTCATCCCGGCACGGAAATCCTTATGTTCACCCTTTGCGGTCAGGTATATAAATGGAATATTGGCGGTCATCGGATCTTTATTCAGAATGTGTAACACGCCGTACCCATCCAGATCGGGCATCATGATGTCGCAAAGCACAAGATCGGGTTGGTGTTGTTGCGCCAGCTCGACACCTAAACGGCCGCTATGGGCTGTAAATACCTCATAATTGGCGAGTTTAAGGATGGACGCGATATTATCACACATTTCCACATTGTCTTCAATCACCAAAATTGTACGGTTCATATCCCTTAAATTTTCAACGATTGACCTATTTCCGACTCTTTCCGGCTTCCCCCATTGGGCAGGATTACCGTAAATTCTGTGCCACTGTCCAACTGGCTTGTGAAGGAGATGCTTCCCTGCAAGAGCCTGACATTCTTCTCTACGATGTGCAATCCTAACCCGGTCCCTTCAAAGTTCATGACATTCCGCGCCCGATAAAACCTGCCAAAAATGTTTTTGTGTTCATTGGCCGGGATACCAATGCCATAATCCCTGACTCCGATGGTCATTTGGTTATTCTTTATCTCTGATGTCACGTGAATTTTTTCCCCCTGCCGGGAATATTTGAGTGCATTCGAAACAAGGTTGGTCATAATGCTCCACAGCAGATTGGGATCCAGGTAAGCCGTCGGCTGGCCCGAATGTTCGTAGCTCACCATCTGACCTTTTTGCGTATCGGGTTCTATTTCAGAAATAAGCTCCAGCATGTATTTAGGAATGTTGATGTTTGTGTTTAAGACTTCTACCTGATTTCCCTCCAGTTTTTCCAACGAAAGAAATTCGTTTAATATCATCGTCAGGTTATTAACCGCTCGCTTGATCCGACTCGTGTGGACTATTTTTTCTTCGTCGTAGCCTTTTCCGGAATAGTTTTCAAGGAGAAAAGCAGAGGAAAGGATTGTTGTCAATGGTGTTTTGAATTCATGCGAAGCCATGGTTACAAACCTTGACTTAAGCTCTCCCAGTTCTTTTTCCTTTTCCAGCGCTTTTAGCAGCCCATCTTCCAACCGCTTTCTTTCAGTCACATTTTTCAGTACACAAAGAATTTCATTAATGTTGTTCTGAGCATCCGGAAGAGGAACAGCTGAAATAGTATAAAACCGGTCTCCTGTTTTTATTTCGAAAGAAACACTATGTCCATCGAAAGCCTTTTTTATTTCTGTTAACGCCTCTCCGGCAAGAACCGAATCCTGGTGTTTAGTTGAGCTTTGCCCGATCAGACCCAGAGACGGAAGGTCTATTTCGTTCAATTCTTTTCCTTCAATGAGGATATACTTCATTTCCCGGTCAAGAACACCAATGACGCCATCGGGAAAATTGTGCACCATGGTATCGTACAGACGCTGAATCTTAATCAGTTTTTGTTCCGTTGCCTTGCGATGTTGTATTTGGAGTTGCAGGTCGCGATTTATGGTTTCTACGTTGGCTAATGAATGGACAAGGGATCGGGTTTGCTTGTCGATCGAACTCTCTGGCATCACTGCCGCCGGAGCGTCGACAATAAACGCAACCGTAAAAGGCTCGTTTCCGCCTTGAAACCGCTTGAGGCTTATTTTCAGTAAATGCTCCCCGCCGTCTTTTCTTAGCCCCGTTATTTTCATGCTTTCGTCGATCGACGAGCCGTTTCGTTCGTTTTGCAGACCCCACAGATAGTCTATGGAAAACCTTTTGGGAGTTAGTTGTTCAACAGACATGCCCAGCAAAGCATCATTTTCATAGCCAAAAAGCTGATTTGCACATAGATTGCTTACCAGGATATGTCCCTGGTCATTGAAGATCAGTACGCCTGTGTCGGTAAATCGGGGTTCCAGTTCCATCAAGCAGGGAATAATAAAAAATACGGACCACACCAATCAGCTCTCCGTTTATGACGACGTACGTATTGGCCATTCGGAATTAGGCTCAAATATACCGGTTTATTGAGCCGTGGTGATGATGCCAGGCATTGCCCGACGATGATATGGGTCATCAGAATTCACGGTGAATAGGCAGTGGTTGTATTTTCGCTCCTTTAGCGATTGATGGTATCAAAGCTCAATGATCCTGGTCATTGAACCCCGCGGCACGTTGCTGCTACTTTGTACATTCTTTGCACATCATTACACTTTTTAAATGAAGATCATCAAAACAATACTCTGGGCCATCCTGCCGGTTCTTCTTTCGTCGTGTTATTATAATAGTCGATTGATTTATTTGCAAGACAAGCATTTCTCTGAATTCAGTCCGACGTTGATACAAAACAAAAAGTCGGTGTATCGGCTTCAACCCTCTGATATCTTATCAGTCCAGGTGAAAGGCTCTAACGATACAGAAGCCTCGAATACGCTTTTTAACGTCGCCTCACGACAAACCGGGGTGTATGCCACGCCCGGGACTCTGTTCCTTGAAGGATATACTATTAGCAGCAGCGGCAAAATTACTGTGCCCATTCTCGGTGAAATGACAGTGAAAGACCTTACCGTCGAGGAAGCTCAGCAAGTCATTCAATCCAACGCCAATAAATACCTAAACAAGGCAACGGTTATTGTGAAGCTGACCAGTTTTAAAATTATCGTTCTCGGAGAAGTTAAGAACCCAGGATACTTATATGTTTATAGCAATCAGGTGACCGTTTTAGAGGCACTAGGCCTTGCCGGCGACCTTACGCTCTTTGCCAGCCGAAAGCATGTCAAGTTGATACGGCAAGTACCCGGGGGTTCTCAGGTCATCCTGCTCGACCTTACCGATTCCAGACTTTTAAGTTCCGAATATTTCTTTCTCATGCCCAATGATGTTCTCTACATAGAGCCTCTCAAGGCACGTTCCAATAAAACAAATCTCGAAGTGCTGGGTGTGATTTTCGCGGGACTGACAGCCGTTGCGCTCATGGTGAGTTACGCTAAACTTAAATAACATGAACTACGTCACACCGGATTTTGCCGATGGAAGGATCAACATCAAAGAGTTGATTCAAAAGCTTATGGCAAAGTGGTACTATTTTTTAATCACTCTGTTGATCCTGATACCAGCGGCTTTCGCCTACATCTATTTTGCCGATAACATTTACCTGGTCCGTGCATCGATATTATTAAATGGAGAAGTAAAAAACGGGCTTAACCCCGAGAAATTCCTCAAGGGCATGGAGCTGATGACGTCGCACACGGAACTCGACGATGAAGTAGGCATTTTAAAATCCTACAACCTTACAGAGAGTACGATCCGAAAGCTGGATTTTGGAATTACCTATTATTCAAAAATAGATTTCAGATCCTTTGAGCGGTACGGTACGGACTATCCTTTTCTGATCGAACTGGACTCAACCGTCAACCAAATTGTTGGTGTACCTATTTTCATTGAAAGACCGACCGATAGCACCTATGCCGTTCACGCATCGGCGAAGGAGGCGGGTACGTATAATTTCTATACGAATAAAGCCGCAGAAACGGAGGCGAATCCGGAATTTAATGGGTCGCGCTCAAACGATAAACCTTTTATTGACAAAAACCTAAGTTTCAGGGTTAAGTTCAATAAAACATACTATAACAGGGATATTGAATACTATTTTATAATTCAAAACCTCAATTCGTTGGCAGATTTTTACCTGGAAGACCTTGATATCAAACCCATTTCACGTGAGTCAAACCTGGTCGAGGTGAGCCTGAAAGTAAGGAATCCCGCCAAGGGCATTTTGCTTCTTAATACACTGCTGGATGTCTACCGTGACAATGAACTTACGAAACGAAATCAATTGGGATTAAAGACAATTAAATTCATTGATGATCAGTTGGGGGGTGTTTCGGATGAGTTGCGGCAAGTTGAGAGTTCCCTGGAGTCATTCCGGTCTCGCAATAATATTCTTGACATCAATGCAACGGCAGAAAACCTTACCAAGAATCTGGACAAGCTGGAAGCGGATAAATCCGTTCTGGCGCAAAAACTAAAATATTATAAATACATCGCGAACTCGCTGGAAAAGGAGAACAGTCTTAAGAATATCGGAGCTCCTTCGACCTTTGGTCTTGAAGACCCGTTGCTGAATAACCTTTTAATGGAGTTGACAAGGCTCAACCAGGAACGCATAGGGTTAAACTACAGTACGAAGGAGGGAAACCCGGTAGCGGAAGTGCTCGAACTTAAGATTACAAGTACTAAGAATGCCTTGGTGGAGAATGTCAACAATTTTATTGAAGCATCCAGCCAGGCCTTAGCCGATCTTAACGGGAAAATCTACGAGATCAGGAGGAATGTGCAGGGGCTTCCCAAAAGCGAACGAGAACTGGTGAGTATTAAGAGGCAATTTGATTTTAATGACAACGTCTACAACTATCTTCTGGAAAAGAGGGCTGAGGCCGGAATCGCCATCGCCTCAAATACCGTAGAGAAAACCATTGTTGACCGGGCCCGGCAGGTCGGCGGCGCGCCTATCGCCCCAAATAAGAAATTGATTTTGGCGATGACGCTTTTATTCGGGATTGCCTTTTCTGTGGGGCTGATCATTTTTAAGGATGTGATCAACGACAATATTATTACAACGAAAGATGTTGAAAAAAATAGCCAGATCCCATCCATAGGAATTATTTCGCACGGCAGCAAAACGGAGAGGAATTCCATCATTGTGGCGCATGCCAGGACCGCCGTTGGGGAATCGTTCCGGTCATTAAGAGTCAATCTTCAGTATTTGACGTTAGGCAATGAGAATAATGTGATTGGTATCACTTCTTCGGTGGAGAGTGAAGGAAAGACATTTTGTTCGATCAACCTGGCGGTTTCGATGGCCCAATCCGGACGAAAGACTGTTATAATTGATGCGGATATGCGCAGGCCCAAGATTGCTACATCGTTCCGGCTAAAGAATGAAAAAGGACTTTCCACGTATTTGATTGGCAGTTCCTCGCTTAAGGATATTATTAATCCCACATCCACCAAAGGATTGGATGTCATCACCTCCGGCCCCATTCCTCCGAACCCCCTGGACCTTATCGGACTTCCGAGGATGGAGGAACTGATCAACACGCTGAAGCAAACCTACAATACGATTATTATCGACTCGCCACCCATCGGATTTGTTTCGGAATACATCATTTTGATGAAGTACACGAATGCAAATATTTACGTTGTACGGTCGAACTTTACCAACCGGTTTCACCTGGAGAAAATCAATCGACTTTATGAAAACAAGAAAATTAAAAACGTGAGTATTTTATTAAACGACTTCAAGTCTTCGCTCAACGGGTACAAATATGTTTACGGCAAATAACTGAAATCTCCCGAACCGCTCAGGATGAAGCTGCCTGAGTGACCCCTCATGCAATTTTTCTCACAACGCTTTAAGAAGTACTTCGAAAATGCCTCCTGGTTGATTTTTGAAAAAGGGTTTACCCTCGTGGTGGGCATGGTGGTTGGAATTTATGTCGCGCGATATCTCAAGCCGGAGAGTTTTGGACTTCTCAACTATGCCATCAGTTTTGTCAGCATATTTTCGGCCTTTTCAACCCTCGGCATGGATCAGATTGTTGTCCGGGAATTGGCGAAGCAAACGGAAGGGCACAACGATCTTTTGGGTACGGGATTCATCCTCAAACTGGCCGGTTCGTCCGTCCTGATCCTTTTGATGGTCGTCATTCTCTTTTTCATGCATCACGATCCTTTCACGAATACCCTGATTATGATCATTGCCGTCGGCGAAATATTCAAGGGGTTTGAAGTAATCAGCTATTTTTTCCAAGCTCAGGTATTGTCTAAATACGTGGTCCAGGTCCAGCTCCTGATCAATTTGTTTATCAGTTTTGTAAAAATAGGGATGGTCTTTATGCATGCTCCCTTAGTGTGGTTTGCCCTTATTCTGGTGGTTGGTTCGATCTGCAATGCAGCCGGTTTCATTTTTGCTTATCACAAAAGGGAGGGGACGCCCTGGCACTGGAATTTCAGGAAACTATTGGCCTACCAACTGCTTCGCGAATCCTGGCCTCTCGCGTTGTATGGTATCGCCCTCCATATTCAGGCGCGTATTGATCAGGTCATGCTTGGAAAAATGCTAAATAACTATCAGGTAGGGCAGTATTCTGTTGCGCTGAAATTCATTGAAATTTTTGGGTTTATGCCCCTGGTGCTAATGAATACCTTTTCGCCGGCCATCACCAAAGCCAAAGGAGTCAGCGAAGATCTCTATCACGGCCGCTTGGTCAATTTGTACCGATTGATGTTTCTGGCATTCCTGATGATTGCCATACCTATTTATTTCTTTGCCGAACGCGTCATCACGACCCTCTATGGCTGGGAATATCGATCGGCGGGTTACTTGCTGTCTCTGTTTGCCCTTCGGCTATTCTTTTCCAACATGGGGGTGGGAAAATCGGCGTTTATTATCAATGAAAGTCTGTTCAAGTATTCGTTGCTCACCGTTGTGATCGGTGCCATCTCCAATATTACCCTCAATTACTTTTTGATTCCACAATTTGCGACGGTGGGCTCCGTAATGGCCAGCATGATCTCCTTTACAATCAGCATTTTTTTGGTTGACTTGTTCTTTCAGAAAACCAGAGAAAATCAGCAACTCATGTTCAGGGGTATTTTCACGTTTTGGAAACTCAAGGAAATTCTTTAATGCAGGCTACCGTGGTCAGACTAAAACCCAATCCCGACAACTCGTTTGCCTGCCCGGAATGCAAATCCGAGCATCCCTCGGTTAAGGGAATTAAATTTGAGTCCATCCATGTACTGGCCGATTGCGCGTGCCCGGCATGTGGCTTTGAGTTCTATCAGGTTTTGCCGGTAGGTCACACAACCGGTCAAACCGTTTCCATTGGAAAAACGAATAAGAAACTATATCCGGGCGACAAAATTCACAGCTGGCTTTCAACATCGTTATTGAAAGCGCACGAAGGTATCCGCAAAGATGACGTCGCCGTGGAGAGAATCATTTATCAGAAATGTGAACGGATCGTCATTCTGAACACACTCGATTCACTGTATGGACATGTGTTACTCAAACTTTACAATTCGTTTTATCATTTAGATCATCCGGAGAATGGAGGTCTTGTCCTTATTATTCCCAAAATGTTTGAATGGCTGATTCCGGAGGGTTGTGCTGAAGTTTGGATTGTCAATCTGAAATTGAATGAATTGATGTATGGATACGAATCCATCGAACGATTTGTATCCCACGAGTTTAATCGCTTTAATGAAATTTACCTGAGTAAAGCGTACTCTCATCCCGACGTCAGTCGCGTAGACGTGGCGCGATTGACGGGCGTGCAACCCTTTCACCTGGAAAACTTTTCGCGCCAAAAGCCCATGATTACCTTTGTTTTACGCGAAGACCGTTGGTGGTTCAAGAGCTCTCTTGACTATTGGTTTTATCGTGCGTGCCGAAAACTCAACCAGTTGTCCCGGACGGCAGGCCTTCTTTCGAAAAGACAAAACCAACTCATCAAAAAGACTATCCGGTTGATACGAAAAGACCTGCCCGAGGCAGAATTCTATGTCGTTGGTCTTGGAAAAACCGGAAGTTTTTCAGGGTATGCGACCGATCACCGGCAGCGGGAGGTGAATTCTCTTGTTGAAACAGCATGGTGTGAGGTGTATGCCAAAAGTCACGTTGTCGTTGGAGTGCACGGATCGAACATGCTATTACCCACAGCCCTGGCGGCCGGATGTGTTGAAATTCTGCCGGAAGATCGTTACGGCAACATGGTTCAAGACCTGTCTGTCCGGTATAGCGATCGTCTTCAACTTTTTTTTTATCGTTTTGCTGATCAATTCGCCTGTCCAAAATCCGTAGTGGGAAAGGTCGTCGCCATGATCCGCGACTATGAGTTATTCCGCAAAAACATGTGCAGCCATCCACCCATGATCATCTTGCCCGTGGTTGATGATGCAGGTCATTGAAAATAGAACAGGAAGTTGTCATTTTTAGCCATTTATTAGCATGAACTTTACACCGACCGAACCCCTGCACACGGCTGTCCTGTTGGTCATTTTCAACCGGCCCGAAACCACCCGACTTGTTTTTGAAACCATCCGAAAAGCAAGGCCCGGCCGTCTTTATATTGCTGCCGACGGCCCACGGCCCGGTGTGAAGAGCGATGTAGAACAATGCAGGGAAGCGCGAACTATCCTCGATGGGGTGGATTGGGATTGCGAAGTCAAGACGCTTTTCCGGGAAGAGAATCTAAACTGTGGTGTCGGCCCTTCGTCGGCGTTCACCTGGTTTTTTGAACACGAGGAAGAAGGTATCATTCTGGAGGATGATTGTTTGCCTTCGCAAAGTTTTTTTTGGTTCTGCCAGGAACTTCTGGATCATTTCAGAGACGATAACCGTGTTACACACATCGGCGGAAATAATTTTTTGAACGGATGGCAACATGACACGAATTACTCTTACTATTTCTCCCGCTGTGGACATATTTGGGGGTGGGCAACCTGGAGAAGGGCCTGGAAAATGTTTGACTATAACATCGAACTTTATGAAAAGCTGAAAAAGAAAAACTATTTCAGGAATTTCTTTCTGAATCCCATCGAAAAGATTTACAGGCTAAGAAAGTTTGATAAGACGGTTTCTAATGGCCGTGTGGACTGGTGGGACTATCAATGGGACTTCGCCCGATACGTTAATTCAGGTCTTGCCATCGTGCCCAAGAATAATTTAGTTAAGAATCTTGGCTTTGGCGAGAATGCCACGCATACTCAAAACAGGAACAGCAGCCACTCAAAAATGGAAGCGGCGGAAATTGAATTTCCATTGAATCATCCACCCTTCATGATCAGGGACTTAGTTTCGGATAACCGGTACTTTCAGAACTTCATTAAAGAGGCTGTATTTTCAAAATTAAAGCTGACCTGAAGCCCTTCCGGCATATCCTATGAACTATAATGTCATGACATTTTCCTCAATAGCCCATACACCGCCCGTGACGACGCCCGTCTTGTTTATTATTTTCAACCGACCTGAAATAACCCGACAGGTCTTTGAAGCGATCCGCAAAGAACGACCAACGCGGTTATACATCGCTGCCGACGGGCCGCGGGAAAACAGACCCGGGGAGCTAGAAAAATGTGAAGAAGCGAGAAGTATTGCCAGCGCTGTTGATTGGGATTGTGACCTTCACACCTTATTCAGAGATGAAAATCTAGGGTGCGGCCGGGGACCCAGCACGGCGATAAGCTGGTTTTTTGAGCACGAAACAGAAGGCATCATTCTGGAAGACGATTGTCTGCCTTCACCCACTTTTTTCAGATTTTGCGCTGAATTGCTGGAGCGATACCGGTACGACACCCGGGTTATGGAGATCGGAGGAAACAACCTGGAAGCGGTTCAATGGAGAGAAAAAGAATACTCCTACGTCTTTTCGGACCTCATTTACATCTGGGGTTGGGCCACCTGGCGGAGGGCATGGAAACTTCATGACTTTTACATGACGCAATACAAAGAGGTCAAGGCCAAAAGATATCTGGATTCCTCTTTTGAAACTATTTATGAACGGGATTTTTATCAATATGTGTTCGAGAAAATGTATAAAGGAGACAAAAGAACCAATTCCAAGACGATCTGGGATTATCAATGGCAGTTTGCCTGCAAGATCAATTCGGGACTTGTAATCGTTCCGAATTGCAACCTGGTCAACAATCTTGGATTTGGGCAACACGCAACGAACACACTCAACCCGAAAGGCGTCGGACATGACCTCCTCTTAGAGGCCATGGAGTTTCCGCTTAAGCATCCGGAATTTGTGATGGTCGATCATTTGAGAGACCGCCGGGTATTTAAAACCGTCAGCACAACGTACTCGTCAAGAATCCGTTCGCAAATAAAAAATATACTTCCCAAACCGGTTTTGGAAAAACTGGTAAGGCCCCTGATGTACTTATTTTCCTAACGACGTTGCCATTGGCGACACTTCCTCGTGTATAAAAGAGACATTATCAACTTCTTATTCATCATCAGCTTTCCTATCTATGGTATAGGGAACTACATTTCTGCCGTCAAGAGTCCTTCGGCCGGTTATCTTATCTCCATTTCGCCTCACCTGCTAATTCTATTGTTTTACTTCATTGATCTGCTCTATACCCGGGAATTTAAAATCCGCCTCAACGTGTATTACTTCTTAATGCTGCTTTTCCTACTGTCATCGATCGTTTCTCTGTTTATTGCCCTGGGTAAAGGTCTTCCCGAGTCGAACCTTTTGCTGACCGTGACAAAAGCAACATTATTGATTGTGCCCTTTCATTCGTTCCTCATGGTGGTATTGTATAACGAAAAAAAAGGAAACTTCCTGAAGTTGACGCTCCTGGGCTTGACCCTGTTGCTCGTCGTTAATTGGGTCGGTTATTTCGGAATGGGATTATCCAATGAAGTTCACAGCATTGAAGGCCGTCTCAATTTTCCGTTTCTGGATGGTTTTTATAGTGGGGCTAACCTGCTGGCCATCATTGACCTATTGATATTGTACTACCTGCAACGAAGCTGGAATTATCCCATCCGGTTCGTATCCCTCAGTGCTTTTTTTGTTACCAATTTAGCGATGTTCTTTCTGATCAACTCGCGGCTTTCAATCCTTGTCTTTTTTCTCGTGCTCGGGCTTTGCCTTTTCGGAATAATACGGGCGAAAGGGCTTTTTCTATTATCTCTATTCACCATTCCCATTTTGCTTGGATCCGGTGTTTTGATGTATAAAGTTTTGCAGCTTCCCGGGTTGTCTTCCGTGCTTCAGCGGGTTAATGTAGAGGACGTAACTACGTTTAATGGCCGGGCTTTTTTATGGCGAGACGCCCTGGATTGGTTATTCAACGACCAGCGGGGTTTGGTTTGGGGAAACGGCTATAAGGGACATTATTTTCTGGACCTTATTTCAGACGTCGCGAAAATGTGGAATGAAAAGGAGATTCATCACATGCACCTTCACAGCTCCACCCTGGAAATACTCGTATGTCAGGGTCTTGTTTTCTTCGTGGTCTTTGTCATTCTGTTTTATCATATCTATCAGTATTTCAAGCGAAAGCACAGTACAGGCCAGGCAGATGGGGCATTTTTTCCAGTCGTTGTCTTTCTGCTATTTATTATGCAGGTAGACACGTTCGTGTACCTGGACAGTCTTGGATTTGTGATCTTCTCATTGCTTGCCGCCAGAATTGCCATTAGCGATCGGGTATATGTAGACGGAATGCGAGAGGAGGGGCGGGTGGAGAAATCAGCGCGCAGCGGGGCCATGCAAGAGGTAAGCCTCACGGCATTAAATTAAACTAGGCTCATGAATCAAATTTAAAGGCAATGATTTGCATAGTTATCCCGGTTCATAACCGGAAGAAATTCACTGAAGATTGTTTGCTTTCGTTGCGGGATCAAACCCACCCGGCTGATTTTGTCATCGTTGTGGACGATGGGTCAAGTGATGGAACTGCGGAGATCCTCTGCCAGGAATTTCCAGAGGTGATCGTTTTGCATGGAGATGGAAATTTGTTTTGGACCGCCGCAATCAATATGGGTATTCGATTTGCCCTTTCGTTGGGAGCCGATCATATATTGACTCTTAACAATGATACGGTTGCATCCAAAGATTTTGTCCAGAAAATGCTGTCGGCGGCCGACCAAAATCCGAAGGCTCTCCTTGGGGCCCTGGATATCGATATGGTCACTAAAAATCCATATTACGGAGGTGAGATCTTCAACTGGAGATCGGGCGCATCCCGATTTTTGTTGACCATGTTAAGAAAGGAAGAACAGAACGGGTTACACGAGGTTTCATTATTCCCCGCACGAGGACTTTTAATCCCCAGAACAGTGTTTGATACCATTGGGCTTTTTGCGGAAAAACGACTTCCTCACTATCTGGCCGACTATGATTTCACACTGCTGGCCAGAAAAAGCGGATTTAAGGTCTACTGCAACTACGATGCAAAGTTGTATACCTACTCTGAAGAAGGGGGAGATCACAAGATCAGGAAAAGAAAGACATTGACCAGCTATTTCAATCACTTGTTCAGTATCCGGGGCGGCGGTAACCTGAGGAACTTCACGGTCTATGCACTTCGGAATTGCCCTCCAAAAGATATCTTTATCGCCTTGCTGACCGGATACTTTCGCAGGATCGGCGGATTCTGGGTTAAGTAAGAGGTTGATCGTATTCGATCCTGGAGTCATAGGTGACACAAAAACTAGGATCTAAAATCAAGCCGGATTAGTTTGGTAAATTATAAGCCACAAACGACTTAGGCAATCCTAAAAAGCGCTCTACATATAGATGGCTTTTGGGAAAAAATTCCTTCATTTCTTTTCTCGACAGAAGCCGGATTTCATTCACCATGTTTTCAGCATACCCGCGATCGTACCGAAAGCCGTTGATGAAGGCTGTTTTGGTTTGCAGAAATACCTGGATGGATTTGGAAAAAAATTGAAAAAAGGGAAACTTGAAATGAGGTTCAATGGGAAAGTACCGGTTTGGTGTTTGTATGAAATAGTATTTTCCAACCCGCATCGCTTCGTTGGCCATTTTGATTTGATTCTCCCGCGTATACAAATGCTCAATCAGCGAGTTGGAGAACGCAATGTCAAAGGAGTTATTTTCAAACAAAGACAAGTCGCACGCGTCACCCGCGATAACCTTTATATTGGGATACCCTGATTCTTCCGGGCGCACATTTACAATGGTTACCAGGACATCCTTTCGGTGGTAATTTTCGTTTACCCAAAATCCGACGGTTCCGCCCAAATCAAGTATGGTCACAGGCTTTCTCAGCGTTCTGAGTTTCTCTTCGAAAAAGCGAAAACGCTTTTTGCGAAACTTGCTGCCAATGTAACCCGGGTTCGCATAGTCGTTTGCTTTAAATCCCAGATGTTTTAAGTCAACCATGACCGACGCTCGTCAATTAAGCATCTATACTATGCATTATTTGGGCTGTCCACAATGACGTCCGTCATCGTTTTCCTAAGCCTTACGCGGCAGGACGGGAAAAAAGTAAACGTTACCGGTAAATGATCAGCCGGGCAGAAGATGAGGCGCCGGAAGAAGGTTGAAAAACTACAATATATGTTCCATTGTAGATGTACTCGGTAGTCACTGGAATATTGTTGAGGCCCGCCTGGAGTTGTACCATAGTTTGTTTGACAAGCACATTCCCCAGACTAAAGACACTGACTTGTGCCTGCTGAGATACAGACGAAGTGTACTGAATCGTAAATTGACTCCCCGCTGGGTTGGGGTACAAGGTGAGAGGAGGTATTGGGTTAGCGGGAGGTACATAAGAAGAATCATTGGTTATCGTAATTTGATCCACCTGAACATTCTCATTGTCCCACCCCATCTGAAATTGATTCGCTCCCTGATTGAACAAGTACAAGGCAGTGGCACTTCCGTTGGCGATCTTGACCCAGGTCCACACCGGATAGATGCCGGCAAGCCACGTAAACCAGCTGCCATTTCCATTGTAGATGTAAAAGCCTTGGTTCGGTGAGACCGGAGATTTTATTCGTGCCCAGACCCAATACGTATCGGTATTCGCAATTTGAAAATTAAAAACAGCCGACGCGGGGGGAGGGATGTAGTAATTCTGACCATTCCCGGGTGGAACATAGAAGAAGTTTCCCAATTGTGCTTGCGTATCGTAACCGGTTGTCATCAAACCGGTTAATGTAGCCTCTGACGAATCTAAATTCAGTTCTATGGCAGGAGGACTACTTACCATAACCGTCACTGAAACGGAGAACGTTGTTACGCCGGCATTGTCTGTGGCTTTGGCGGTCAGGGAATAATTTCCTGCGGGCACATTGGTCCATGTAAAGCTATACGGACTTGTAAGAGCTTGGCCAAGCAACGTCGTACCGTTATAGAATTCGACCTTTGAAATTGTGCCGCCGTTTTCGATAGCGTTTGCCGTGATCGGGATTGATGCGCCCGTTGTGAACGTGGCATTATTGGTAGGAGATGTGATGCTAACGACAGGCGCTAATGTCCCCGCGTACTCATAGGCCCCAATGTCCGGCGCCAGGCCCAGGTAGGGATAACCGACGTTAAGCCCAGCATCAATAAGAGGGCTTCCTGCCATTGGCATATAATATGGGTAGGGCCGCGGATCTGTCTTGCTGATGAGCGGATCAGATGTCAGGTTGTTCGAGTAGGTTCCGGGAACAGTTCCAATCGGCAGGTTGAAGAGTAAATTATTTTTCACCGCGAGGGTATTAAGGATCGCGCTGTTTTCCATGTGAACCAGAGAATTGGGGTAAAAGCTATAGCCTGTATTATTATTAATGACAAGATTGTTTTCGATATTCACATTCTCGCTGGTTCCTCCATAAAGCCCCACAACATTCATGGTTTCATTACTTGCAAATTCTATGGTATTATTATAGAGATTTACATTGTGCAGACCACTGATTTGCGATCGCACGACCTCTCCGGGATAAATCCCCTGTATTGCATAAAAAATATTGTGATGGATACTCCAGTTCTTCATAGCGCTCGACCAGTTGGCAATGCCCTGTGTTCCCTTGATGAAATAATTGTGATCAATTTCTGCATCGTTAATGCTTAGTTCCATCCCGTAGCCGGCGCCCAGCGCGCGGGTTTCCATATCCAGTGTATCGTTATAGACCCGAATGGTTTGAATGCCGGTAGAAGGGATCGCGTTGCTGTTGACCAAGGAGATCGTGTTGTCGACGTACGTATTATAGATCGCACAACCGACAAGATTGATCTGCCAAAGTTCAATGGCAATATTGGGCGTCGTTCCATTGCCCCACAGGCCTACCGGGTTCACGGAGATGTGGCTATCGTGTATTGTGGTCGTAAGAATATTGTTATTGCCACTCGGTCCAATAGCTTTGATACCGTACCCGGTATTTTCATTGACGTTCAGGTGAGTAATTTCAACAGCACTCAAATTGCCCAGATTCAGGGATCCGGAACAGTAGGCCGTGCTTCCCCATGAGCAATTCACCAGTGTTGTGTTTTCTATTTTGGAATTCGTCACATTCCATAGCCAGATGCCGGTAAAATTGGTATACTGAACCGTTACCTGGTTGATGGTTACATTATCACGGTTATACACATAAATGCCGCCGTGCAGTTGTTTTGAATCGCCGTCGATCATAAAATCGGTCAAGCTTTGATTGCCGTTTGATTCACCCGACGAAGACAGGCTTATCAAAAACTGATCTGTTGCGTAGCCGGGATTTGCCGGATGATAGTAAAATGAACTGGACGATTTAAGAATGGTTAGCGTCATTCCGGCACCGGCAATGTTTACACCCAACGGAACGGCGATTAGACCGTTTTCAACAAAGGTCCCGGCCCCCAGTTGGATCGTATTCCCCAGACCGGCAGGAACCAGACTCACGGCATGCAGCAATGTTTTCCAGGGACTGGCAGAGCTTCCGTTGCCGGATGCATCATTGCCTGTCGTACTCACATAATATGTACCTGCAATAGAATGCTGAACCAGAAATAATGTAACACAAAGGCAAATTGCTATTTTTCTTTTCATCGGCCCGGATTAATCGGTGTAATCAATAGGCTCCGATGTTGGGTGCGGAACCCACAAAGGTCAGCCCGACATTTAAGCCTGCTTGGATAAGCGGACTCCCCGTTTTCGGCAAATAATAAGGACTGGGTCGGGTACCTGCATCATCGATTTGCGGATCGGATGCCAGATTACTTGAATAGGTACCGGGAACGGTTCCGACTGGCAGGTTGAATAGCAAATTGTTTTCAACAACAAGCGCGTTAAGCACCGCTCCGTTTTCCATATGAACAAGTGAATTGGGATAG
>Ga0302324_100012865_pt1 | contig 17032 bp, 9 predicted proteins | sample Palsa_T0_1_FD_201949 | JGI IMG/M metagenome (GOLD analysis project Ga0302324, IMG submission 201949) | Peat permafrost microbial communities from Stordalen Mire near Abisko, Sweden - Palsa_T0_1 | ecosystem: Environmental > Terrestrial > Soil > Palsa > Peat permafrost | place: Sweden: Abisko...
CTTTACCGGACGTGCCATAGATGTCGGCGCTACCACAGATGCGGCTGGCAAATGCACCCAACATGCCCTCATCGCCCCGCCAGAAACGTCGAACATCATCGCGGTATCGGCCGTTCCACTCCGCCCAGCGTCGCTCTGAAAAACTACCCACCTGGTAGGCACCAGCGGCGTCCCACGCCTCTGCAATGATCTTCACGTCCCTCAGGATCGGATCCTCCGCGATCCGCCCGAGCAGCGGAGCATCGGCCAGTAATCTGCCGCTCTCATCCCGTCCGAGAACCGACGCCAAGTCAAAGCGGAATCCATCCACATGCATCTCGATCATCCAATAGCGCAGCGCACCCAAGATATGGTCCCGGACTACAGGATGGTTGGCGTTGATCGTGTTGCCAGTGCCTGTGTAGTCTTTGTAATAGCGCTTGTCGTCCGCGAGCGTGTAAAAGATGGCGTTATCGATCCCGCGGAAACAGAGTGTCGGCCCGAGCTCGTCTGCCTCGGCCGTGTGATTGAACACCACATCCAGAATCACCTCGATACCGGCATGGTGAAAGGCCCGGATCATTTCCTTGAACTCGAGCTTCTGCTGGCCCAGATCTCCCGCGCTGCTGTAGGACGCCTTAGGCGCACAGAACACCAACGGCTCGTATCCCCAATAATTCTTGAGAGCTTGATGTGTTTGCGGATTTAAGCGCGCGACGGAGGTTTCATTGAACTCCTGCACGGGCATCAGTTCTACCGCCGTAATTCCCAGGCGCTTGAGGTAGGGAAGCTTTTCAATCAGGCCGCTGTAGGTTCCGGGATGGTCGACACCCGAATTGGAATGAATGGTGAAACCGCGAACATGCATCTCGTAGATGACGGTCTTCGACCACGGGTGACGGAGTGGTTGATCTCCACGCCAATCGAAAGACTCGTTGAGCAGGACACATTTCGGCGTCGACCCCGAATTGTCCCACTTCGATGGAGTCAGATCTTGCTCGCTCCCTGAAGCGGCATATCCCCGTGCCAACGCAAAATTGCACGGAGGCAACCGTGAAATCGCGGTAGCGAAGGGATCGAGCAAAAGTCGGTTGACATTGAAACGATGGCCTTTGCTCGGTTCATAGGGTCCGTCCACGCGATACCCATAGAGCTGACCGGGTAGGAGTCTCGCCACCCAAACGTGCCAGACGTCGCCGGTGCGATGGCGCGCTGAATCCAGATGGATGACCCGGGCCGGCTTTGCGTCTTCTGGACGGTCGAAAAATTCCAGTCGAACACAGCTCGCATGGCGGCTGAAAATGGCGAAATTGACCCCTCCTGGAGTTTCCTGGGTTCCCAACGGTAGAGGCGATCCGACCCGAACGTCATCGCACTCGGTAATCTCCGAGAGATACCGGTGCAGCTCGCGTTGGGGCGCTTTCACTACCGTTGCCATAGGATTCGACCGAACTCCAGTGGAACCCCCACCCCGGCGTGCTGCGGTATCACTCGCGCCGTGTACTCGCTCGCCGGCCGTGTCTTGGGTATCGTTGCGCGATAGACGCAGCGGGAAGGTTCTACCGTTAGCGTTCGCGCCCACTTCATTTCCTGCCGAACCGGTTCGCCGCCGTTGATGGCGTCTGCAAACAGCTCGACTCGCACTGCGTTCGCGTCGAGACCATTCAGAAGTATCTCGACTTCAACCAGGTGGTGGTCCGCGTCGGTATCGATGCGCACGTTTCCAAAACGCAACGAGCCCCACTCCTGATCCACCACATGCTGCCAATCGACGACTTGCCGGCCGAGTGCACCCTTATCGGCAACACGCTGACGGTAGGCGATCGCAGCCGGAAGATAATGTTGCTCGGTGTATTCGCGTACCGTACGGGACGCGGAGAAGCGCGGCGTCAGTTGGGCCATGCTTTCCCGCATCCGCTTGACCCAGGCGGCGGGAGTACCGCCCACATCACGGGCAAAGAACTCCGGGATCACGTCGCGCTCGAGCACGTCGTACAGTGCGTTGGCTTCGAGGGCGTCCCAATTGGGATCATCACCATGTTCTCGCCCGTCCCCCAACGCCCACCCCACCTCCGGGGTATAGGCTTCCGCCCACCAGCCGTCCAGTTCCGACAGATTGATGCCGCCGTTGACGAGCACTTTCATGCCACTCGTGCCACAGGCCTCCCAGGGCCGGCGCGGCGTGTTGATCCAGACGTCCACACCCTGGACCAGATGCTCCGTTAACAACATGTCGTAGTCACTGAGGAAGATCACATGAGGGCGTGCCTCAGACTGGCGGATGAAACGGATCCACTCCTGGATCAGAGTCTGCCCCGCCTCATCCGCGGGGTGTGCCTTGCCGGCGATGATCAGTTGTACCGGCCGCTGCGGATCGCTCAGCAAGCGCAGCAGTCGCTCTCGGTCGTGCAGCAGCAGGTTCGGTCGCTTGTAGGTCGCGAAGCGGCGAGCAAAGCCAAGCGTCAATGCGTTGGGATCAAATAGATGTTTCACCTCTTCAACGGCCTCGTGCGAGGCGCCAGACGCCGCCAATTGCTTGGACAATCGTTCGCGGGCGTATTCGACCAGGGACTTTCTGGAAGTGCTACGGAACTGCCAGAGCTTCTGGTCGGAAACCCCGCGAATATTCCGCTCCAACGCTTCCGCTGTCCCGAGCCAGCGGTCCTTGCCACACGCTTGCGTCCACAGATCATCAGCCGGAGCGGAGTCCCACGTTGGCATGTGGACGCCGTTGGTCACGCACCCCACCGGGATGTCCTCCTGCGGCCAGTGCGGGAAGAGCGGCTCAAAGAGCTGGCGGCTCACCTTTCCATGCAGGCGACTCACGCCATTGACCGCCCCACTTCCCCGCACCGCGAGGTACGCCATGTTGAAAGGCTCCGACGGGTCGTTCGGGTTGGCTCGGCCGAGCGCCAGCAGATCGTGCAGCGATATGCCGAGCTTCTGTTGCGCATACCCACCGAGGTACTGCTCGATGAGAGCCGGCGCGAATCGGTCAAAGCCAGCCGCTACCGCCGTATGGGTGGTGAAAAGATTTCCTGCTCGAGTGGCGGTCAGTGCGACTTCGAAGGGCTGCGAGGCCTCCTGCGTGAAGCAGCGGGCGCGCTCCAATACGGCAAACGCCGCATGCCCTTCATTCAGGTGACAGACTTCCGGCTGAATGCCGAGCGCACCGAGCAGTCGCCATCCACCGATTCCAAGGAGCAATTCCTGCTTGAGGCGCAGCTCCGGGCCCCCGCCATACAGCTCACTGGTAATGCCACGATGTGCGGGATAATTTGCGGCGTCATTGCTGTCGAGCAAGTAAAGCTTCACCCGGCCGACCTGGACCTGCCAGGCGCGCAGCCAGACCGAGTAGCCCGGCAAAGCGATTTCTAACCGCAACCACTCGCCATTGGCTTGGCGCAGCGGTGCGATCGGCAACTGCCCAGGATCGTTATACGGAAAGAGGGCTTCCTGCGCTCCGTCCTTATCGATCACCTGGCGAAAATAGCCCTGGCTGTAGAGCAGTCCGACACCAATGACCGGCACCCCTAAATCGCTGGCGGCTTTGAGTTGATCGCCGGCCACGTTGCCCAGCCCACCGGAGTAGATGGGCAGGGCCTCGCTCAGCATGAACTCCATGCTGAAATACGCCACACAGCTCAGCCCAGACTGCGGGTGGGCCTCCTGAAACCACGCGCTCGCCTGCGCGGCATCCCGCTGGCCTTGCACCAGATCGGCAATGTTTTTGCGGAAACCGGGTTCAGCGAGGTCACGTTGGAGCTTCTCCCGCGAGACCGTCTGGAGGACGACCCAGGGGTTATGCGTCAGGGCCCACAGCACTGGATCGAGCTGCCGCCACACTTGATCGGTCGCATGATTCCACGACCAGCGCATATCCAGGGCAAGCTCGGCGAGGGACTCGAATCCCTCGACGTCCGCGCAGGCAACGCGCTGGCCGGGATGACTGACTCGTGTTTGTATGCTCATAACCTCGGACTTATGTTGATCCTCGAGATATTCACCGGCTGCCGTGCTCGGGCGCCCTCAACGCGGCATCGACAATGCCCTGTGCCTCCTCCAGGATGCGGCGCAGATGATCGGCTCCGCCGAAGCTCTCCGCATAGATCTTGTAGATGTCCTCAGTGCCGGACGGGCGCGCCGCAAACCATCCGCCCTCAGTCCTCACCTTCAACCCACCGATGAGTGCATCGTTCCCGGGCGCGCGGGTAAGGATCGACTGGATCTTCTCGCCCGCCATCTCGGTGGACTTCACCTGCTGGGGTGAGAGCTCCGCCAATCGTTTCTTTTGATCCGAAGTGGCCGGCGCCTCAACGCGGGCGTAAAGCGGCTCACCGAAGTAGCGTGTGAGGTTGTGGTACATCTCCCCGGGATCCCGGCCCGTGCGCGCGGTCATCTCCGCCGATAGCAGCGATGGCACCATGCCGTCCTTGTCGGTTGTCCAGACGCTGCCGTCCAAACGGGTAAACGACGCTCCTGCGCTTTCCTCGCCCCCAAAGCCTAGCGAGCCGTCGAGCAAGCCCTCCACAAACCACTTGAACCCCACCGGCACCTCGTAGAGCTTGCGGCCGAGTTTTGCCGCGACGCGATCGATCATCGAGCTGCTGACGACTGTCTTGCCCACCGCCGCGTCCTTGCGCCACTTCGGTCGATGCTGGAAGAGGTAAGAGATCGCGACCGACAGGTAGTGGTTGGGTGGCAGCAGGCCCGCATTCTTGGCGACAATCCCGTGCCGGTCGTGATCGGTGTCGCAGGCGAAAGCGATGTCGAAGCGGTCCTTCAGACCGATCAAGCGCTGCATCGCATAGGATGAGGAAGGGTCCATGCGGATCTGGCCGTCCCAATCGAGAGTCATGAACCGAAAGGTCGGATCGACGACTTCGTTGACGACTGTGAGATTCAGCCCGTAGCGCTCAGCAATCGGTCCCCAGTAATGCACTCCGGCGCCGCCGAGCGGATCCACGCCCATGCGGATGTTCGCACCGTGAATCGCCTCCATGTCGATCACCTGATCGAGATCGCTGACGTAGGCGTTGAGATAGTCGTGCCGATGCGTGGTCGCTGCCCGCAGCGCCCTCGTTAGCGAGACTCTCTTCACTCCCCCGAGGCGGCTCGCCAGAAAGCCGTTGGCCCTCGCCTCGATCCATCCCGTGATGTCCGTATCGGCAGGTCCTCCATTGGGCGGGTTGTACTTGAAGCCGCCGTTGTCGGGCGGATTGTGCGAGGGCGTAATTACGATGCCATCCGCCCGTCCTGAATCTCCCGTCGCCCGACCGCGGTTGTAAGTGAGTATGGCGTGGGAGATCACTGGCGTGGGCGTATATTCGTCCTTCGCCGCGACCATGACTTGCACACCATTGGCCGCGAGCACCTCGAGCGCGCTGGCATAAGCCGGAATGGAAAGGGCATGCGTGTCGATGCCGAGGAACAGCGGACCCCCGATACCCTGCTGCCTGCGGTGATCGCAAATCGCCTGGCTGATGGCCAGAACATGTCCTTCGTTGAAGGTGACTTTGAAGGCGCTCCCACGGTGTCCTGAAGTGCCGAAGGTCACCCGCTGCGCCGGCACCGAAGCATCAGGCACCTCGGTATAGTAGGCCGTGACCAACTTCGGCACGTCGACCAGCATTGCGAGAGTGGCCGGCTTTCCCGCCAGAGGACTGACTTTCGCCGGCGTGTCCTTGGCGTTACTCATTCGGCATCTGTAAGGCTTGCAGGCAGCGGATCGCACTTGACGCGGACGCTCGCCTTCATGAGTGTTTGGCCTTGAGCTGGCGATAGCGTCGGATCAGTGCGTTGGTCGAGCTGTCGTGCTTGAGCTGCGGCTCGCCATCGCTTTCAAGCTCGGGGATTGTTCTCTGCGCCAGTACCTTGCCCAACTCGACACCCCACTGATCGAATGAATCGATATTCCAGATGGTCCCTTGAGTGAAGACGCTGTGTTCGTACAGTGCGACCAGAGAGCCCAGCGTCTGCGGCGTCAGACGCTCCGCCAGTAGAGTATTCGTCGGTCGATTTCCCTCAAACACTCGGTGCGGCGCGAGCCACGCAGGCGTGCCCTCGGCCTCGACCTCCTCTTCGGTCTTGCCAAATGCCAGCGCCTCGGTCTGCGCGAACAGATTCGACATCAGCAGATCATGATGGTCCCCTATCGGATTCAAGGCTTGGCAGAAGCCAATGAAGTCGCACGGGATCAGGCGGGTGCCCTGATGGATGAGTTGATAGAAGGAGTGTTGGCCGTTGGTGCCAGGCTCTCCCCAGTAGATGGGCCCGGTTTCATAAGCCACACGTCCGCCGTCAGAGGTGACGTGTTTACCGTTGCTTTCCATCGTCAGTTGCTGCAGGTAGGCAGGAAAGCGCTTGAGATACTGTTCGTACGGCAACACCGCCACGGTTTGCGCCTCCAGAAAATTGGTGTTCCATACCGCCAGCAACCCCATGAGAGCGGGCAGATTGCGTTCGAGGGGAGCGTTGCGGAAGTGCTGATCCATCGCATGAAAGCCGGCCAGCATCGAGTAGAAGCGTTCAGGCCCAATCGCAATCATGGTCGATAGGCCAATCGCCGAGTCCATCGAATAACGGCCGCCGACCCAATCCCAGAAGCCGAACATATTCGCCGTGTCGATGCCGAACTTCGTCACCTCCTCGGCGTTGGTCGATACGGCGACAAAGTGCCGGCGTACCGCTCGATCGTCACTGAGTTTGCGCAGACTCCAGGCGCGAGCGGTGCGAGCGTTGGTCAGAGTCTCGAGTGTCGTGAACGTCTTAGAGCAAATGATGAACAGAGTCTCTTCGGGGTTCAGATCGCGCGTGGCCTCCTCGAAGTCGGTGCTGTCCACGTTCGAGACGAAGCGGAAGGTCATGTCGCGTCGGCTGTAATAACGTAGCCCCTCGTAAGCCATCACGGGGCCGAGATCGGAGCCCCCGATTCCGATGCTAATGACGTTGTGGATGCGCTTGCCGGTGTATCCCTGCCACTCACCGCTGCGCACTTGTTGCGCGAAGCTCGCCATCCGCTCGAGCACGGCATGGACCTCGGGCACGACGTCGACTCCATCGACGACAATCCGTTCGGTCTTCGGCGCACGCAGGGCGATGTGCAGCACGGCGCGCTTCTCGGTCAGGTTGATCAGGTCACCGCGGAACATCGCGGCAATGCGCTCGCGCAGACCACATTCCTGCGCCAACTGCAGGAGCAGTCGCATCGTCTCGTGCGTGATGCGATTCTTGGAGTAGTCGAGGTAAATACCGGCCGCCTCGAGCGTCAGGCGCTCGCCCCGCGATGGATCCTCGGCGAACAGCCGCCGCAGATGCACGCGGCGGACCGTTTGGCAATGCTCTGTAAGTGCCTTCCAGGCCGGGCGTTCGGTCAAGTGTTGCACCCGGACATTTGATCCGGTGCTCGCCTTCGCGCCGCTCATGCCCGTTTGGCTTTCTTCAGCAGGTCGCTTTTTGAGGCGATCTGCTCCATCAGGTCACTCCAGGATGTGGCGAAAGCCTTCGCGCCCTCGCGCTGCAGATCAGCGGCGAGCGCATTATCCTCGATCCCCGTGCGCGTAAACTCTGCGAGCACGGCTTCGGCATCGCCGCCATCAGGTCGCATGGCACCCTTTAGCTTTCCGTGATCGGCAAAAGCGATCAATGTCTTCTCGGGCATCGTGTTGATCGTGCCGGGAGCCGCCAACGCTTGGACATATAACGTATCAGGGGCCGCGGGATCCTTGGTCCCGGTGCTGGCCCACAGCAGGCGTTGGGGCGGGGCGCCGCTCGTGACCAGTTTCTGCCAGCGCGATGAGGCCAGCAGGTCGCGGTAGGCTTTGTAAGTACGCTGGGCGATGGCAATGCCCAGGCGGTTGCGAAGATCAACTGAGACCTTGTCCTTGATGGCCATATCCCAGCGACTAACGAAAATAGATGCCACAGAACCGACGTGCGGATTACGGCCGGCGGCGACACGTCGCTCGATGCCGCGCATATAGGCTTCGGCCGCAGCGACGTACTGTTCGCGTGAGAACAGCAGCGTAACATTCACTGGTACGCCCGCGAAGATCGTCTCCTCGATCGCCGTGATGCCGGCTCGGGTCCCGGGAATCTTGATAAAGAGATTCGGGCGTTGCGCGCGGGCATGCAGTTGTGCCGCCGCTTTGATCGTGCCGACGGAGTCGTCCGCAAGCAAAGGGGAGACTTCGAGCGACACCCAGCCGTCGAGGCCGCCGGTGCTGTCGTGGATCGGACGGAATAAATCGGCAGCCCGGGTCAAGTCCTCCAACGCCAGCTCGAAGAACAACGCCTCTCCGGACTGACCTGCGCTCGCTTTTCGTTGGATTGCCTCATCGTAAAGGCCGGCGCTCTTGATCGCCTGATCGAAGATCGTGGGATTGGAGGTGAGCCCAGTCACCGCGAACTCCCTGATATACCGGCTGAGTGTGCCGCTCGTCAGCAGCGCGCGTGTGATGTTGTCGAGCCAGAGGCTTTGGCCGAGATCGTGAAGCTGCCGTGTCGCGTTCATGTCGTCTCCTATATTCGGATCGTGGGGCTCGGACGCCGTGAAGCTCACGTGAGCGGGGGGTCGCGCTGCCTCTGCGCCCATTAGGCTTGCTTCCCATCCGGCATGGGGTTGTGCCAACCGCCCTGAGCAGCGGTCAGTGCGTCAGCCTCTCGCGGCCCCCAACTGCCCCGTCGGTAGGGGCGAACCCGGGGGCGGTTCTTGAGGACGGGCTCGACCACTGCCCAGGCCGCCTCCACGGCGTCCTCGCGGGTGAACAGCGCCCCATCGCCAGCCATGGCATCGCCCAGCAGTCGCTCATAAGGCGCCTCCTCCCCCGGCTGCTGGTCAAACAAATAAAGCTCGCGCTGATCGCCAACAAACTGCTTTCCCGCTCGTTTGACGCGCGCCGCCAGCGCGATGGCGGAACGGGGTGAAAGCCGAAAGCGCAGATAGTTAGCCAGGCCGGTGGCGGGCGCCGAGTCAGCGAATAGCCGCTGTGGCGGTGGCTTCAGCTCCACGATCACTTCTGTGGCCGTCGCCGCTAGACACTTGCCGGAGCGCAGGTACCACGGCACGCCTTGCCAGCGCCAGGAGTCAATGAAAAGCCGCAGTGCACAGAATGTCTCGACATCCGAACGCTTCGCTACACCCGGCTCGCGCCGGTAGCCCGTGTACTGGCCGCGTACCACGTCGCGGCGCTTCAGCGGACGCATGGCCTGAAAGACATCGGCGGTCTCGCCATGCACCGCTCCAAAACCCCTGTAGGTCGGCGGCTCCATGGCGAGGAGCGCCACGATCTGGAAGAGATGATTCTGGATGACGTCGCGCAGGCAGCCCGCGGACTCGTAAAACGCGCCCCGGCCCTGCACGCCGAAATCCTCCGCTAGGGTGAGCTGCACGCTCGCCACATAGTTTCGGTTCCAGATCGGCTCCAGAAATGAATTGGCAAAGCGAAAATACAGAATGTTCATGATCGCCTCCTTCGCGAGGAAGTGATCGATGCGAAAGATCGAGTCCTGCGGAAAAACCGATCGGGCGACGCGATTGAGCTTGCGCGCCGAACTCAGGTCACGGCCGAATGGCTTCTCAACGATAACGCGCCCGTGGTTGGCCAACCCGGCGGCACCGAGCCCGGTGATGACGGTCGCGAAGAGCGCGGGCGGAATGGCCAGATAGTATGCAGGATGTCGGGCATCGCCCAGTGCCAGCTTGAGCGACTTGAACGTATTCGGGTCGTTGTAGTCGCCCTCGACGTAGCGAAGCCGCGAGAGCAGACGATGCAGCGCGGGGCGGTCACTAACTCTTCCGCCGGCTCTGATGCTATGCGTTGCCCGGCTTCGAAGTTGCGCCAGACTCCACTTCGAAGAGGCCACGCCGATCACGGGAACCTTCAGGGCGCCTCTCTTGGTCAGCGCATAGAGTGCCGGAAAGATCATTTTATGAGCGAGGTCGCCGGTCACGCCGAATACAACCAGTGCGTCGGAGCGCGGCGCGCCTTTCCCGCCAAAGATGCGCTCGGAGTCTTGCATCGAGCTAGCGTGCAGCGTGCTGCGCTGTCGAATGACCCTGCGATGCGTTCGGTTTTGGTTCAGGGTCTGTCGGCTCGCTGCCCTCGATATGGCCGCCGAAACCAAAACGCATGGCCGAGAGCATCTTTTCTCCAAAGGTGTGCTCATGACGCGAGCGGAATCGGGCATAGAGCGCCGTGGAGAGCACGTCCGCCGGAACTGCTTCCTCAAGCGCCGCCTCGATGGTCCAGCGTCCCTCGCCGGAATCCTGAACGAATCCAGAAAAATCCTTCAGTTTCGGATCCTTTGCCAGCGCTGCGGCGCCGAGGTCGAGCAGCCAGGATGAGATGACGCTGCCCCGCCGCCAGACCTCGGCGATATCGGGCATGTTCAGCGTGAAGCGCTCGTCCTCGGGCAGATCCTTCGAATCCTTGTTGCGCAGGATGTCGAAGCCTTCGGCGTAGGCCTGCATCATTCCGTACTCGATGCCGTTATGGACCATCTTGACGAAGTGCCCGGCGCCACACGGACCGGCGTGAATGTAACCGCGCTCGGCGCGAGCATCGCCTTTCTCTCGGCCCGGGGTACGCGGGATATCGCCTAGTCCGGGCGCGAGGGCCGAGAAGATCGGATCGAGTCGATCCACGGCTTCCTTCGCGCCACCGATCATCATGCAGTACCCCCGCTCGATACCCCAGACGCCGCCGGAGGTGCCACAGTCGACATAGCGGATGCGCTTCTCGGCTAATTTCTTGGCGCGGCGTATGTCGTCTTTATAGAAAGAATTGCCGCCGTCAACGACAATGTCATCGATTTCTAGCAGACCGCTCAGCTGCTCGACCGTCTCCTCGGTGATCCGGCCAGCCGGCAACATCAACCAAATGGCACGCGGCCTCTCCCCGAGCGCCTTCACGAGCTCTTCAAGCGACCCGGCGGCTCTGGCACCTTCTTTCGCTAGCGCCCCGCGCAGCTTGGCGTCGACATCGAACACTACGCAGTGGTGTCCCGCCTTCATCAGGCGCCGAGACATATTGCCGCCCATTCGGCCGAGTCCTATTACACCGATCTGCATTGGCTTCACTCCTCAAAAAATGTGCGGCTATAGCGGATTCACGCTGTCTAACTTTTTGGCCTGGCGAGCTGCTGCTCCTTGGCCGCGGCGGTCACCGCAGGGTCCGATGAGCCAACGATGTGTGCCGCTTAATTTGATACCACGATGTTCGGCGCATCTCGTTGCCGATGGCGCACCCTTCCAAATACTGCGAGTTGCGTAACATGGGTCCTCATCTTTCGCTTGCGTCAGACTACGTATGCCAGCCAATTCGATGCTCGGACGCAGATCAGTATCCGAGGGATGGCAGCGCCCATCAGGCTGCGACTGGAGGCCGCGGGAGAGCAGGCTCAACCGCGCCGTTACCCCCCAGCAATGCTGCACCCTGGCGTTCGAACGCACTGTTTCCTGCAAGGGCAAGCGCCAACGTTGCCGCAGAGGGATTCAGGCTGTCGACCATCGAGCTCGGCATAAGGATTGTCGCCCCCCGCTCCTTCGTGGTCTCGTAAATGATGTTCATCGCCCGAAGCTGCAGGGCCCAGGGGTGGCCGGCGTAAATGGCGGCGGCCTCGACGAACTTCCCGGCGATCGCCGCTTCGGCCGAGCCGAGAATCACGCGCGCCTGCTTTTCACGCTCAGCCTGAGCTTGACGGGACATCGCATCCTGCAGGGCCACCGGAATGGCCACGTCCCTGATTTCCACCGAACTCACCGATATTCCCCAGGGAGCAGTCTTTTGCCCGATCTCAACTTTCAGCTGCTCGTCGGCATCCTTACGGTCCGATAACAGTGACGCCAACATCGACGAGCCGATCATCTCGCGCAGGGAAGTCTGCGCCACCCGATCAATCGCCTCGCGGTAATTGGTGATGGCCAAAGCGGCTTTTTCGGCATCATGCACGTGCCAGAAGATAATCGCGTCGACGTTCACGGGAACCGTGTCCTTGGTGAGCGCCTGCTCGGCGTTGAAGGCGGTGGTCTGGATGCGTCCATCGATGACCGCGACCACGCTGTCGAGGACCGGAATGATGGCGAATAACCCCGCGCCCTTTACGCTCTGTAGCTTTCCCATCCTCAGGATCACGAATTTCTGCCAGACGTTGGCCATCTTCAGCGATGTAGCGACGATGAGCGAGACCGCAATCAACGCGATTCCGAAATAACGATTCTCCAGGTAACCGACGGCGAGTCCGGCGACAAATAGCGCGAACACCAAAAATGATGTGATAGGATTCATGTGCTTGCTCCCGGTGCTCAATTCCAGAAGCCTCGCCGCTTTTTAGATCGATGTCCGTACGCTGCCGCACACGATCAATTGCATCCCGCTCGCGACTGCGATTCGTCGCCGGAATTCGGGAGCTCGTGCCTCGAGCTTCTTCGAGAGCTTATGCGGCAGTCGACTATAATGTCAGGACGCGAACCGATTCAGTCGGCAGCTCAAATTTGCGCGCTGACACCGCGTGTCATCAGCAAGGCCCGTAACCTTGTAGGGTAAGCCGTCTCGTCGACGGGGGCGTGAAGGAGACCGCCAAAGGCTGCCTTCCGCCGCTGATCCAGATGTCTGGCTCACTTAGCGCAGTTGTCGAAAAGCGGATCTCCTGGACATCCTACATGTACATCGGCGGAGGCATACTGCCGACCTGGCAGACATGTGCGCCAAGTCAAAAGCGCGCACTGAACGTCGCTAACTGGCGCATTCAGCTTCGCAATAAAAATTCGCCTGGTGGCACTTCGATTTCGCACAGGTGACGCCGGCGATGTCCCACGGCTGCGCCTCCTCGACAATTAGCTAAGCTCATTAGGACAGCAGCGCCTTCGCGCGCGCGCAGACGTTGTCGACGGTGAACCCGTATTCGCGCAATACGGTCTCTCCCGGGGCCGATGCGCCGAACCGATCGACTCCGATCACCACTCCCGCGTCTCCGACATAGCGGTGCCAGCCCAGCGTTGCGCCCGCCTCAACTGCGAGGCGGGCACGCACTGACGGCGGGAGCACCGCGTCGCGTTCAGCTCGCGGCAACGCATCGAACAGATCCCAGCTCGGCATGGAAACGCAACGCACCGCAACGCCCTCTTGTTGCAAACGTTCCGCGGCAGCCACGATCAGGCCAACCTCGGAGCCGCTTGCGATAAGGATCAGTTGGGGTTTGCCGTCCGCTGCGTCGCTGAGCACGTACGCGCCGCGGCGCGCGCCCTGCGCCGACGCATAGCGGTTGCGATCCAAAGTCGGAACCGCTTGGCGGGTTAACACCAGCAGTACGGGGCGTCCCTTCGTTTCGAGCGCGATCTGCCATGCAACGGCGGTTTCATTTGCGTCGCCGGGACGAAGCAGGGTCACATTCGGGATCGCCCGCAGGTTCGCCAGTTGCTCGATCGGCTGATGGGTCGGACCGTCCTCACCCAGCGCAATGCTATCGTGGGTGAATACATGAATCACATGCAGGTGCGACAGCGCGGCGAGACGGATTGGCGGGCGCATATAATCAGAGAAGATCAGAAACGTCGCGCCGTACGGAATCGTGCCACCGTGTGCCGCCATGCCGTTCACGATCGCACCCATCGCATGTTCGCGTACGCCAAAATGCACATTGCGGCCGGCGTAGCTCCAACCACCGCCTTCTGAGCCTTGGGTGTCCGTTCCGCCTGCGCCAAAAGGATTGAAATCCCCCAAGTCTTTGAGACCTGTCTTCGTCGAGGGATCCAGATCAGCCGAGCCACCGGTCAACGCCGGTAGGTTCGGGGCGATCGCGTTCATGATCTTGCCCGATGCCTCGCGCGTGGCGATTCCTTTCGCGTCGGCCGCAAACACCGGCATTGCCGAATCCCATTCGGCCGGTAACTCATCGCGCAAACTGGCTTGCAGTTCCGAAGCGAGTTCGGGAAAAGCACTGGCGTAAGCCGCGAGACGCTCATTCCAGCCTGCCTCGCTTTTCGCGCCGCGCCGGAGAGCCTCACGAAAATGCGCGAATGCAGCAGTAGGCACGAGGAATGCCGGCTGGGTTGGCCAGCCCAGTTTTTCCTTGGTCTTGAGCACATCGGCCGCACCCAGTGGCGAGCCGTGGGCCTTGTAGCTGTCCTGCTCCGGGGAGCCGTAGCCGATATGCGTGCGTATCAGCAGCAGCGACGGTCGGTGTATTTCCGCACGCGCCTGAGTCAGTGCGGTTTCGATTGCGGCTAGATCATTGCCGTCCTCGACCCGTAGCGTATGCCAGCCATAGGCGCGAAACCGCGCGGCACGATCTTCCGTGAATGTCATGTCGGCACCCGCGGACAGCGTCACATAGTTATCGTCGTAGAGGCAGATCAGCTTTCCGAGTTTGAGATGCCCAGCCAGCGACGCCGCCTCCGAACCCACGCCTTCCATTAGATCGCCGTCGCTAACGATCGCATAGGTATGATGATCGATCACAGCGTGCCCGGGCCGGTTGTAGCGGGCGGCGAGTTGCGCTTCGCTGATGGCCATACCGACTGCATTCGCTATGCCCTGTCCCAGTGGCCCGGTCGTGACCTCTACGCCAGGTGTGCAACCGCGTTCGGGATGTCCAGGTGTCTTGCTGCCCCATTGGCGGAACCGCTGAATGTCATCGAGCGAGAGCGCATAACCGGTTAGATGCAACAGGCTGTAGAGCAGCGCGGAACCGTGCCCGGCCGAGAGCACAAAGCGATCGCGATCGACCCAGTTGGGATTGCTCGGGTTGTATTTGAGAAAGCGCGTCCACAGCACGTAAGCCATCGGCGCCGCGTCGAGCGGTAGGCCGGGATGGCCGCTGTCTGCTTTTTGCACCATGTCAACTGACAGGAAACGGATCGTGTTGACGCATTGCTGGTCGAGTTGTTCTGACACGGTCATTTCCTATATGTGCTGCCGGTGCGGGTGACGCCTCGGAGCGGGCGCCGCCGATCCGGAAGTGCGCCGCAGCGCGGCTTCCAACAATCATGAGCCAGCATTAAGAGCGTCGGTCCGACAATAATTAGCGAAATCCGGGGTCGAATCCAATGGTGTCTGTACGTACCTAACCGAGCGTCGCGCCTTCATCCGTCGCGTCAGGTACCCTCGGAATTCCATGAACTCATTACAGCATTAACGTGGCTTCGCATCCGCTGTCTGAAGCGCGGTGGCGGGTCGTTCGCCTCGCGCGCTGGCGTCCTTGACCTGCTGTACGGGTAACGATAGGAGCCGAGCCGTATTGACGAGTGCCATGTGCGTCAGGGCCTGAGGGAAATTTCCGAGCATGCGTTTCGCGCGCGGGTCGTACTCTTCCGCCAAAAGACCGACGTCGTTGCTCAATGCAAGCAGGCGCTCAAACAACGCCTCGGCATCATGGCGTCGGCCGGTTAACACATAGCTGTCTGCAAGCCAGAACGAGCAAGGCAAAAAGGCCCCCTCTCCGGCCGGCAGGCCATCCACCTCCGTTTCGGTCGAGTAGCGCAGTACCAGGCCGCCAACCATCAGATTGCGTTCGATAGCCTCAATTGTACCTCGGACGCGCGGGTCGTCCGGGGGAAGAAAGCCGACCTGTGGAATTAACAGGAGGCTTGCGTCCAGGTGCGGCAGGTCATAAGCCTGAACAAAAGAATTGCTGCTCGCATCAAAGCCCTTGTCGCATACCTGCGCGTGTATCTTATCGCGTATCCGCCGCCACCGCTCGACGGGAGCCGCAAGTCCGCTCGCCTCGGCGTCCCTAATGGCCCGATCGAAGGCGACCCAGGCCATGACTTTGGAATGAGTGAAGTGCCGGCGCGGTCCACGTACTTCCCAAATCCCCTCGTCGGGGTGCTCCCAATGCAACTCGAGAAACTTGAGTAAAAGGAGCAGAAAATCCCAGGCCGCCGGCTCTGCTTGCAAGCCGGCGTTCCTCGCCAGATGCAACGTATCCATGACCTCGCCGTAGACGTCGAGCTGAAACTGTCTCGATGCGGCATTTCCGACACGCACGGGCGCCGCGCCCCCGTACCCGGGAAGCCAGGGTATTTCATACTCATCCAGACGCCGCACGCCAGTTACCCCGTAGAGAATCTGTAGGTCTTCCGGCGAGCCCGCCACGGCGCGTAGCAGCCACTCGTGCCAGGCAACCGCTTCATCGTTATAGCCGGCAAGCAAAAGCGAATTTAAGGTGAACGTCGCATCTCGCAACCAGCAGTATCGATAGTCCCAATTGCGAATACCTCCCAGGTGCTCGGGCAGTGAAGTGGTGGGGGCCGCTACGATTCCGCCAGTGGGCTTGTAGGTTAGGGCCTTCAGCGTGATCAGCGAGCGCATTACCGGCTCACGCCAACGTCCCTGATAGGTACAGCGATCGGACCAATCACGCCACGCAGTCTCCGTCAGAGCCAGAGCTGCCGCAACATCCACAGCCGGTAGTATTTGCTCATGAGAATGACGGTAGTTGAGCGCGAATGAGTGGCGATCGCCTGCGCCAAGGCAAAACGTCGCGCCGCTCTTCATGTTCTCGGATGCGACCGCAACGGTCGCGGCCAGTTCGAGCGTGTCCGGCCCCGCGGTAAGCAACAGCACCTGGTTTGCGCGCCGCACCCACGGCACAATGGAACCGTAGTCGAACCGGACGATGAGTTCCATACGGACCATGACACGGCCACTGAGACCTTCGACGATTCGGATCACGTCCTGGCGCTCACCTGAGAATGACATAAAGTCGATTACCCGGATGGCCCCCTCCGCGGTGTCAAATTCAGTCTCCAGAATGAGTGTGCCTTGTCGATATCGGCGCCGCACCCCGGTCACTTCTGCGGACGGTGCCAGCAACCAGCGCCCGTGCTCAGGTCCACCGAGCAGGCCGGCAAAGCATGCACCGGAGTCAAAGCGCGGAAAACAAAGCCAATCGATGGAGCCATCCCGACCCACCAACGCGGCGGTATGACAATCGCCGATCATGGCGTAGTTCTGAATGGGCTGCGGCATCAATATCCTCCAGATTGACTCAGCTAGCCTTGCGTAAGGCTCTCTCGCGTCGGGGCCGGTCGCAACTCCCCATGAAAAAAGCA
>Ga0302324_100012868_pt1 | contig 17031 bp, 16 predicted proteins | sample Palsa_T0_1_FD_201949 | JGI IMG/M metagenome (GOLD analysis project Ga0302324, IMG submission 201949) | Peat permafrost microbial communities from Stordalen Mire near Abisko, Sweden - Palsa_T0_1 | ecosystem: Environmental > Terrestrial > Soil > Palsa > Peat permafrost | place: Sweden: Abisko...
ACCGACCCGCGTGTCGGCGCGCTCGAGCTGACCGCGCGGGCGCTGGCCGCGTTGCGCGCCGCGGGCGTCGACGTCGCCGTCTTCGACGAGGTGCGGATCGAGCCGACGGACGGCTCGTTCCGCGCGGCGGCGAACTTCGCGCGCGACGCGCGGCTCGACGGGTACGTCTCGGTCGGCGGCGGTTCGACGATCGATACCGCCAAGGCGGCGAACCTCTACGCGACCTATCCAGCGCCGTTCGAGCGCTACGTGAGCGCGCCGTACGGTGAGGCCGCGCCGGTCCCGGGTCCGCTCGCGCCGCACATCGCCTGCCCGACGACCTCCGGGACGGGCAGCGAATGCACTGGGATCGCGATCTTCGATTTCGAAGCGCACGACATCAAGACGGGGATCTCGTCGCGCCGGCTGCGCCCGACGCTAGGTGTGGTCGACCCCGACGCGACGCGCACGTTGCCCTCGGCCGTCGTCGCCTGCAGCGGGTTCGACGTCCTCGCGCACGCCCTCGAGTCGTTCACCGCGAAGCCGTACCGCCAGCGGCTGCGGCCCGCGACGCCGCTGGCGCGCCCGCTCGCACAGGGTGCGAACCCGTATAGCGATTTGGCCTGCGTCGAAGCGCTGCGGTTGCTCGGCGCGTACCTCGTTCGAGCGGTCACCGACGCAGGCGACGACGCGGCGCGCGAGGCGGTGATGTACGCCGCGACCTTGGCCGGGATCGGCTTCGGGAACTCCGGCGTCCACGTCCCGCACGGCATGGCCTACGCGGTCGCCGGGCTCGTGCACGACTTCCGACCCTCCGGCTACGATGCCGATCACGCGATGGTCCCGCACGGGATGTCGGTCATCCTCAGCGCGCCGGCCGTCGCGCGCTTCACCGCGCCGGCGGCGCCCGACAAACACCGGCAGATCGCGACGCTGCTCGGCGGCGAGGCGCCCGGCCCCGACGACGAGGTCGGCGACGCGCTGGCGGCCGCGCTGGAGCGGCTGATGCGCGCGACGGCGATGCCGTCCGATCTGCGGGCGCTCGGCTACGGCGAGCGCGACGTCGCCGCACTGGTCGAAGGGACGTTCGCGCAGCAGCGGCTGTTGGCGAACGCGCCGCGCCCGGTCGGCCGCGAGGACCTGGCGGCGCTGTTCACCGACGCGCTGCGCGGGGTCGCGTGAAGGCGGTCGTGCAGCGCGTGACCCAGGCCTCGGTCACCGTCGCGGGCGAGGTCGTCGGCGCGATCGAGCGCGGCGTGTTGGCGCTGGTCGGGGTCGCGGTCGGCGACGACGAGCGCGCCGCCGACGCGGTGGCGCAGAAGATCGCCACGCTGCGTATCTTCGACGACGCGCAGGGCGCGATGAACCTCGCGCTGCCCGATATCGGCGGCGCCGTCCTGCTGGTCTCGCAGTTCACCCTGCTCGCCGACACCCGCAAGGGACGCCGCCCGTCGTTCGTCGCCGCCGCGCGCGGCGAGCTGGCCGAACGCCTGTACCTGCGGGTCGCGGACGGACTGCGCGCGACCGGTCTGCCGGTGCAGACGGGTCGCTTCGGCGCCGACATGGCGGTCGCGCTGGTCAACGACGGGCCGGTCACGATCCTGCTCGACACCGAGCGTCCCGCGCAGGTGGAAGGATGATCGGGCCGGCGGCCTTCACTGTCTTCGCGCTCGGGCTGCGCCACGGCGCCGATCCCGACCATCTGGCGGCGATCGACAACGTCACCCGCAACGCCTACGTGCGCACGCCGCGTCTGAGCCGCTTCGTCGGGACGTTCTTCGCCGGCGGTCACAGCGTGATGGTGCTCGTCATCTCGGCGCTGGTCGGCCTGCTCGGCGCGCGCTTCGCGGCCCACGGCGCGCTGATCGAGACGATCGGCACCTGGGTCTCGATCGTCGTGCTGCTCGCGATCGCCGGGTTGAACCTGCGCACGCTCTCCGCCGGTGCGACCCAGCCGGCCGGCTTTCGCGCGCGGCTGCTGCCGCGCCGCTGGCGCGAGAGCACCAACGCCCTCGCGGCGATCCCGATCGGCCTGTTGTTCGGCTTCGGCTTCGAGACCTCGAGCCAGCTGGCGGCCTACGCGGTCGTCTTCGGCGCCGACGCCGGGCTGCTCGGCGCGATCCTCATCGGCGCGACCTTCTCGGGCGGGATGATCGCGACCGACACGCTCGACTCGCTGCTCGTGCACCGGCTGGTCTCGTACCGTGGGGCGCAGGTCCCCGGTGTGATGCGCCTCTGGATCGGCACGGTGACGGCGCTGGCGGTCGTGGTCGCGGCGTACGAGGGCGCGCAGTTGTTCGGGTGGCAGTCGTGGTTCAGCGACCTCACGCTGAGCGTGGCGCTGGTCGTCGCGCTGGTCGTGGTCTTCGCGGTCGTGTTCTTTCGGACGTGGGCCGACGATCCCGAGCGCGCCTGAGAGGCTAGCTGCCGGTCCAGCGCGGCGCGCGTTTGGCGAGGAACGCTTCGACGCCCTCGCGGAAGTCGGCGCTGCCGTAGCAGGCGCGGATCAAGTCGTCGCCGGGCGGGATGACGCGCGCGGCGCGCAACCGCCGAAAGCCCTCCTTGGAAGCGCGCAGCGTACCGGGCGCGAGCGCCAGCATCGCACAGGCCGCGGCCTGCGCGTGCGCGCGCACGGCGTCGGCCGAGGCGACGACGGCCGTCAGGAAGCCGGCGTGGAGCGCCTCCTCGGCGGTGAGCAGCCGGCCCGTCAGCAGCAGCGCCTTGGCGGCATCGGAGCCGATCAACTCGGCCACGCGTGCCAAATTGGCGATCGAGATGCAGTTGCCGAGCGTGCGCGCGATCGGCAAGCCGATCCGCGATCCGGCTGCGCCGAAGCGCAGGTCGCAGGTCGACGCGATCGCGACGCCACCGCCGGTGCAGGCGCCCGCGATCGCCGCGATCGTCGGCACGCGAATCGCCTCCAGCGCCTGCATCACCGCATCCATCCGGCGCTCGTAGGCGATGCCGTCATCGGCCGTGAACCCGCGGAACTCGCCGATCGCGGTGCCGCTCACGAACGCGACGTCACCGGCGCCGGTGACGACGACGACGCGCACCTGCGGGTCGGCGTCGAGCGCGCGCGCCTCGTCGCGCAGCGCGTCCCACATCGCGAAGGTCATCGCGTTGCGAGCCGCCGGGTTGTCGATGACGACGGTCGCGATCCCGGCCTCGTCGCGCTCGACCCGGATCACGCTTGCACCGTCACGCCGGCGCGCGCCAGGCGTCCGACTTCGTCGGCGTCGAGGCCGATCTCATGCAGCACGGCGAACGATTCACCGCCGAGCAGCGGGCCGGCCCGTTCGATGCGCGGCGGCGTCGCACGCAGCCGCAGCGGGGAGCCGAGCTGCCGGACGGAGCCGAGCGTCGGGTGCGGCGCATCGGAGAAGAAGCCGCGCGCAGCGAGATGCGGATCGGTGAAGACGCGGTCGAAGTTCCAAATCGGGCCGCACGGGACGCCGACGGCCGTCAGCGCTTCGATCCACCGCTCGGCCGGCTGCGTGCGGGTCGTCGCTTCGATCCGCGCGATCAGCTCGATCCGGTTCGCGAGCCGAAGTTCGTTGGTCGCATAGCGTTCGTCGTCGGTCAGCTCGGTCAGCCCGAGCGCACCGCAGGCACGCAGCCAATGGTCTTGCGTGTTCGCACCGAAGGTGAACCAGCCGTCGGCGGCGCGCACCGCCTGATAGGGCGCGATCGACTGGTGCGCCGAGCCGGTCGCGTGCGGGACTTCGCCGGTCGCGAACCAGCGGCCGGCTTCCCAAATCCCCAGCGAGACCGCCGACTCGAGCAGCGAGACGTCGATCAGTTGTCCTTGACCGTCCCGCACGCGCGCGCGCAGCGCGGCGAGCACCGCGATCGTCGCGTACAAAGCACAGGTCAGGTCGGCGATCGGCACGCCGACTTTGGCCGGCGCGCCGCCGGCTTCACCGGTGATGCTCATCAAGCCGGACATTCCCTGCGCGATGATGTCGAGCCCCGGTCGGTCGGCATACGGGCCGTCGGCGCCGAAACCCGAGACCGAGCAGTAGATCAAGCCCGGCGCCGACGCGCGCAGCGCGGCGTAGTCGAGCCCGAGGTCGCGCATCGACCCTGGTCGCAGGTTCTCGATCAGGACGTCGGCGCGCTCGACCAGCCGCCGGAAGACCGCCTTTCCATCGGGCGACTTCAGATCGAGTGCGAGGCTGCGCTTGTTGCGGTTGAGCCGCACGAAGTTCGAGCTCTCGCCGTCGAGGAACGGTCCGGTCTGCCGGGTGAGGTCGCCGCCGCGCGGGTTCTCGACCTTGACGACGTCGGCGCCGAGATCGGCGAGTTGCATCCCGCAAAATGGGACAGCCATGAAGTTGCCGAGCTCGACGACCCGCAGGCCATCGAGCGGTGGGCGAGCGCTCTGCATGGCGGAGGAGATTTCCTCGACGGGGCGCTACTCCTGGTACACCAAAATACCTCAGTCCGCAGGGAGGCCCCATGCCGATCACGTCCACCCGCCGCGTCTTTCTCACCTCGTCGGCGGCGGCGTTCGCCTCGATCGGCATCGTGCGCGCCCCCGCGCGGGCCGCCGACTTCAGCTACAAGGCCGGGACAAACCAACCGGTCGACCATCCCTTGAGCGTCGCGATGAAGGACCTCTGGGACACCGTTCGCAGCGAGACGAACGGCCGGCTCGACGTGCAGACGTTCCCCAACAACCAGCTCGGCGGCGACACTGCGATGATGCAGCAGCTCCGTTCGGGCGCGCTGCAGTTCATGACGCTCGACGGCGGCATCCTGCAGGCGGTCGTACCGGTCGCCGGGATCGCGGGGATCGGCTTCGCCTTCAAGGACTCGACCCAAGCTTTCGCCGCTTTCGACGGCAAACTCGGCGCCTACGTTCGCGACCAGATCGCGCAGAAAGGTCTCTTCGCGTTCGACCTGATCTGGGAGAATGGGATGCGCAACGTGACCTCCTCGACGAGGCCGATCCACAGCGCGTCCGACCTGACCGGTTTCAAGATTCGCACACCCAACGGTCGGCTCTACCTCGACCTGTTTACCGCGCTGGGTGCGGCGCCGACACCGCTCAACTTCAGCGAGCTCTACACCGCGCTGCAAACGCACGTCGTCGACGGCCAGGAGAACCCGCTGCTCAACATCGAGTTCGCGCGCTTCTACGAGGTTCAGAAGTACCTGAGCATGACCAGCCACATGTGGAGCGGCTATTGGCTGATGGCCAACGGTGACGTCTGGAAGGGACTCCCGCCGGACCTGCAGGCGATCGTCGCCAAGAACGCGCGCCTCACGGCCCAGCGCCAGCGCGCCGCGGTCGTGAAGTACAACGACACGCTGGCCGGTAAGCTGACCTCGCAGGGGATGCTGATCAACCAAGTCGATCGCGACGGGATGCGCGCCAAGTTGGGCGACTTCTACAAGCACTGGCACGGCGAGTTCGGCGATCAGGCCTGGAGCCTGCTCGAACAATACGCCGGCAAGCTCGGTTAAGGGCGCGCTCGAAACACCAGCGACATGGCACCGCCCTCGACGCTCAGGGAGGGCGTGCGAGGGCGGTTGTCTGGTGGCTTCGCTGCGCCCGCCGGCCCGACCTTCGTTATGTTCAGCGAGATATAGCGCGGGCCCGGCGCCCGCGCCGCACCGCGCCCTCCAAGGCGGCGACGTGCGGCTGTCCGCGCTCGTAGACCAGCTCCTCGAGGGCGCGGTACTCGCGCACGACCAGCCGACCCAGGGCGGTCACCTGCGCCCCTCCGCCCTGCGCGCCGCCGGGCCGGGCGCGGACCAGCGGCGTGCGGAAGAGACCGTTGAGCTCCTCGACCAGCGTCCAGGCCCGCCGATACGACATCTTCAGCGCCCGGCCGGCGGCCGAGATCGAGCCCGACTCCGCGATCGCCTCGAGCAGCGCGACCTTGCCGGGGCCCAGCGCCGCGGCTTCGCCGAACACGACCCGCAACGTCAACCGTGCCATCTGCGCCTCAGGGTGCCAGGAAGCCGCGCGCGTGCAGAAAGCGCTGGCCGGCCGGGGAGAGGATGAAGTCGACGAAGGCCTGCGCGCCGCTGGGGTTCGGGGCCGTCGTCAGCACCGCGATCGGGTAGACGGCGTCCGGCGAGACGCCCGGTGGTAACGGCAACATCGTCACCTGAGCGGCCAGCTGCGGCGTCACGTCGGTGACGTAGACGACGCCCGCGTCCCCCTCGCCCAGGCCGATCTTCGTCGCGACAAACTTCACGTCGAGCTCGTTGGAGACCACGTTGCGCTCGACGGCGGCGGCGAAGTCGGCCGGGAATCCCGGCGTGCCGGCGGCATGCGCGAAGGCGGCTCGGGCGTAGCCACCGACCGGGACCGTCGGCGCCGCCAACACGACCTTGGTGCCCGGACGCGCCAGATCGGCCAGGCCGGCGATGTGCGCCGGGTTCGCCTTGGGGACGATCAGCGCCAGGCGGTTGCGTGCGAAGGTATGCGGCGTCCCGCTCACGAGCTTTGCGTCGACCAGCACGCCCATCTGTTTTTCGTTCGCCGAGGCAAAGACGTCGGCCGGCGCGCCCTGGCGGATCTGCGTGGCGAGCGTGTCGGAGCCGCCGTACGAGAAGGTGACGGCGATGCCGGTGGCTTGGGTGAAAGCCGGGCCGGCGGCATCGAACGCCTCGCGCAGCGAGGCGGCGGCAAAGACGGTGATGCTGCCGGGCGCGGCGGCAGCCGGCGCGATCAACGCGAACAGCGCGGTCAGGGCGCCCAGCAGGGCGGAGGATCTCTTCATGCGCGGCTCTTCGACGGGCCGGCGCTGTCTCCACTCGGATACAACGATCGGCGCGTGGAGCGCGCTTGGAGCGGGAGCGCCTCCGCCGCGCGCCGTACGCCCCGCCGATGACCGACCGACCCGACGAGCCCCAGCCCCGGGCCTACGTCCTGGGTGGCAACGCCAGCACGCTCGCGTTCACCTCGAGCCTCGTTCCGGAGAACCGGCAGGTGACGGCGTGGCTCGTCCCGCTGGCGTGGACGCCGGTCGGCGTCGTCCTGGGCGAGACGTGGCAGCGGGTCGGGATCGCCGCCGACAACCTGGCGGGCTGGACCGACCAGACCTTCGATGCCGCCGACGAGCGTTCGTTCGTCTCGTCGTTGCGCGAGCTCGAGCTGTTGGCCCGCATCGGTTGGAGCGCGGCCGTCCCTGAAGCATTGACCGACGAGGTCGTCGTCAACGCCGAGGACGTCCCGGAGGACATCCTCGACGCGTTCGGACGCGCCGCTGAGCCGCTCACCCAGTGCGCGATCTGCCGGCGCACCTGCGTGCGCGACGACTTCGTGTGGAACGAGCGCCGCCTGTGCGCGTGGGACTACCATGCGAGCGTCTTCGGAAAGCGCGGCCCGTGGCGCGCCGAGCCGTACGAGGACCGTTTGTTCGAGACGCTCCCGCACGCGGCGTACGTCGCCGGCCCACTGCTCGAGGACGTCGGCGTCGACGCGGTGCTCGCGGTCGACGGCCTTCCCGATGAGCTGTCGCGCCGGCTGATCAACGAGGCGATCGCCGGTGACGGTGGCCCCGCCTACCTCGCGGTCCGAACGGCGGGCAGCGGGTACACGCTGCTGCGCGAGCGGCCGGCGCCGCCGAGCGAGGGGGCTTGACCGATCGGGCGATCGCGCGCCTGGGCGCGCTCTTCGTCGCCTTGTTCGCCGTGCTCGTGCTGCGGCAGATCTGGCTGCAGGTGATCGACGCGCCGCAGCTCGCGGCGAGCCGCTACAATCCACGACAGTTGGCGCTGCCGATCGGGCGCGGCGCGATCCTCGCCTCCGACGGAACACCGCTCGCGCTCACCCAGGGTGAGCGGCGCGTCTACCCGCAGGGCGCGCTCGTCGCGCAGGCGGTGGGCTACTTCTCGCCGCGGTACGGAGCCAGCGGGATCGAAGCGGCGTTCGACGCCGATCTCACCGCGCATCCGGACGCGCTCAGCCCGTTCGAGCAACTGCGCCAGATCGTGACCGGGACGCACGGCGCGCCGCGCGGCGCCGACGTCGTCACGACGCTCGATCTGCCGATCCAACGCGCGCTGGTCGCCGCGCTCACCCACTTCCCGCGCGCGGCTGGGATCGTGCTCGATCCGCGGACCGGTGCGGTCCTCGCGCTGGCCTCGGTCCCGAGCTACGATCCCAATCGGCTCGACGCTCGCTGGAGCGCGCTGATCCACGATCCGGCGACGCCGTTGCTCGATCGCTCGACGAACGGGCTCTACCCGCCGGGCTCGACCTTCAAGATCTTCACCGCCGCGAACGCGCTCCAAGCCGGCGTCGTGACGCCGCAGTCTACCTTCGACGATCCCGGGACATTCACGATCGGGAACGCGACGATCCACGACGACGAGCAAGAGCGCACCGGTCATCAGGACCTGGCCGGCGCATTCGCGCTCTCGTCGAACGTCGACTTCGCGCAGATCGCCCTGCGAATCGGCGTCGATCGCTGGCTCGCCGACGCGGTGCGGTGGGGCCTGGGCGCGAGCGTCGGGTTCGACCTGCCGGTCGCTCGCGACCACGTCCCCACCAAGGCCGAGCTGACGCCAGGCGTGCTGGCGCAATTGGGCTTCGGACAAGCCTCGCTGCTGGTGACGCCGATGCGCATGGCGTTGATCGGCGCGACGATCGCGCACGACGGCACCACGCCGCGGCCATACGTCGTCCGGCGCATCGCTGGGGCGGACACGTCGCTCGCGGTGCAGCCCGAGACGCTGGCGCAACCGATCTCGACCGAGACCGCGCACGAGGTGCGCGACCTGATGATCCAGGTCGTCGCGCGCGGCACGGGGACGGCGGCTCAGCTCCCCGGTGTCACCGTCGCCGGCAAGACCGGCACGGCGACCAATCCGCACGGCGCCTCGCACGCCTGGTTCGTCGCGTTCGCCCCGGCCCAGGACCCACGCGTCGCGGTCGCCGTGGTGATCGAGAACGTCGGCTACGGCGGCACCTACGCCGCACCGATCGCACGCGATATCCTGCGGGTCGCCTTGAGCCGGTCGCGAAAGTAGTCTCGAACATGGTGATGGAGCGAGCGCAGCGGAATCGCGCACTGGCTGACATGCCGTTGCGAGCTCGGACCGGGGGGCCCCGCGCCGAAGGCGTGGGGGGCGCGCAGCCTGGGGCGGAGCGCCTTTAAAATGCAGCAAGAGCAACTTCTCAATAACCGGTATCGCGTCGACGGGCTCCTCGGCAACGGGGGGATGGCGATCGTCTACGTCGGGACCGACACGCTCCTGCGGCGGCGCGTCGCGATCAAGGTGCTGCGCGACCAGTACGCCTCCGACGACGACTTTGTCCAACGCTTCTCGTACGAGGCGCAGGCGGCGGCGAAGCTCTCGCACCCGAACATCGTCAACGTCTACGATTTCGGGCGGGCGGAGGGCGCCTACTACATCGTGATGGAGCTGGTCGACGGCGCCACGCTGGGCGACCTCCTGCGCGACGAGCGCGTCCTGCCCGAGCCGGCCGCGGTCGACTACGCGATCCAGATCGCCAGCGGCCTGGCCTACGCGCATCGTCAGGGGCTGCTGCACCGCGACGTCAAGCCGGCCAACATCCTGGTCACCACCGACGACGTCGTCAAGCTCAGCGACTTCGGCATCGCGCGCGCCGTCTCGGCGCACACGCTGGGCGTCACGCAACCCGGGATGGTGATGGGGAGCGTCGCCTACCTCTCACCCGAGCAGGCCCAAAACCATCCGCTCGACGAGCGCAGTGACCTCTACGCGGTCGGCGTCGTCCTCTACCAGATGCTGACCGGCACGCTGCCGTTCACCGGCGACACGCCGGTCGCCGTCGCGCTCAAGCAGGTCGCCGAACCGGCGCCGCCGATCGACACCGTCGCGACCGGGGTCAGCCCGGCTCTGGCCGCGATCGTCGCGCGGCTGTTGCGCAAGGCACCCGAGGAGCGTTACGCGTCGGCGACCGAATTGGCGAGCGCGCTGCGCGAGGCGCGCGAGCGGCCGCACGCGACCCAGGACTTCGTCTTCCCCGAGTCCCCGGCCGGACGGGTTGCGCCGCCGCTGCCCAAGCCGCGGCGCCCACACGCACCCGACCGCCGCGACGGCGGGATCGAAGTCGCCGAAACGCAACCGCGCACGTTCGACCCGCGCTGGGCGATCATGGGCGCGTTACTGGTCGCGGCGATCGCGATCGGTTTCGTGGTGATGGGCGGCGGGGGGCTGTTCGGCCCGCTCGCGACGATCGCCGTCCCCGACCTGAGCGGAAAGGACTCGAACGAGGCGCGCGAGGCGCTCTTTCGCCTGGGGCTGCGCTGGACGGTCGCGCCGGAGTCGAGCGCGACGGTCCCGCAGGACCACGTCATCCGCCAAGATCCCTCGCCGGGCGGGAAGCTGCCGCACGACGGCATCGTCGGCCTGGTCATCTCCGACGGCTTGCCGCGCGTGCAGATCCCCGACGTCACCGGCTACGCGGTCGCCGACGCGCAGCGCAGCCTGCAGAACGCCAAGCTCCAGACGACCCTCAAAGAGGCCTTCGACCGAACCGTCCCCGCCGGCCAAGTCGTCTCGCTCGACCCGAAGGTCGGCACGCAGGTCCACGAGGGCGAGACGATCACCCTGACCGTCTCCAAGGGCGCCCAGCCGATCGTCGTCCCGAACGTCGTCAACATGAGCGTCGACGACGCGCGCCGCCTGCTCGGCGCGAAAGGACTCGACGTCAGCGTCGGCCCGCCGACCTCGAGCGACACGGTGCCGGAGAACATGGTCGCGGTGCAGGCTCCCTCGCCCGGCGCGACCCTCGCACCGCACAGCGCCGTCAGCATCGCGGTCAGCACCGGACCGGTCGCGCTCAACGTCCCCGACGTCGTCGGCCAAGACCCCGACACCGGCCTCGCCGCGCTGCGCAGCGCCGGGTTCGGCGCGCAGCTCGCCTACAACGTCGACGCCAGCAGCGCCAGCGCGAAGATCGCCATGCAGAGCCCCGACGGCGGGACGCAGGCCAAGAAAGGCTCGCTGGTGACGGTCTACGTCAACGTCCCCGGCAGCGTCCCCGACGTCGCGGGGATGAGCCTCGCCGACGCCGAGCGGGCGCTGCGGGCGGAGGGCTATCAGATCGGCAACATCGCGTACACGGCGGAAGGGAGCGTCCAACCAGGGCAGGTCGTGCGCACCGAGCCCGAGGCGAACAGCCCACTGCGCCCAGGCGAGTCGATCAACCTGACCGTGCTGCAGGGCGGGCCGCCCGGGCCGGGCCAGCCGCCGCACCAGCCGCGGGACCAGCGGTGACGACGCGCGTGATCTTGGGCGTCGACCCGGGACTGCGCACGACCGGCTATGGGGCGATCGTCGTCGGGCGGGACGGGCTTCGGCTCGTTGAAGGCGGCGTCGTGCAGCCGGACCCGGGGCTCCCGCTCGAGGAGCGGCTGGTCCAACTCCACCTCGCGATGGTCGAGGTCGTCCGCGCGATCCGGCCCGCCTGCATGGTCATCGAGGAGCTGTGGACCGCCTACAGCCACCCGCCGACGGCGGTCCTGATGGGCCACGCGCGGGGCGTGATCGCCCTGGCCGCGGGGGCGCAGGGCGTCGTCGTCCACTCCCTGGCCCACGCGATGGTCAAGCGCGCCTTGGTCGGCAACGGCGCGGCCCGCAAGGCGCAGGTCAAGGGGATGGTCGTCCAACTGCTCGGCCTGACCGCGCCGCCCCAACCCGACGACGTCTCCGACGCGCTGGCGCTGGCGATCGCCTTCGCGAATGTAGAAGCGCAACGCGAGCGCTTCGCCGAACTGGGGGTTGCGATGCCCCAGCGCCGCTCCCGCGCCCCGCGCCTCGCGTAGCGGGCCGATGTTCTCGCGAATCACCGGCGCGGTCGTCGATCAGACCGGCGACCTCGTGCGCATCGACGTCGCGGGCCTGGTCTACGACGTGCTCGTCCCGCCCAGCGTCGCCGCGAAGGTCCCTAGCGCCGGCGAGACGACGCTCGAGATCTACCCGCACTTCGCGCTCGACGGCAACGCCGGCCGCTTCACGTTCTTCGGCTTCACCAACGCGATCGAGCGCGAGTTCTTCGAGGCGTTGCTCTCGGTCGCGTCGATCGGGCCCAAATCGGCGGCGCGCGCCTTCTCGGCCCCGATGGCGCGTATCGCGCGCGCGATCGACGAAGGCGACCACGTCTTCCTGCGGACGCTGCCGGGGATCGGCCAGCAGAAGGCGCGCGACATCGTCGCCAAGCTGCAAGGGAAGGTCACCCGCTTCTTGTTGATCCAGGACGCGCCGGCCCGCGCCGCCGCCGAGGCGCCGCCGATGCCGGAGTTCGCCGGCGAAGCGCTGGCCGTGCTGCTGCAGCTCGCCTACAAGCGCACCGAAGCCGAGGCGATGATCGCGCAGACGCTCGAGCGCGCGCCGCAGATCGCCGACGCCGAGACGCTGTTGGCCGAGATCTACCGCGGCCGGCATGCCGCGGCGGTCGCGCCATGAGCGACTCGGTGCGCCGGCGGGTGATCGGCCCGGCCGACGGCACGCCACCGCCGCAACCCGGCGCAGAAGAAGAGGACGCGCGCGCGCGGGTCGTCGGGGCCGACGCCTCGCTCGAAGACGAGGTCTACGGCGCGACGCTGCGCCCGCGCTCGTTCGAAGACTACGTTGGCCAGGAGCAGCTGGTCGAGAACCTGCGCATCGCGATCGACGCCGCGGCGCGGCGCGGCGAACCGCTCGAACACGTCCTCTTCTCGGGGCCGCCGGGTCTGGGCAAGACGACGTTGGCGAACCTGATCGCGCGCGCGACCGGCGGCGCGTTGCGGCCCACCTCGGGCCCGAGCCTCGAGAAACCGAAGGACCTGGTCGGGATCTTGACCGCGCTCGAGACCGGCGACGTGCTGTTCATCGACGAGATCCATCGCCTCGGCACCGTCGTCGAGGAGTACCTCTATCCGGCGATGGAGGACTTCCAGATCGACTTCGTCGTCGATCGCGGCGCCTATGCCAAGACCCTCAAGCTTCCGCTCAAGCGGTTCACGCTGGTCGGAGCGACGACACGCGCCGGGATGCTCTCGGCACCGCTCCGCGATCGGTTCGGTATCGTGCACCATCTGGCGTACTACGAGCCGGCCGAGTTGCACCGCATCGTCGAGCGCAGCGCGCGGGTGCTCGGGATCGCGATCGAGCCCGAAGGCGCGCAAACGATCGCCGCGCGCAGCCGCGGGACCCCGCGCATCGCGAACCGGCTGTTGCGCCGCGTGCGCGACTTCGCCGAGGTGCGCGCCGACGGCGTGATCACCTCGGCGGTCGCCGACGAGGCGCTGCGCCGCGAAGGCGTGGACGCGGCCGGTCTCGACCGGCTCGACCGCGCCTACCTCGAGACGATCGCCACCCAGTACGGCGGCGGCCCGGTCGGGATCAACGCGCTCGCCGCGACCCTGACCGAGGATGGCGAGACACTCGAGGACGTGGTCGAGCCCTACCTGCTCAAGATCGGCTTCGTGCAGCGCACGGCCAGCGGGCGCAAGACGACGCCGGCGGCGCTGGCGCACTTGGGCCTCGAGGCGCGCGGCGCGGACCAACCGCGACTGCTGTGATCGATCGGCTGGCTTTCCTGACGCTGCTGGGCGCGACGACCGTCGCGACCGGCGGACTCGACGTCTGGGAGCCGACCGGGACGCAGATCCGGGTCCTGGTCGCCGCCGACCTGCGCGGCCGCGAACCCGCCGATGCGGGCGACGGAACCTTCGGCTTCGACGGGCGGCGCTGGCGCGGCGCGCCGTCGACCGTCCCGGTCGCCGACGGCCGGTTGGGTCTGGTGACGACGATCGACGTCGATGCGTATCTGCAAGGCGTCGTCCCGCTGGAGCTCTCGCCGGGCTGGCCGGTCGCTGCGCTCGAGGCCCAGGCGATCGTCGCCCGGACCTATGCGCTGGCCCATCGCACGCTCTCGCGCCCGTGGGACGTCCTGGCGAACGATGCCGACCAGCGCTGGGGCGGCGTCGAGGCCGAGGTGCCGGCGGCGACGGCCGCCGTCCAGGCGACCCGGGGCCAGGTGCTCGGCTATGCCGGCGGCCCCGCCAGCGTTTTCTATTCCGCCTGTTGCGGTGGGCACACCGCCGACAGCGCCTCGGTCTGGGGCCGCCGCCCGATCCCCTACCTGCGGGGGATCCCCGACCCGGCCTGCGCGCCGGCGCCGGACTACCGCTGGACCCGCAGCCTCCCGCGCGACCTGATCCTGGCCGCGTTCGGCGCCCGCACCGGCGGGACGTTGGCCGGCGCGGAGCTCTCCGATGCCGATGCGACCGGCCGGCCCCGAACCCTGACGTTGCATGGCGAGAACAGCCTGCAGCTCGGGGTCGATGAGTTCCGGCATGCGTTCGGCTCCGCGCTGCCGAGCAGTTGGCTACGCACGGTCCGCCTCGACGCGACGCAGGCCGTCCCGCGGCTAGTCATCGAAGGGTCAGGTCGTGGGCATGGCGTCGGTCTCTGCCAATGGGGTGCGCGATTCCGCGCCTCGGCGGGAGCGTCGGCGGCCGAGATCCTCGCCCTGTACTTCCCCGGCACGACGGTGAGCGGTGTCTGAGGAGAAGCGGTCCGAGTCGAGTGTCCGGCTGCGCAAATTCATCGACGTCGTCGTCGAGGACAAGCTCTCGTTCACCCTCTTTCGCGGGGCGATCGCCGACCTGAGCTCGACCGGGATGCGGCTGATCTCCGATCAGTACCTGCCCAAGGGGACGCGCTACACCTTCACCATGAAGCGGGCGCCGATGCTCACCCTGCGCGGCGAGGTCCGCTGGGTGCGCGCCTTCGAGCGCGACACGTTTCAGTGCGGCATCTTCTTTGTCGACGTCGACGAGGAGGACCGCAAGCGCTTGCAGTCGTTTCTCGACATCGAGCGGCAGCGCGTCTCGACCTCCTGACGGTGGTCGAGGTCGACCCGCGCGCCGTCGCAGCGTACGACTACGCGCTGCCTGATGCGCTGATCGCGCGCGAGCCGGCCGCCAGGCGCGAGGACGCGCGACTGCTCGTCGTGCACCCCGACGGAGCGCTCGCCGACGAGACCGTCGCGGCGCTCCCATCGCTGCTGCGCCCGGGCGACGTGCTGGTGCTCAACGAGACGCGGGTCGTGCGCGCGCGGCTGCGTGCGCGGCGGGAAGACTCCGGCCAGGTCGAGCTGCTGTTGCTGCGCCCGCGTGCGCAGGCGGCGTTCGATCCCGCCGCGCGCGAGTGGCTGGCGCTGGCCAAGCCGGGCCGCCGCGCCCGGGCGGGTACTCGCCTCTGGATCGGGCAGGCCGGCGCCACCATCGTTGCGGTGCTGCCCGACGGGCCGCGCGTGGTCCGCTTCGACGACGGCGTCGAGGTCGGCGCGCTGCTCGAAGCGCACGGCGAGGTCCCGCTCCCGCCCTACGTCGGCCCCGGCGATTCGGCCCGCGCCGAGCGCTACCAGACGGTCTTCGCGCGCGTGCCGGGCAGCGTCGCGGCGCCGACCGCTTCGCTGCACTTCACGCCGGCGCTGCTGGCGCAGATCCTGGCGCGCGGCGTCAGCCTGGCCCCGCTGGTCCTCGACGTCGGGATCGGCACGTTCCGCCCGATGAGCGGGCGCAGCATCGACGAGCACACGTTGCACGCCGAGCGCTACGCGATCCCAGCCGAGACCGCGCAGGCCGTCGCGGCGGCCAAACGCGCCGGGCGGCGAGTGGTCGCCGCGGGGACGACGGTGCTGCGCGCCCTCGAAGCGGCGGCCGTCGGACCCGGCGAGGTGCAGGCCGGCGAGGCCGAGACGGAGTTGTTCGTCACCCCGGGCTTCGCGTTCCGGATCGTCGACGTACTGCTGACCAACTTCCACCTGCCGCGGTCGACGCTGCTGGTGCTGGTCGCCGCCTTCGCCGGATACGCGCGAACCCGCGCGGTCTACCACGAGGCGATCGCCCGCCGCTACCGGTTCTTCTCGTTCGGCGACGCGATGCTGGTCGAGCGCGACCCGACGGCCGTCTCGGATGGAGCGCCCGGCCCGCTTGGCCGCCAAGTCGGACGACGAACGGCCGACGAAGTAAACGATTCTTCACACCGGGGTGGGGGCGACGCGGGCGGCTCATGAGAACAACCCTTTTATCGTGAACGCCTGGGGTTTGGACTTCGCGACCCTGCCCGCTTCCCCGCAGCAACGCCGGGCGGCGCTGCTTGCGGCCGCGATCTTGGGTGGGCTCTCGGTGGCCTGCCTCCCATTCTCGCGGATCGAGCTCGGTGCGTTCCCGGGCTTTCTCACGCTCTACGGCGGCGCCGTCCTGATGGGGCTGGGGATCACCGGCGCGATCTTCTTCGCGCAGTTCACGCTGACGCGCAAGGCCTCGCTGCTGGCCCTGACCTGCGGGACGCTGTTCTGCGGCATCATCTTCGTCCCGTACGTGCTGACCTTTCCGGGGACGGAGAGCACGGCGGTGTTCGGGACGCTCAGCAACGCGCCGAGCTACCTGTGGCTGCTGTGGCACACGGTCTTGCCGGCCTCGTTCGCGCTCTACGCGCTGCTCTGGTCGTGGGAGAAGCGCCGCCGGGTCGGCAACGCCGCGGCGGCGGTCGCGCTCGGCGGCACGGCCGTGTTCGCCTGGATCGCGGTCTCCGTCCTGGCGCGCCTCAATCCGATCCTCCCGCCGCTGATCCGCCATGGCATGTACGGCCCGGCGATCTTCATCGCGCTGGCGTGCGTCGCCGCGCTCTCGGCCTGGGTCCTCATCATCCTGCTGCTGCGCAGCGACCGCACCGTGCTCGACGCCTGGCTGACCGTGCCGGCGACGGCGTACTTCGTCGACGCGCTGCTCAACGCGTTCGGCGCCTCGCGCTACAGCGTCGGCTGGTATGGCTCGAAGCTCGACGTCGTCGTCGCGACCTGCTTTTTGGTCGTCGCGCTGCTGCTCGAGACCAACCGCCTCTCGCGCGTCCTGGGCGCCAACGAGGCGCGCCTGCGCGGGATCGTCAACGGCGTCGCCGACGCGCTGGTCGTCGTCGACGCACGCGGCGCCGTCGCCTCGGTGAACCCGGCCGCGGCCGCCCTGTTCGGCTTCAACGCCGACGATCTGACCGGCACCCCGATCTCGCGCCTGCTGCCCGACTTCCCGTCCGCAGCGCAGGCAC
>Ga0302324_100012869_pt1 | contig 17029 bp, 16 predicted proteins | sample Palsa_T0_1_FD_201949 | JGI IMG/M metagenome (GOLD analysis project Ga0302324, IMG submission 201949) | Peat permafrost microbial communities from Stordalen Mire near Abisko, Sweden - Palsa_T0_1 | ecosystem: Environmental > Terrestrial > Soil > Palsa > Peat permafrost | place: Sweden: Abisko...
GATATCGATGTTCTTCTCACCCTGAAAGGTAAGCAGCTGCAGGCGGGATCGAGCTTGGGCGGCGAGTACGTGAAGGCACTGTACGCTCGGGCGGCTGCTGAGAAACGACCGATGCCTGCGTCGACGCCGGAGAACTTGGGTATGTGGGGCGGCGAGGTTTTCATCTTTCCAAACTTTCTCATCCTGCCGCAGTCCGGCAATGCGATGATGTACCGATCCCGACCGGACGGAGCGGATCCGAACCGCTGCATTTTCGAGATCTACTCAACGAAGACGTATCCGGCCGCAGTGAAGCCGCCGCGCGCAGTCGTCCAGCGAGTAACTGACACCGACGATCCGCAGCAGGTGCTGCTGATTCCGCGTCAGGATCTGAGCAACATCCCGCGCATGCAACTGGGGTTACGCTCTGGGGGCGTGCGCCAGACGTGGCTCGCTAGCAATCAGGAAAAGATAATCCTGAACATGCATCAGGAGCTCGATCGGTTTCTAATGGTGTGATAAGCGAGTGCGCTGGAGATGCTGGGATGCAGCGGTGCCTTACTTAAGGTAATATTTATTAAATGACCGTAACTTATTGATTTTATGGCTACCCGGGACGGAATCGAAATCACGTGGAAAACATCGGCAATTTGTAGCGTTTTTGATCCCAGTTCGTTTGAGATACCCCCAAAAATACCCCTTCCAAAAGGTGGCTGCTGCCGGACGTTGTCGGATGAGAGTGAATCAGTTCGCCCGGACCGGTGCTCTCTATTCGCTCACGCAGCCTTTAGCAGGAAATCTACGTGGATGGCGTCATAAGGGAATACAACGCCACCTTCCGACGCCTTCTCCAATATGCCTGCCCGAAGCAGAACATGAATATCGCTGTGGACCGCGCGGACGTCGCGTTCCGCCCGGCGTGCTATCTCGCGAATAGCCATAGCTCCCTTGCCGGCCATGAGCTTGAGGAGCGCCCAGCGTTTGGGGGTGAGCGTCTTCCAAAGCAGATCTTCCGACGCGAATGAAACGCGAGCACCTTGTTTCTTGCCACGGAATGCGGCCGACAACCGTCGCTGCGTATCATCCAAGGAAGCCACGCCGATCGTGACGGTGTTCATTTTCGCTTTCTCCGCTTGCTTACTGCAGCCCAAAAATCCGCTTGTAGCCTTTCGACGCTGCTGAACATATAAAGTGCCTCAATCTCATCCAGATGCTTGTGATCGCCTTCGCCGGCTTCGTTATCAAAGCGAAGCACACAACGCTGATTTGCGACGTAGGCCAAACGGTACTTGAAGAGATGTCGACTGTCCGGAAGTGGCTTCGGCAGTTTCCAAATCACAATTTCTACAAATGCGCGGCGACTCAAAATCAGCCGTTCACGCATAAGCAGTTCGGCCTTCATGTTGCTTATGCTAGCAACGGTTAAACGTCGTTGTCAATCAAAGCAACAGATAGTCTGGAGTCCGTAATCTGAGGTCGCGGCGACGTCTTTCCCACGGCCATCCGTCCAAGCCGAGGATGGCACAGATGAAAGGCAGCTCGCGGCATCAAGGGACGCTCGAGACCAAAAAAAAGCGTTTCCCAGTGGGCGGACATCCGCCGACGATCGTCGCGCCCCGTCATCAAGACATTGGCCAACGGACTGCAAGCTTTATCAGACGTTCTACGAGCCTCGAAAACGCAATATCGGGCACATGAGGTGATGAATCTTCTGACGCGACTGACAATCTCCTAGAGCCGAAAGGGCAGGATCCTGTGGAGGTGTTTGAGGCGCCGACGTTGCGCGCTACCTCGTCGTTTCCAGCAACTCGGCGAAGCTTACGGCGGACTCCATCCGTTTGCTCCGCGGCTTCCACAACGTATCGAAGGCGCTGCGAAAGAAAGCCTGGTCGTCAGACACCACCACGTCGGCCCAGATCAGATGAGCAAGCTGCTCGTAGTCGGCTTGCTCGTTACCGTCGAGGCGTCCATTGTGCTCGATGGCCGCGTAGTATTGGGAATAGACAAAGCCCTCTACAAACGCTGTGTAGTAAGGAAGACCTTCGGGGTTTGCCTCCCACAGATCCGCGAGTTCGGCTGCGCGTTCCTTATCAACGACCCGCATCAAGGCTCGGCCATTACGAGTGAACTCCGACTGGCGGTAGTTCGAAAAAGGATAGTCCCTTAGCTTCCCTCGAAGCTTGCCCTCTCTGCGCGCCTGCGTTACGGCCTCTCGTGCCTCTCGAAAAATCGCACGCTGCTTGATCTTCTTACGGGCCGGGAAAGAACAGTATTAAGGTTTCCTTAACCGAGGGTTAGGGATTGAGTTTGTTGTGCATTGGCGGGCGGAGCAATCTCAGTGGCTTCGATCGCTTCACTCACTGGAGAATGCCATGACAAACGAAACACTCATCAACCGGGTCGCGCAGGCGCTGCTTGCCGTCACCGTTACTGCGGCTTCAGTTCTAGTTGTCCAGTTTGCGATGCTGGCGGGGTAGGTCGAAATGGTGATGCAGACCGGAAGCCTCGAATGATTGCGCGCATGTGGCATGGATCGGTGCCCGTGGCAAAATCGGAGGAGTATCTGAATCGGATGAGACAGATCGCGCTGCCGGATTACCGAACAATTTCAGGAAATCGCGGCGCTTTCTGTTTTTACCGCCTCGAAGGGGAGGTTGCGCACTTCCAGATGCTCACGTTCTGGGACGACATCGACGCGATCAAGCGGTTCGCGGGCGAGGATTACGAGATCGCGAAATACTATGACTTTGATCGTTCGTTCCTGGTTGAACTTGAATTGAAAGTGCTCCACTACACGGTATATGACGAATGAGTCATTTGCCCGCGCCGAAACCTGTGCGGAGTTTACATGGACTCCTCGATGCAGAAGAGCTTACCTGTCGGTGCTGCACGGAAAATTAGGTCGCGAGTCGGACGGCCTCGCGAGCCTAACGCGTACCTTCAATAGGGCTAACGCGCACGTTGTTCTCAGGGCCCGTGTCAAAAGACGAGTGATCGAAGTGTCAGGTCGCGGTGGCGTGGCGGCTGAGGACTTGTGCTTTGATACGGCACCTCATCGTTCGGCGTCCTATTTCTCGAGGGCTGCGACGGTTGGCGCATTGATGCGCCGCACGGTATCGGCCACCGTTTCAATGAGACACGCATTGTAGAGTACCTGATCGTCTATCTTGCGGGGATCCGACAGCTGAAAGCAGAGATGCTGAGCGGTGGTCTTGATGCGCTCATAGGCGGCATGGGCACCTTCGGGCGTCGACAGATCTAGGCCCGTGAGTGAAACCTTCGCGACGCGCGTGGCAGGCGGCCGGTCGGCAAGCGCGACGCCTGCCGTTAGGGCAAACAGGGCGACCAAGGCCGCCGCCCTGATTGAGATGAGAGGGCAGAACGAGCGACCGGCCGGTCGAGTCTTTTTGTTCATGTGGGGAATCTCCTTTAAGGGTGGTCAATCCGAACCCGGTCGGTTCGACTTGTGCGAGGGGCAGGGAGAATCGTGCCGGGCCGGGCGCAAGATCGAATCGGCATAACTACCCGTTTTTCAAGGATGGATTACCTATATTGGAAGGGGTTTTGGGCGACGGCTCCCCGCCCAGTAGTCCTAGCCCCGGAGCTTGATTGGCCGCCTTGCGCCAAGGAGTCAGTGGGTCCGGATGCCCGAAATTGGTCGGTCAGCGCCACTCCCGCGATTCGCTTCACGACCCTCTGCTGCGGGCCGCGACCGGGAGCCATTCGCACCCTTAGAAAGCTACGCGGCCGTTAAAGTATTTGGAAAACCACTTCAGCGTCCTATAGGCACAGCATTATGTTGAGGAAAGGGCAGTGATAGCAGGTGTCGAGTTTATTTATTTCTCCCGCGTCATACTCACCAACTTCCCACTCTCGATCCATCACAGTGAATTGAGGAACGCAACCAGATCCTCTTTTTGCTCCTCAGTGAAATTCATTTGGAAACGCTGGTTGTAGAAATTGACGAGCTCGAGCAGGTTCGCGGCGGCGCCGTTATGGAAATAAGGGGCGCGGGCCGCGAGTCCACGTAGAATCGGGCCTTTACCGCGGTTGAAGTCACTGCACAGCCCGGAGACGAGTGCTTTGCCCGGATCAGTCGTGTAGAACGATTCAGGCTGTCCCGGATTGAACGGATTCGGGCATCCGCTGATGAGATAGACCGGGAGGTCGGGTACGGAGAGCTCTGCAAGCCCCGCGGCAATGTTCGGATCCGGCTCGACACTCGGCAGCACCGAGTGTCCGGTGCCGATATCGAGAGGTAGCGGAAATGAGTGGTTTCCGACGTTCGGAGTGTCGTGGCAAGTGGTACAGGTGCCCGTAAACGTACTGGGCTTGCCGAGCGCTATATTGTCGTTCAAGCCGCGGACGTTGGAGATCTGCACGGGCGCGCTATTGAAGAGCGCTGCGCCGGCTGCGATCCTGCGCCGCTCCGCGTCCCGATCCGCCGCGATGAAGTTGCCGTCATCGTTCAGATTCGACCATGCGGCAAACAGCGTCATGGACACCGGGTTGAAGGGCCCGCCGCTGGGATCCGCGCCCAAGGAGTCGTTGATTCCCGGGTAATACAGCTGGGACTCGCCGGCAAGATTGACGGGGCCTCCATACGCACCACGCGCACTGAGCAACCCCGCGTCCGCGTCATAGACTTGCGCGCTAAACAAGCTTAGCTCGAAGCCGACGATGTCCGCGAGCTGACTCGCCGTAGGAGGTTGTGCCGCCTGCGCGTGAATCGTGATCGCATCGAGTGCCTGCTGCGTAAGATCGGTGTTCAGGTTTGCGAGGAACGTCGGTTCGTTGTTGAGCAACGCGTGTGTCTCGCGGCCGTCGAACATGATGGTGCTCAAGAACTTGAGATTGGTCGTTGGCAGTGGCCGTCGGTACACCGAGAGTACGGATTGGCCGCCATTCGGGTCCGGCACCATCGCGCATCCGTAAGGGTCGTGCACCACCGATACGCTGAACTGCGCATTCCCGGGCAGCGGCAGGAAGATACGGATGAGTCCATGACTCAACAGCAAACTATGGTCTGAATAATTGCCGGTGCGAGCGTTCGGACAGTTCGCACCATCCACCGCAGCAAACAATGGGTCTTGTCCCCTGGTTTGTGCAAATCGAAGCTGAATTCCCTTCGCGCTCAGACTCATGGCTTGACTTGCCACATGGCAAGTCGCGCATGTGCGTCCGTTCGCTCCAAGGCTTTGAAAGAACGCGCCCCGCTCGTTGACCGGCCCGTTGAGGTTCAGGGTTCCGATGATGCCCGTGGTATCGAAGAAGAGCTGCAGGCCCTGCGACCCTGCATCGGGCAGGTCGGCGCGAGCACCGCCGCAGAGTGCGGTAGCTGCGAGTGCGAGCGCGAAGAGTGTCGCGCCTGCGTGGGGCGAGGCCAGTCGGATTGGCGCTGTCACCTGCCGAATGAGAGCACGGGTATTCATGTTTACCTCTTAACCCCTGAAAGGTCCCTATTTCATAGATCGGAATCGGCGGAAACTGCGCACCTTCTGGATAAGCGGCGTTGTCTCTTCTCACTCACCTGTAGAAGTATGGATCGAGGACGCGAACCTCGGTGATCCGCGAGATAGGCAGTCTGTTACGGGCCGCGGCGCGGCGGATTGCCTCAGGCGTGGGCCCGTCGTAGATGCAGAACGTATGCTTGCGATCGGGGGTGACGTACGAATGGAGCCACGTAACGCCGTCCTCGGCGTTCTGGTCGATAGCCTTACAGCAAAGATTCGCACCGTCATCGTCCTGCGGGATGCTGAGGCCGTCCGGAAATTCTCGTTCGACCAGGTAGCGGGACATAACGACACTCCAATCGCGGCCGGGGATTTAGGCGCGAAGAATCATGCCGCGCAAACGATAGAATCAAAACGGCAAAATTACCCAAATTGCTGGGAGGGCCTACCCATATTGGTAACGAGACGTGCCCGGATATGGAGTCGTCACGATAATAGAGAGCCGTAAGGTCGCTGCTCCGAGAACGCCGAGACTTTCAGACCTTTGCATGACCACGACGGATGGGTTACAACGGGGCTACCCAGGCGTCTTCCGAGTATACATTCGATGGAACTGCTAGAGCGTGAACGATGTCTTGCGGATTTAGCGCAATGGCTCCACGCTGCCGCCGAGCGAGGTGGCTGTATTGCCCTCGTTGCTGGCGAAGCCGGCATCGGCAAAACTACCTTGCTGCAGGAATTCTCTAAGCAACAGAGAGACACTCGGGTACTTTGGGGGGGTTGCGATGCACTCTTTACACCCCGACCTCTCGCCCCATTGCACGACATCGCGCGGCAGACGAAAGGCGCGTTGTTGACCGCGGTCAGTTCCGGCCTGAACCGCGACGAAATCTTCGCCGTAGCGCTGGACGAGCTGGAGCGCGAAAAGGCGCTAGTCGTATTCGAAGACCTGCATTGGGCGGACGAGGCGACGCTCGATCTGGTCAAGTATCTCGGCAGACGCATCCATGGTACCCACACAATGCTCGCGGTCACATATCGTGATGACGAGGTCGGTCCGAGGCATCCGCTAAGATATGTAATTGGCGACCTGCCGCGTGCAAGCGTGCACAAAATTTCGCTCGAGCCGCTTTCAGAATCCGCCGTCGCGCAGCTGGCATGTCGAGCCGAGCGGTCTTCGACAGGTTTGCACAGCCTCACAGGCGGCAACCCCCTGTTCGTGACCGAAGTACTGGCTGCGGCTGCCGACAGTGTGCCCTCTACCGTGCGCGACGCGGTGCTGGCGCGGGCGGTCAGGCTTTCCCCGGCAGCACGCGAAATCGCGGAGCTCGTCTGCGTAGTTCCCGGGAGGACCGAGTCGTGGCTGCTCGAGCGAACCGTCCACCCGGACGATTCGGGAATCGAATGCTGCCTGAGCATTGGCATGGTGCGTTCCGAGGACGGCGCTCTCGCCTTTCGGCATGAGCTTGCCCGTCGCGCCTTTGAAGACTCGCTTTCCCAATCCCGCAAGCAAACCCTCCATTCGATAGTGCTTGCAGAACTGGCTGCACAGCCGGGCATTTCCGCCGCGCGCCTCGCACACCACGCCGACGGGGCGCGCAATGCGGACGATGTCGAGCGCTTTGCGCCCGTTGCAGCCAGTCAGGCCGCATCGGTCGGCGCACATCGAGAAGCAGCATCGCAGTACGAGCTTGCACTGCGGTACGCGCTGAATCTTGCTCCGCATGAGCGTGCACAGCTGCTGGAGCAATTATCATACGAGTGTTATTTGACAAGTCGGCACGAGCGCGCCCTTGAGGCGCGACGCGGAGCGCTGCAGATCTGGCGCGGGTTGGGAGCGCGCATGAAGGAAGGTGATTCGCTGCGATGGCTATCGCGGTTGAGCTGGTATTTGGGCCGGCGCGAAGAGGCAGAGCAGCATGGCGCCGATGCCATCGTGACGCTGGAATCCCTGCCGCCGGGCCCAGAGTTGGCAATGGCATACTGCAATCGAGCACAACTTCACATGGAGGCGACCGAGACGGATGAATCGATCGATTGGGCACAGCGAGCCATCACTCTCGTCGAACCCTGGGCGAATAACGAGATTCTGAGTGATGCGTTGAATTCGCTCGGCACCGCACGACTAGTGGCTGGCGACGCATCAGGATGGGCCGACCTCGAGCGCAGTCTGCACCTCGCCTTGGCCGGTGGCTATCAGGGCCAGGTGGCTCGCGCCTATACGAATCTGGCTTCCATGGCCGTGTCTCAGCGTAAATTCTTGCGCGCGCCCGACTATCTGCGGCAGGGACTGGAGTACTGTGAACGTCGCGACCTGGATCCCTGGCTGCTTTACATCCTTTACTACAGTGCGCGCATGAAGTTTGAGCAGGGCGACTGGCTGGGAGCGAGCAGCGACGCGGAAAGCGTCTTACGTCATCCGCTGAGCACCCCCGTCACTCGCATTCCTGCGTTGCGCGTTATTGGGCACCTGCGAATTCGGCGCGGCGACCCCGACGCGCATTCAGCTCTTGGCGAAGCACGAGCGCTTGCTGGCACGATGCCGGAGCTACAGCGGATCGGTACACTCGCAGATGTCTGTGCCGAGGCGGCATGGCTGGCGGGCGATTGGGAAGGCGTGCTCCGCGAGGTGCTGCCAGTGTATGAACTCGTGTGCCAGCGGCGAGACCCGCGGATGAAGGGTGAGTTGGCCGCGTGGCTCTGGCGCGTTGAGGCCCTCGACCAGCAGCCAACGGATATTTTAGAGCCATACGCACTGGAAATTTCCGGCGACTGGCGTGGTGCGGCGGGTGCATGGAGTAATTTAGGCTGTCCTTATGAACGAGCCACCGTACTCTCATTGTATGGGGACGAACCCGAGCAGCGCGAGGCACTCTCGATCTTTGAACAGCTCGGCGCGGCCCCGGCGGTGCAGATGCTGCGCAAGAAAATGCGTGAACAAGGCGTGCGCGGCGTGCCCCGCGGCTCACGGACATCAACGCTGCGTAATCCGCTCGGCCTCACGCGACGCGAGGCCGAGATTCTTGCGCTGTTATCCGAAGGTCTTCGCAATTCTGCGATAGCCCAGCGCCTGTTCGTTTCGACCAAGACTGTCGACCACCACGTCTCGGCAGTCCTGACCAAACTCGGTGTGCGGTCGCGTGCCGAGGCAGTCGCGATGGCACGCAAGCAGTCCGAGAAGGGGGGTGTTTGATCGAAGGAGCATGAAAGGGGCGCCGAGGCTTGGGCCGTAGCCTGGCGTCTTACGGCGCATGCATGCACGGTTCTCGCGCGCCCCCGCGCCGGTAGTCACCCTAAGTCATTATTTTATGGCTCCCCGGGACGGATTCGAACCGCCGACCAACGGATTAACAGCCAACTTCGGACTTCAGCGAACGTAATGGACCGTCGCTCATTTCTCACTAATTCAACAGGTTGCTGCACTGGTGCCCGACGTTCGTTGATGTAGATTGACGCAGAGACAGGACAAATTCAGGACAAATCTCCGTTCCCACGGCGAGGCCCAAAGCCATTAAGATTTCAGTCTCCGGAGCGAGGATTTTCATACCATGCCGAACCTCATTTTTAATGCGACATGTGCGTCGATGGCCGTTCAAGAACGCGGTCATCACGCTTGCCGGAAGTGAATTAGCCTACCGCATTCGCAAGAGACAGTTCTCGTTCGGATCATGGCCGTCGGCAACCTGGGTGGTTCCGGGAGACTGGTTGCAAAAGCCCGATTGCCGCCAATTGCACCGGAGTCGGGGAGGGGAGCCTGCCCCAACACCCAATCGCCGTGTGCATGCGAAGCAGAGGCATCGACCGGGGCTCATAGTCTTAACCCTAACACCGCATCATTTGCTATCTAGACCCAAATGGATATAATCTGAAAGTCAAAGCACCACCGCCAAAGCCGTTGATATGGATGGGTAGCAGCAAGAAGGACTTGCGCGCGCTGCCCGCCGGTGTTGTCGACGTATTTGGCTACGCGTTGTATGTCGCCCAGACCGGCAAGCGCCATGACAACACGAAGGTGCTGAAAGGATTCGGGAGCGCGAGCGTCCTAGAGGTTGTCGAATCGCAAGCTGGAAATACGTACCGCGCCGTGTACACCGTGCGCTTTGCCGCCGCAGTGATCGTGCTGCACGTGTTCCAGAAAAAATCGAAGTCTGGTATCGAGACTCCGAAACCCGATATGGATCTGATCGACGCCAGATTAAAGAAAGCTACCGAATTGATGAAGGAGAGCAATGCATGAAAACCAGAACCGAAAAAAGCTTGAGCCATCAACGTGGCAGCGCGAATGTGTACGCTGACCTTGGCTACAAGTCCGCCGATGAAATGCTCGTCAAGGCACAGCTCGTCACCACGATTGCGGAGATTCTCGCCGAGCGCGGCTATACTCAGACCAAAGCCGCCGCGCTCCTTGGAATTCCGCAGCCCAAGCTCTCGAAGATGCTGCGCGGCCAATTCCGTGGCTTCTCCGAGCGTAAGCTGATGGATTGTCTGACACTCCTCGGTCGAGACATTGATATTGTCGTCCGAGCGACGTCCAAGCGTAAACGGCAGGGGGCGGTATCGGTTTCTTTTGCCTAGTTGACAGCAACCTAGGGTTTGCGGCTGTTGGCCCTCGATGTTGTGGCTTGGACCTTTGTCGGATCCTGGATACTGCCAGTTTGTGGTGCTTCGTGGTGCGCAAAGGCGACCGCCGCGGGCTATCGCTCCGGTGATGTGCTCGAACAATAATCCGAACAGCCGTGTAGACACCTTCAATCACTACAACAGCGAGTTTTTACAAGTTTGGATTGGGCAGTGTCTTCAGTTTGCGCAACCGAACGGCCGATGCCGGGAAGCGCATCGGGCCCGGAGGGCTGCCAAGTCCTGCCAGCTTCGAGATCGTGCGGGTAGTGAAAGTCCTCCGTGCTTGAATGTTCCGTGTGCAGCCACTCCTTCGCGGCCGCGTGTAGTTGGACCGGTTCATATTGGTATCAGACCCTCGAAAATGAGGTGTTACCATTCTTCTCGTTCGTCGCCCGGCGGAATTTCGTGAGCCGGCCGGAGCACCCCAGCCACGACGCGTTGGAATCGCACGTAAGCCTGTTCACACATCCACGGTAAGGTAGGCAAGGTACGTGCGCGGCGCCAATTGTATGAAGCCAGGGCTGTAGTTGACATTCCAAACATACGTATTCAATGCATTCTGCATCTGCATACGCAGCGTGGCGGGAGCGCCTAGGAGCTTGAAGTGGTACCGAGCGCCGAGGTTGAGCAGATTGAGTTGGGGAATGTAATAAGCGTCATTGACTACCGCCGGTGCCCTGGCGTAGTGCGCGAGGCCCAGATCCACCGACAGCGCTGCTAGCTCGGGCAACACGTACACAGCGTTCGCCAGCAATATGTTGTGCGGCTGGCCGAGCGCCGCGGTTCCCACGCCTTGCGCGGCAAGATCAGGTCCCGTGACCTGCACCTGCCCGATGAACGCGCCCGCATTGACGTTCAAGCCCGGTGCCAGTTGGCCGGCGAGCGATAACTCCACGCCGGAAGCGCGCTGCACACCCAACTGCCGATCCTCATTGTGGATATCAAAATTGAAGTACGGTCGGTTGAGCTCGAAGTAGCCAGCGATGAGACTTAGTTTTGAGCTGAGGGCATAGCGCACGCCCCCGTCGACCTGCCAAGTGCGCGTGGTCGGCAGAATAGCGCCACGATTGGCCGCGGTTGTCGGGACTGCGCCGGAGTCTTCAAATCCCTGTATGTAGTCTGCGTAGGCGAGGAACCGCCCACGAATCGGTACCGCAGCTGAGCCGTACAGACGCCCCGGGTCGTCGGTCAGGCGCGCTAGTGGCGTACCGGGCGCGACCACGGTTTTGTCGTAGAACTCCTTTTGCGTGCCGACGACAAATTCACCCAGTCCAGCGCGTTGCACTTGGTACGCGGTCCCGGTGCTCCACAGCAGCGTGTGGTCTGAGGTGCGCGGGCCGAAAATAAAGTCGGGCTGCGCCACCTGCGCGGGATCGCCGATATAGGTAGTGCCGACGTCCACGGAATCAGCGCCGCCGTAGCGAGCCTGTTCATCACGGCCGCGCAACAAGAAAGTCACCGTTTGCACCGATGAGCCCTGTGTGAAAGCCCCGGTCAACCGTGCTTCGCCGGAATTGGATGCCGTGTGCTGATCCAGCAGCCCTACCATCACATGCTCGGCCCGGCCGCTGGGCTGAGTGTTGACGAACAGATCCGCGTAGCTCACGGGAATGTCGGACACAGAGCGGAAGAGTCCTGCAGCAAGCGACCAATGCGACGACAGCTTTGCATCGATCATGGCACCAAAGTTCTCGGCACCGTACTTGCCGAGTGCCCAGTGCTGGCCCAGGAACCCGCGCTCGATTCGCGGCGGCAGAAAGTCGCCAGCGGTGTACACCGTGGGCAATGTTCGCGAGCGCGTGTTCTCCTGCCAGTCAGCAAATGTGCGCACGGTTATGGCGTCGTTGGGCTGCCACACAGGCGCCGCACCAACGTTGGTGAGGTTAGACGTGTAGCCGAGGTTGGGACCGCTGGGAGGCGGCGCGCCGATCGCAAAACTCACGCCGATCGGCAGCTGCAGCAGCTTGCCGTCCAACGGCAGGCTGCCATCGACGCTAATGCTCTTCTCGTCGTATGGACCAGCTTCGGCGATGACGGTGGCCGTGGCCTTTCCGTCCGTCGCGTGTCGCAGGTCGTAGTCCACAATCCCGGTGGGCGCGGGAAAAGCATAACCGATCTCGCTGATGCCGACTCGGATCGTTGAGCCTTCGACGACACGATTCGACAACTGTCCCTGCTGATCAAAGTACAACCCATCGATGCGCGCATTACCCGCTGTCTGAGGATTGAAACCGCGAATGAGGACCGGGTTGTAGAGGCCCGTGCTCTCCGAGCCGATAGTAAGTCCAAAAGCGTCTTGGGCCGACAGGATGGGGTTATCGTCGGCATGCTGCGCCATCGTCGTGGAAATCGGTGCAGCGCATGCTAGGACCGCGACCCACGCGGCTCGCGCCAACCGAGTAGCGCCGACACATGCGTCCACTGGCGGCGCTCGAAATTCCCCTGCCCTTGGAGCACGCGCCTGAAGTCCGAGTTGCAGTGAGATCGTCACGTCAGGTGATCCAAGCCGTCGTCGCTTCACTCGGCGCACTCCTCACGGGGGAGCAGCCAGTATGGCTAGCCCAAAGTGCTCTGATAAGCCATATTATCGTGCATGAACTACTGAATGGTGTTCATCAATGCAGGTTGACCTCCACGAACTCGACAATTTCGCGGCCGTTGCGCGACATCGCAGCTTTCGAAAGGCCGCACGCGAACGGGGCGTGTCGGCCTCGGCCCTCAGTCACGCGGTACGGGTGCTGGAAGAGCGGCTGGGAGTGCGCCTGCTGAATCGCACGACGCGAAGCGTCATGCCGACCGAAGCGGGACTGCGCCTTCTCGCGTGCCTGGAACCCGCCATGCGCGACGTCGCGGAGACCTTGACGGAAATCCAAGGGCTTCAGGATGTGCCCGCCGGCCCCCTGCGCCTCAGTGTTCCGCGTCAGGCGGCGCGGCTCATATTGGCGCCGATTCTTGCGGCGTTTGGCGCGAGGTATCCGAGAGTGCAGTTGGAGATCATCACCGACGATCGCCTGATCGATATCGTTAGCGAAGGCTTTGATGCGGGTATCCGTTTTGGGGAGAGTTTGGCGGCGGACATGGTTGTCGTTCCGATCGGCGAACCTCTACGCTTCGTGGTGGTCGGGTCCGTCGATTATCTTGAGGTTCACGGTACCCCTAGAACTCCGCGCGAACTCACTAACCACTCTTGCATCGGCAGACGGTTTCCGAGTGGTAGCCTCTATCAGTGGGAATTCGAGCGCGATGGTCAAGCCATGAGCGTCGCCGTAAACGGATCACTCGTTGTTGACGATGATGAGCTCATGGTGCGCGCCGCCATCGATGGTGCCGGCCTTGCCTACGTCTACGAGACCCAGGTCCGTGCCGCTGTGGCATCGGGTAAGCTGATAAGGGTTCTCGATGACTGGTGCGAGGCACCAGCGAGATTTTTCCTCTACTATCCCGGCCGAAGACAATTGCCTCGAGCGTTGCGAGCATTAGTCGACTTCATCCGAGCCAACTCCTTCTTAGTGTGAATCGGAAGTCACGATCAAATCATTGTGTGCTCACCATCTTCTTCGCCATCTTCTCGATCGCGGTGACCCTGTGGCTCTGCGCCAAGTGCGAATGGAGCTTGACCATGCTGAGGGTCTTATGACCCAAGGTGTCGGCAATCTCCAGCAGGCTCGCACCCTGGGCTGTGAGATAAGACGCAGTGGTATGGCGTAGGTCGTGAAATCGAAATCTCGACGAGGAACGAGCTCTCAGTCTCTTTGGATCTTGGAGTGAAAAAGTGAGGCCGCTACGAAAGGTCGTCCACCGAAAAAAAAGCTAACCGCTTGACCTGCCATCTCGCTTGCCCCATATCGCTCTCGGCAACATATCGCGGGAATGATCCCCCCTTGCCGGCAATGCCACGCTGCTGCATGAGGTTCTTTCCCACCGCTACTGGTGCGCATCCCCATCGCGCTATTTGCCGCGGCCTTGTCCTCGCGCGACGGCAGGTCGAGCTATGGACTCGGCGCTGGAGCAAGGGCGAATTCGGACTCATGCGCAATTGCGGTGCTGATCACGATGGGGCCGGGCGGACGCCCGTTTCGTCGAATTTGGTGGGTGACGTGGCCACGCAATCGGATGACTACGTCCCTATGAAATGAGGGCATTTTCAGTTTCTTCCTTGGCGGCAGTGCCCCCAATCATGTCCCCAATTTTCTTGATCACATTGTTTGTTTGTTTGACAGCCGAAATAAACATAAACGATTGGCACACTGGCTCGAACCTTTCATTCGTACTGACCAACGGATTAGTAATCCGTTGGTGACGAAGCGAAGCGCAAGGCAATGCAGATAGCTCTGCGCTTCGACGGCACCGCTTAAGAAGGTCGCGGACACAATCGGCAATTGAGCTCCTGCAGGATACACAACACTTCGCGCGGCGCGGTCGATGCGGCGAACCCGTTCCCGCGGGCTTAACATGCCACTGGAGTTTGGGTATGGATCTCGGCGCCCGTTTGCCCGGAAACGCGCGGCATTATTTGACGCTCGGCGGGGACCTCCGAGGCAAGTGGGCAAAAACAGGACAAACGGTTCAGAGTTATTCTAAAAAACTATGGTAACTTATTGATTTTATGGCTCCCCGGGACGGATTCGAACCGCCGACCAACGGATTAACAGTCGGGTCGGACAGTCTTCGAAAGCCTATATTCTAAGGCATTTTCGAGCCTGGACCTCTAAGAACTTTGCCCGTTCGGGCGCCTTTGGACTCCCTTTCGCCGTCGTTGCGTAGAGGCGCGATTGAGCGAGGGGAGTTGGAGCTACCTTTTAATCGATTCCACAGTTGATGCCCCTGGCGGGGAATTACAATTATGTAGGCTTTCCAAATGTTGCACGATCTCCCCCAAGCCGTCCGGATATGCGGGTTCGTCAGATAGCGGACTTTTAGTCTAAATTTGCAAAGTGTCTTCGTCGGTTCGATGAGGGAGCCCCGTGTTAACATACCGCCTCTGTCGCCCTTGAATCGGTTGCAGTAAGGGATCATCTGCTCCAGAAGACAATCTCGAACAAGGTGGCGAGTGCTCTGACGTCGGCCGCCGGTCGTGGGAGTACGGGAATTTCCGCCGTGGGCTATTACCTGCCGCCCCATGAGCGAACCATTGCGGAGCTGATAGCGACGGATCAAACCAACAGCAGTGCGGACAAGCTGGCGCGACTCGGATTTGGGTCAATACGCATAGCCTGCGATGAATCGGCCGTGCAACTGGCGATGAAAGCGGTCCAGGATCTCCAAGCACGCAGTGGTTTCGACCTCGACCAGGTCGACGTGTTGCTGTACGCCGGCGCCCTGGCAACGAGTTCGGTGGTCATCGATGATGATGCGAAACCGTGGAGTGCGCTCGTCGATCCCACGCCGTTGTTCCGGTTTCCGGGAACATGTCTTCAATCTGAATTAGGTATCCCCCAGGCAGCGGTGATCGGCGTTGCGCAACTTGCTTGCAATACCTTCCAAGCCACGCTGCGTATCGCACGCGGCCTGCTTATGGCGGAGCCGTCGCTAGAGCATGTTCTGTGCGTTGCCGCCGATCGTTTCCCGCAGAGCGCTAAGCGCGAGATTGTCTACAACCTCATGTCCGACGGGGCCTGCGCCGCGGTAGTCTCGCGCGAACATTCGCAAAATCGGATTCTATCCACCGTGCAGATAACCCGCGGTGTGTATTGGGACAGCTCCATCAGTCACGATCATCTGATCGCGGCATACTTCCCGCTCGCGCGTCGCGCCATTCTCGAGGCGGTGGCCGGCGCGGGGCTCACCATGGGCGAAATCGACCTATTGATTCCTCACAACCTCAACATTAAGAGTTGGGAGATTCTCGCCCAGGTGATCGGCATGCCGCTGGAGCGAATTTACACGGCGAACATCGCGAGAATCGGTCACGTGGTAGCCTCCGACAACATCATCAATTACATCGACGCAGCAGCTCAGGGGCGCATTGTGCACGACCAGAAGATTGCACTTTTCGTCATGGGTTTCGGAGCTCATTGGAGCTGTACGGTGATCGAGGTTTGAGTCAATGAGGCCGCATCAACGAGTGTTGGTCACCGGCGCTACAGGCATCGTTGGCTGCGAACTCGTGCGTGGCTTGCTGCGCAGTGCGGAGCCCCCGCAGATCTTCGTGCTGCTGCGCGGCACCGAAGCCGAGGTGCAGGAGAAGCGACGCTGGCTCTGCGAATGGTCCGGTGTCGGGCGCGAGCGGGGCAATTACTTGCTCGCGCTGCGCGGCGAAATGACGCTCCCCGGACTCGGAATCGGACCCCAAGACCAGGCGGCAGCTCGATCGGTCAGCGGCATTTTGCATGCGGCCGCGGTCACGCGCTTCGATCAGACACCCGAGGCGGCGCGGGTAAACAATGTCGTCACCCTGCGGAATATCCTCGAGCACGCACGTCAGTGCCCCCAATTGACGCGTGTTGGCGTGGTGAGTACGGTCTTCGTGGCCGGGCGCCGCGGCGGGACCATACTCGAGTCGGAGCTCGACCTTCAGACGGACTTCAATAATGAGTACGAACGCTCGAAGGCCCACGCCGAACACGAGGCGCGGGTCAGAATGCGCGAGCTCCCGATTGACGTCTACCGGCTCTCCATCGTCGTCGGCAGGCGAACGGACGGGCGCATTTCGCGGCTATCGGGGATATACCCCATTTTCCGGCTTTTCCACGAGGGGCTGCTCGCCATGTTTCCGGGCTCGCCCGGCCAACGGGTCGACCTCATTCCCGCGGACTTTGCTGCCGACGCCATTCTGCACCTGTTCGCAGCATCGATGGCCCCCGGGGCGACCTATCATGTGTGCTCGGGCGCGGATCGATCGTTGGGCCTCGAGGAGGTATGTCCGGCGCTCGAGGCCTGTTTCGCCGCAGATGCCGTGTGGCGCAGCCGCGGTCAACCGCTGCCGTTGACGGTGGCTCCAGATGTCTTTGCGAAGTTTGTAGACGTCGTCGAGCTCA
>Ga0302324_100012871_pt1 | contig 17029 bp, 12 predicted proteins | sample Palsa_T0_1_FD_201949 | JGI IMG/M metagenome (GOLD analysis project Ga0302324, IMG submission 201949) | Peat permafrost microbial communities from Stordalen Mire near Abisko, Sweden - Palsa_T0_1 | ecosystem: Environmental > Terrestrial > Soil > Palsa > Peat permafrost | place: Sweden: Abisko...
ACCGGAGAGCATCAATGCCGCCGGGGATATCACCGGGTTCTTCCAATACGCGCCGTACGCGCCGGTGGGTCCGCCAAACGACGACTGGAACTCTTACAATCAACCGCAAGGGTTTCTTAGGTATGCGAATGGGCACACGATTGCCATTCAGGCCTATCCTCAGCTCCAATATTATGGCGGGGAATTGTTCGGAGACCAACCCGTCAGCATCAACGACTTCGGTGATATTGCGGGAAATTCTCCCTACTACACTCCAGTTTCAGTTTTTACGCGCTCCGCTGGGGGAGTGTACAAGAGCGGCATTTCGTTCAACAAGTCGACCGTCGCGACAGGCATCAATGCGAGCGGGAGCGTGGTCGGTTTTGCCGGCGGCGCCGGCACCACGTCCGCGGGCTTTGTGCTGCACCCGGACGGGTATGCGGCCCCAATCACTGTGCCTTTGCAGTCCCCGCAGTCTTGCGCGAACGACGGCACCTTTCCCGACGGCATCAATGCCGCGGGCACGATCGCGGGGTGGTACGTCTCCTCCACCAATAACTGCGACACCGCGAACACAGGCGGCTTTGTCATGTCGCCGGATAGCGTGTTTAGCTTGTTTCAGACGCCGGGGAAGCTTCTGGCTACGCCGGTGGGGGGATTCGGAGGTTCGTTGCTGGCTCCCCATTCGATCAGCATCGACCAGGCCGGGGACGTCACAGGCTCCTACACGGACACGGCGGGAGTCCAGCACGGTTTTGTACGCAACCCCTATGGAACCTTGACCACCTTTGATCCGCCGGAGGGCAGCCAGACCACCGCAACCGGCATCGCCGACGGAGGCGCAGTCACCGGCTACTATCAGTACACGTCGGGCGGCCCCCCGGCGGTAGGGTTTATCCGCATACCGTAGCTACAGCTACATAGATCTGGCGAACAAGTCCGCTGCAGCGTGTCCCGCGGTTTCCGCGATCGACTCATTGCGGCGGACGTTATGACACAAACCACATCGATTGGGGGACCAAGGAGGGACATACTTAGCCCCAGGATCGCGCCAATGGGTAACGTCGCTGGCATAGTTCCAATTGGTGAGATAAAAGCGGCCCACCACTTCGGCCTGCAATGGGAGCCCGCCATGGCTGAGGTACACCTGGTCGATCAGCATGTAATCCGAGTTGCTGCGCAATCCCCCCTTGATAGGTCTCCGCAACACCTACGTGTTCGACGCCCGGCGCTCTTCCCTATGCCATTCCGGCAGGCGTTTCTGAGGCAAGAAGGATGGCGATGACATACACTCCAAAGCTCAAGTAGTATGGACGTCCGTATGCCCGGGCGAACTCTCTATCTCTGTGTATTCGCAGCGCTCTCGCTTCTTCCAGCGAGAGCCTATCCCCAGCAAATAACCGCGTCTGAGAGCGGAATCACAGCGACTGCGGACGGCGTAACCCTGCAGGTGACCGCGCTGCGCGAGGACATCCTGCGCGTACGCATGTGGCAGGGCAACGCCGTACCGGAAGACGCTTCCTGGGCAGTGCTGCCCGAAGCCCGCACCAGCAGTGTTCCGGTAACCCCTCAAGCTCCCGGCTTCACGACCAAGTCCCTGAAGGTGAGCGTCGGCGATCATCTCCAGCTCACGGTGGCCGATCTCCAGGGCAACATCCTGCAAAAGGATACCGCGCCGGTGCTCTGGCAAGGAGCGCGCTTCACCGTCAGCAAGCAGCGCAGTTTCAGCGATCACTTCTTCGGCTTGGGGGACAAGCCCGGACCGCTGGACCGCGCCGGCCAGGCATTTACCATGTGGAACACCGATGCCTTCGGATGGCAGGAATCCACCGACCCTATCTACAAGAGCATCCCCTTCTTCCTGAACATAAACCACGGACGCACCCTCGGCGTATTCCTGGACAACACATGGAGGACCAATTTCGATTTCGGCCGCGCGGACGAGAACCGCTACACCTTCGGATCGCTGAACGGGCCCATCGATTACTACCTGATCTATGGTCCCGAGCCCAAGCAAGTGGTGACCAGCTGGGCGTGGCTCACCGGGCCCAGTCCCTTGCCGCCCTTGTGGGCGCTGGGCTTCCAGCAATCGCGCTATTCCTACTTTCCCGAGACGCAATTGCGCGAGATCGCCACACGGATGCGCAAGGATCGTATCCCCGCAGATGTACTCTGGCTCGACATCGACTACCAGCACGACAACTGGCCATTCACGGTAAACGAGAAGGCCTTCCCCAACTTCGCCGGCATGGTGAAAGATTTGGCGAAACAGCAGTACAAGCTAGTCGTCATCACCGATCTGCACATAGCCGATCAACCGAACGTGGGCTATGCGCCGTATGACTCGGGCATCGCGGGCGATCATTTTGTCAAGAACCCTGACGGTTCGCTCTACGTAGGCAAGGTGTGGCCCGGTCCCTCGGTTTTCCCCGACTTTACCCAGGCCCTCACCCGGCAGTGGTGGGGTGGGCTCTACAAGACCTTCATCCAGGAAGGAGTCGCCGGCTTTTGGAATGACATGAATGAGCCCGCGGTCTTCGAGACACCGGGAAAAACCATGCCGGATGACGTGCAGCATCGCATCGATGAGCCCGGCTTTCGCAAGCGGACTGCCTCTCACCTGGAGATCCACGACATTTTCGGGATGCAGAACTCGCGCGGCACCTCTGAAGGAGAGTTGACGCTACGGCCGAATGAACGGCCCTTCGTCATGACACGAGCCAGCTACGCCGGCGGCCAGCGTTACAGCACCACGTGGACCGGTGACAACAGCTCCACCTGGAACCACCTGCGTATGACCGTTCCGCAACTGGTCAACCTGGGCCTCAGCGGGTTCTCGCTTGCCGGCGCGGATGTGGGAGGCTTTGCCGGCTCGCCCCCGCCCGATCTGCTGACCAAATGGATCGAAATCTCCGCCTTCCAACCCATCGACCGGGACCACTCGGCCAAGGGCACCCGCATGCACGAGGTGTGGGTAGATGGCCCGCAGCAGGAAGCGATCCGGCGCCGATTCATCGAAGAGCGTTACCGCCTGATGCCCTATCTGTACACCGTCGCGGAAGAAACCTCCCGCGATGGCCTGCCCATCGACAGGCCTCTCTTTCTGGAATTTCCCCATGCAACGGAGGATGGCACTCCTTATGACCTGACTACCGGCGGAGGCGAGTTCCTCTTCGGTAGCCGCATTCTGGTTGCACCCAATCCATCTCCCGAAGAGGTGGCTCCTTATCCGGTTCGCCTGCCTTCAGGCACCTGGTACGACTACTGGACTGGTAAGCAGTACGCGCTTGCCAACCTCAACGGAACGCTGGACCTCGAGCAGCGCGATAAGGTACTGGCGCAGAAGCCGCTGATGATCACGCCCAAGCTCGATCAATTGCCGGTTTATGTGCGGGGAGGCAGCATTCTACCCATCGCACCGTTAACCCAGAGTACTGCCGAATTGCCGCAGGGCCCGTTGACCCTGCGCGTCTTTCCTCCCGCGGCCGGCCTGAATATCGTCGAGCCTTGTGCGGGTGAAGTGTACACCGACGACGGTCATACTTTCGGCTACCGCAATGGTGACTTCGCGCGCATCCATTTCTCCTGCTCCACAGCGACAGACGGATCGCTCCACCTGGAGATCAGCAAACAGGAAGGCCGCTGGAAGCCTTGGTGGCACGCATATCGCGTCGAAGCGGTAGGCTGGACGCCCAAAAGGAGCCGAGCTTCCGTCGACGGAAAAATCGTTCCGCTGGTTCAAGTGAATGGACGCTGGGGAGTAACAGCCCCGGCGAAGTCCGACGCAATGCAAATCGCGTTGGAGTAACTCAACACGGCAATCCGGCACTCCACCAGCTAGCCGTTCATCGGAGCGAGTGAATCTCGGATAAGGGGACACCATACCTATTCCCCAAGAATTGCTGCCCTAGAATTGCTGCAATAGGTACGCTGTTGCCGGAATCTGCGGACCCCCAAACAGAACTTAAATGGACGATTCAACGTGATGCGCTTAAGAGCCAATACGAAGATCTCCAGCAAGAAGTCGACGAATATCTTTCTCTGCAGGCGCAAGGGCATCATTCGATGGAACTAGCCTCATTGGAGGATCTTCCAGATGCCCTCATCAAAGCCCGCATTGCTGCAGGTCTGACTCAACGTCAACTCGCTGAGAAGCTGGGAATAAAGGAGCAACAGCTGCAGCGATATGAGGCGAATGGTTATTCGGGAGCAAGTTTGGCTCGCTTGCAGCGGGTGCTGGACGCGCTTGGAGTGAAGGTTCGTAAGAAGCTGGTGGTCCAGAGATTTCTCTAACTGCGCATTCGATCATCACACGCCTTCGGACGATTGGTCATCAGAAAAACCTTCCCCGAAACTCCCGGCGAAAGCTTTGCGGAGGGCTCGCTCCACAGCTTCCAGCGGTATTCGCTCCTGCTCCAACATCCAGGGGCCGGCCTTCACGGCGTGCAACGCCGCCGCTTCTTCAATCGTAAGATGGGCGTGCTGCGCCGCCAGATCCCTCTTGCCGGCAACGGCAAATCGCCCCCAGCACGTCCACGCAGCAGCATCCATCAGTATGCTGCGCACACCTGGCAGCTTGGCTCGCAGTGCCGAAAGGATGCCAAACCCCGCTTCATCACAGTCACCCCAATAGACCACCTCCGCGCCCCGCAGCCATGCACACGCAGGCAACAAAGAGGCCGCCTTGCCGCTGCCCAGAATCGCTAACACATCCGGCATATCCGGCAGACACAGAAAAACAGCCTTGTTCTCGACAATCAGAATCCGGGGGATTGCCCAGCACAGGCCGGCAAGGTCTTCGGCGTAAGTCGTGCAGTCCATCACCGGCCACCTGACGCGCTCACGCAGGCCGCGATCGAGAAAACGAAACCGCACCTGCGGCGGCTCCACGCGCAAATGGAAGCGCTCCTCGAAACATAAGCCGCTTGCATTGACACGGTCCCCAAGCACCACCGCTAACATCTCTGCCAGAATGCCTGTGTGCTCCTCAATGAATTTCGTCCCTACAGCAATGGGCAACTGCCTGGCAAAGCAGCGAGGAAATGGATTCGCATCGTAAAAGGCGCAAACGGAAATCAGCTCTTTCCAATCAGAAAGAAGTTCCGGAATCTTGTGCGCCCTGGCCCGAAGCCACGGCTCAAGGCAGGCACACCGGGCGCGGGCGAGGGCCACCGCTTCACGAAATGCTTCCAGTTGCTCCGTGAGATGCAGCCCACCCGCCAGGCTTTCGATGGAATCGAAACTCAAGCGGCGGGGCCAGCGTTGCTTGCCCCATTTGCGGGTGTCCACCTCTTCCCACAGAATGTTCCAGCCGCACTCCGCTGCGGCAAGGCGCGTCAAGGCGGCTCGTATGGCCGCGAAATCGCTCGTCGTAGGGGGACGCCCGAAGGGAATCGCCAGCGGGAAGAAAGCTTCCCCAGCCACCTCCGCGCGGAGCGCCGCCGGCCATCTGCCGCGCGCGACCTCGAGAATCTCCTGCGGGCTGAGCATATAAATCTAGTGCAAACCCACAAGCTCGCGCGACTCGAGATCCTGTCGTGTGATGGCCACGAGCTGCGACGTATTTCCCGCCGGATTAGACGCCAAATGGATGGTCCCGACAAATGGAACCGCCAATTTCGCCTTTGCATCGAATGGCCCCACAATCACCACCTGGAAACCAAGACTCGCAAACAACTGCATCGCCCGCTGCGAATTCTGTTCGTCCGTGCGCGAAAAGGCCTCGTCAATGACAACCAAGCGAAAATTCGCGCGGTCCGGCTCGGCCTGCGAGAGCCCGTATTGCGCCGTCAGCGCGGACGCCAGAATCGTAAACGCCAGCTTCGCCTTCTGCCCACCGGACTTTCCCGTGGTCGCTGCATAGAAGTTTGCCTCGGAATCGTCCGCGTGCCGCAGCTCCCTGACCCCCGCGCTATACCAGGTACGGACATCGGTCACACGCTGCGTTGCTTCCGCATCCGCCTGAAACTTCTCGAGCAGAGTGCGTACTCGCAGGAAGATCTTCATCCGCTCGGCCGGTCCGGGATGGATCCCGTGTTCGAAGCACTCGCGCAAAGAACGGTTGAACTCGCTGACCTGCGCCGCTAAACGACGAGCCAAATGGAGCTGCACATACGTGCTCTCGCTGTAGGCAATCGTGCGCAGGGCCTGGTTTATCTCTTCCACGCGCGCTTCGATGGCTTGCTCATGCTGCTCCAAGCGGCTGCGGAGCATGAGCAAGTCGCCCACGAGATTCTCATTCAAATAGTGCTCGAAGCGCTCGCGATGCCGCGGAAGGTCTTCTTCCTCGATTCTGCGATGTACGGCAAGAAAGCCGTCGGCGTACGCCGTCTCCGGAAGAAGCGTCTGCGCATATTCCCCAAATTCTTTGAGGAAGTTGGTCATGGCCGCCGTCAGTTTCCCGGTTGCGTCTTTGACCTTCCCTTGCTCATTGTTGATTCGCCCTTGAATGCTTTGGCTGGCGGAATTCATCAACTGATCGGGATTCTCCATCGTCAGCGCGGCATGAGGGCCGAGGAGGCCGACAAAATCGCTTTCCGTCTTCGCGTGATCGTAAGACGCAAACTCCTTGAGCTGGGATCCGCGGTTGCGAGCTGTGGTTTCGCAAACGCTTAGCTCCTTCTCGAGAAGGCGCACTTCACCGTCAGCTTCCCGAACCTGCTTATCGAGACTGTCTATTTCCGACTCGACGTGGGTCTTTCGCTGCCGCAACCGATGCAGTTCCTGCGAACTGCCCTCGATCAAGTCCTTCTCCGTTTTGAGGCGGACGAGCCGATCGCTCCAATGCGCCGGGTGGAGATCGAGGAACTGCGGGATGTTCAGCAGTTCGCGTGCGGCGGCGGCACGGGCTCGGGCAGACTCGGCTGCCTGGCCCGCTTGCTTCCCATCGCGCCCCGCCGCGGATGCCTGTTTCTCCAGGTCAGCAAACTGGACCCGCAGGGCCGCGAGTTTCCGCTCCGTCGACCAGCCCAGAATGCGGTTTCCAAGATCGTCGATGGGCCGCTGGTCGTCCTTGACGTGGCGCGACCGTTCTCGCATCAGCCCTTCCCGGGTGATTCCCTTTTCCACCCGCTCCAACTCCGCAATCGTCTGGCAGCAGCGATAGTTGAAGCGCCGCGATAACTCCGTCATCACCCAGGAATGCAATGGATGATTGGCGCGGTACGACAAACGGCCAGGCACAAGCTCAGCGGAAGAGGGAGGTGGCACGGGAACGCGCGCCGGGACAGCATGGAAAGTTAACCGCAGACCGAGCATGGTCGAGTTGATGAATTCCGCCGCGGGGCGGTAGAAATCGTCGGGCACCAGCAGAGCGAGGCCAAAGCTGCGCAAGAGGCGTTCGATGGCGCCCGCCCAATCGGCGTACTCGTCCTTGACTTCGATCAGCTCGCCGGCAAAAGGCATGGTGATGTTATCCACTCGGAGTACGTCGCACAGGCGCTCCCGTATACCGAGATACTGTCTCGGTATGTTCACCCGATTCCGTTCGGTGCTCTCGATTTCCTCGCGCACATCGATGGCGCTTTTGAGGGCCAGTTCCTGGCGGTGACGGCACTCGGCACGGTGTTCCTCCTGCTTGCTCGCAGTCATACTTTCCTGCGCCTCCATGGCCTCCCACTGCGGACGCGAATGGAGAAAGGATGTTTCTTCGGCAAGCGCTGTCTCCGCGTTGAGAAGCGAGATGGAGGGCTGTATTCGGCTGCGCAGCGCCTGCGCCCGCTTGCGCGCATCCTCCGAAAGTTGAATTTCGCGTTCCAGCGACTGCAGCCTCGGCCCAACGTCGGTGGAGCTGATTGCAGCAATGAGGTTGTCGCGTTCACTTCGGCGCTGATTGAGATGGGACTCGGCTGCTGACCGGTGGGCATGCGCCACCTCATGCTGGCGCCCCAGGTCTTGCGCCCGGTCCGCAAGAAAGCCTAAAAACCTGGTAAGGAAGTACGGCTTCAGGGCATTTTGCAGCTCTTGCCACTCGCCAATCTTCTCTTCCGCCGCCGAGATGCGGTGAGCATTCTCCAACACCGGCTGCAGCGCGGCCATTTGCCGCTCCGCGCGGTCGATGGCCGCCCAGCAATCCATCAGCGTTTTGTAGTGCGGCTGAATCGTGTCCCGAATGAAGGTAAAGGTATCGGCGGAGGGCAGCAGAAATTGGCGGACAAAGGCATCAATGTCTCCCACTTCCTTCATGCCGATGGCTCGATTGAATACTTCGAGGGCTTTCTCACCGGGAATATGAAGCAGTTTGCGCATGCGCTCAGAGTAGCTGGAAAAATTTTCGTAGACCTCCCATCCGGCTTGTTTCGCGGCGCGTTTGATTTCGGTCGTGTTGGTATGCCGGCCCAGTAGATCCCTCAGGCCCCGGGATGTACGGTGGATAGCGAAAAGCTCGCGAATCGCTTCGTCGTGCTCCCAAAGAACCTGGGCAACGGTGACGGATTCGGAACGGGGTGCATCGCGGAACACCGCCGAGATGGCGCTCAGGACCCCCGCTTCTCGCAGGTATTGTGTGGTGGGGGTGGTGGAATCGACCGTGCTCGAACTGGCCCAGGCTCCTCTGACGTAGGAGCGGCGGGTCCGGTCGCGGCCGGAGGTTTTGCGCCCGTCGCCCGATGCGTCGTTGTAATTGAGCAGGCGCGGAGGCACCAGCAGCGTGCGCAGCGCGTCGATGGCCGTCGATTTTCCCGACCCGTTATCGCCCACCACCAGCGACCAAGCGCCACGCGGGGCAAGCACCTGACCCTCGCCGTGAAAGGTGCCCCAATTCAGCAGTTCCAGCCGCTCGAGGCGGTATCCGGGAAGAACCCACAGGGTCTCGTCCTGCCCACTAAGATCGGTTGTCTCCATGCCGTATCAATCGTTCCTTTACCGTTTCCAATTCCGCAGGACCAAATCGCGCTTTCAGGATGCGCATGACCTCCAACGCCTCCGATTCGGCCGTCCCTACCGGGCGCAGGAATCCCAATTCTTCCACTCTTTTGATGGCAGCGTCGACCGTACGCACATCGCGGACCTGATTGTTCGATTCGCGCAGGAACTGGAGAACGATCTCCCGCAATTGCTGTTTGGTCAACACCAAACGGGTGGAATCGCCGGGGGCCGCGTCGAAACGGGCGAGCTCTTCGCGCAAACAGACGAGCAGCAGGGTTGCCGTATAGCCGAGCACCTGGCGGCGGCCGATCCTCGGCACGCGCTCTTCACCTTCCGGCTCGATCTGGCGCAGGAATGCATAGCCCTCGGCTTCGTCGACGACCAGCTCTTGTCCGATCTGGCGGAAGTAGCGAGCGATGTAGTCCCTCTCAATGCGAATCGTTTCCCATGTCTGCCTTTCCTCAAAGTAGACAGGACCCATCAGGAGCTGCCCTAAGGCGAACGATCGGGACGAGAAGTCGGAATCGTCGGGCATCGTTTCAGTCCTTTCGCAGGAAGAGCACCTCGGGCACGCGCCAGGTTGCTCCCTGCGTTCCCTCTGTGACCCGAATGCCGGTCAACTGATCCAGGGCCAGAAAGTGGTCGTCTTGCGTGGCGATGACGAGGTAGCCGATGATTTCCAGCACTCCCTCGGTTAGAGGAAATCGACGCAGAAGGTCCGACAGGAGTACCGAATCGGAGGTGGTGAGGCATGCTCCAATATGGTCGCGGAGGCGCTTGAGGTTCAGATCTGCCAAATCCTTGAAGCGGTTGACGAGTGACCAGTGCAGAACAGAATCGGAAGCAAAGGCGAACTCGCCGGACAAGTTGCCGGTAGCGTCCGGCTGCCAAAAGCCACGGCTGAAACTGGCGAAGGCGGCGGGCGGTCCTATCAGCTCGAAGAAGTGATCTTCGGCTGGGGGATCGGTTCGGGAGACGATGGCTGCTTGCTGAATTTCACGGATCAGCTGGCGCATCCTTTGGTCTTCGCCCGAAGCGGCGGATTCAAGCGCGCGCCGCAGCGTGGCGGCCATCCGCTCGTTGGAGCGAACCACCCGTTCTCCCTCTACGAGCAGCAGGCTGGAGAGGTGAGCAATCAGCCGGTTCGAGCGGAGTCCCGCGTCGATCGCGTCGATACGATAGACGCGCCGGGTCAGATCCCGCCAACGCTCCTGGCGTTCGGGCGAGGAGAGCAGGTGCCAGAAGGCATAGAAGCTCTGGCCTTGGGGCGAATCCCTCATGGCGGCGTGCGTGTCGAGCAGCTGGCCGACCATGCGCCCTTTTCTTGTTCCCGGCCGGGTGTGGGTCTCGGCGAGCGAGCGCGCAACCTCTTTGAAATTATCTTCCAGTTGGCGGAAGTCGCCGGCGAGACCGCGGGCAAGGTCGAGCGCATTGGCAAAGCGCTCGGTGAGTTGGACTGGGGTGTAGGCCGCGACGCTATGGCTCGATTCCATGGCGTCGATTTGGGCCTGGAGCGCGGCTTGCTGCTCTTTGAGCGCCCCGATTCGCTGGCCAACGTCTTCGGTCGAGAACAGAACGATTTCTTCCAGGTGGCGCAGGATCAATTCGAGCCTGGATTCCGCGCCGACAAAGGGCTTTGCTTGCAGGTCTTCGATCCACTGCATGGCCCGCTCGGCCCCGGCGGTCAGCTCAAAGACTGGCTCGTCGGCCTGGTCGCTGTATAGCTTTTTGAGCAGTAGCTGGTCGTCCCCGCACCAGAGCGTGAGGTAATCGGAGGCGGTTTGCGCGTACGAGCCGGGCTCCATGGAGCGAGCTTCTTCGAGGAAATTCTCCAGGCGAGCCCGCAAATGCGATTCCGCCACAGCAATCGCGTGGTGCTCTTTGAAGGCTCGATGCAGGAAGGTGAGGGTAAGCGCCGCATTCTGGCTGCGCAAGAGGCGCACGGCCGGGTTGTCGAGAAGGCGCTGCGCTTCCGGCAGATCCCAGGGTGCGACTACGGCGGTGGCGTTCTTCATCGAAACCTGAATCGAGGCAAAGAGAGCATCGCGGGATAGCGTCTCCCCTGTCAGATGTTAAAGCATTTCGCCATCACATCCGACCCAGGCAGTGGGTGGGGGCGCGGCTCTTGCCAAAGGAAAGCCGCACACATTAACCAACCTCAATCCCACTGGGGAGAGACCACTACCCCAGAAGGTGCCGAATGCACTACAGGCCACCTGCCCGCTACCATCAAGATTGATAATGCCATGAAGATAAGGGACGTCACGTCCCCTTATCTTCTGGAGTGGACCCCTCAGTTGAGACAGAGAAATAAAAGACAATTTACGGTTCGCTGCTGATGACTGTACAGCAGCCGGACCGCGACTGGTGACAGAACGGAAGTGGCGCTGAGGTTTGTAAGCCGCATGCAATATAACGGCGCTGCGAAGGGGCAGTTCCAGTCTGTCACGTCTCCTTTGGTCTTGCTAAGGTATCGAGGACAGTTCGCAACACTCATTATCCGCCGGCTCGGAGAACCTATTCCGCCAGGTCAAGGCGAATCTCCGTTTCCCCTTGACTTCTACCTATCATGGATGTCACCCCCTCTTACCTGGGGGATCGCATAGCATCCTCCGGGCACTATAGCCTGTGACCCACAGAGCACATTACCGCACAGGCGAGTAGACGGGCGTAATCCTGTAGTCACGAGGCTTCCCCCTACAAGAGCTTTCCGGGGTCCGAACGGGAGAGGTAGCGCTCAAGAGACGATCCGACCAGCCAAACTAGGCTGGATGGAACTGTGGCAGTCCCATTGGACTGCGGAAACTTGGCGAATCTTTCTCAGTGCCAAGGAAGATGCTTCCGCGCTCGCCGCAATCCGGCTGGGATCAGCGTTTTTTTTCTCGAACTCGCAGGCAGACTCCTTAGCCGTTCATCGGAGCGAGTGAATCTCGGGCTACCGAAGGGATGTGAGCGTAGAGGCCGTTCCAACCTTCCGGATTGTTCGCGCCAGCGATCACCCAAGAGGTCTACTATGGTGTGTCAGGTAGCGAATAGGGAAGCGAATCGTAGGCAGCCGCTGCGCCATGGGGTATAGTTTCCCCGGAAACCCACACGCGCTCTCAGGTATTCCAATGTGTGGGTGTCGTTACCGTGGAGGACAAAATGTGGAACCAACAGGGACAACCAATCGAAATAACGCGGCCCCACTTGGTTGCAGCCGTGTTTTTAGACGAGGTGTCTGCCCGCGATGCAATCGCCGATCTCAAGCTGGCCGGAGTCCGTGCGAACCAGATCGGTCTCGCTTTGTCCGACGAGGGCAAACGACTACTTGCGCTCAATCCAGACGCGAAGCACCTTCCCAGTGATCTAGAGGGAAAGCATAGCGTCCTCTGGAGGGTCCGGCATAGCATTAAGCATGATGTGTACGGCCACCAAGGCCCGGGCTTATCCAGTCGGCAGGATGCAGCGGCAGCGAATGAGGAGCAACCGCCGTTCACAGAAGTCGATCTGACCGATACACTGCGGGCGCTAGGGATTGCGGAGGCAACCATCAAGCTGCTGCATCACCAGGTTGGAGCGAAGGGATTCCTCATTATGGTGGACGCCCCCGCCGACGCGGATCGAATTGAATGCATACTCCTCAATAATCGGGGTATGCCGCGTACAGTCATGGTTACCGAGCAGGCAAAAATTACGACCTAGGGAAACGTGACGCAGCGTGGCAATCGTCGAGAACCGATTTTCTTTGAAGATGGCGGTTTGTAGATTTACCGCGGTCTTCTTGGGGAGCAGACGCGTAAGACGGACGTGGAACTGTGGGCTTACTGCCTGATGCCAAACCACGTGCACCTGATCCTGAATCCGAGTTTCTGACGGGCCTTGAACGATTGCTCGGCAAACCCATAGCGCGCTACGCTCCAGGACGTAAGCCCGCGGTCAGCGTCACCGGCGTACAGCTGAAATTGCTGCAATAGGTCTCATGTCGACGCATTGACGATTGGACGCATTGAATTATGTCGACGCATTGAATATTGTACAAGTTAAAAAAACAACAGACCTCACAAAGGCTTTCCGTGCTTTAAGTGCAGCGTGACACCGAGCGAGGCGCTATACGCACCGGTACGGATCGTACGGGATGAGATTGGCAAGTCGGTCGGCATCCTCATCCTAGATGGTAAGCCTTCTGAAACACTGCGCCACACGTATTTCCTCAAGCTACACCCGTTGCCTTGCAGTGTGAGAATTGACATCTCCAAAAAAGCTGGAGTATCGTTAGGCCGCCCTTAAGGCAAGCTGCGATTCTTAATGCCATAAGTCGCTAACGTTATAACCAGGAGAATCACTTCTATGTCTGAACACCTTTCTAGCCTCGGAATCTCAATAAGTCGCCTGAAGCCGTATGCCGCCGTAGCTGCAATCTTGCCCATCCTGCTCTGCACAAGCCGCGGAGTGTGTGCGGCGGCTATGCAAAGTGACCCCTACGATCAGGCTGACGATAGCCACCAGATCTTTAGTGAGTTTGCCTATGTAGTGAACAGTAACTTTGGGGATGATTTTTCAGGATACCGGATCAATATATTTACTGGCGAGCTAACCACTGTTCCGGGTTCGCCTTTTCCTCCGGGTCCTTACTACGAGGTGAATGCCGCAGTGGCTGGCGTGGCGATCGACAGCAAAGACAGATTCCTCTATTCAGCCAGCGCCGGCGACTTCGGCGGATCCTTGATTCTGGGCTTCTCAATCGAGACCAACGGAGCATTAACACCGTTACCTAGTGCGGCCGCGAGAGCCGGCGGAACTCTCATTAGCCTGGCATTGGACCCGAGCAACAGGTTCCTCTATGCAGCAGGTCCAGAAGCCGGCATCGTGGGATATTCCGTTGACGCTACCACCGGGCTGTTAACTCCAGTGCCCGGCTCACCGTACGATGTCGGGCCCCCAATCGGATCGGTGACGATAGACCCTACCGGCAGATTTGTCTATGTGCTTCAATTGCTAGGTCCCGGCCTTTTGGGCTATAAAATAGACCCTTCCACAGGAGCGCTCACGCCCATTCCTGGATCACCGTTCGCTGGTTTATTTGGCCACGTGACGGTGGATCCCACAGGCAGGTTCCTATACGCTTTCGAGGGCATAGGTGATGTGGACATCGACGAATACACCATCGACCAACACACTGGTGCGCTCACGCTATCCCCACGCTCTCCGTTTACGGCTCCCGTGGGCGTTGCCGGCGCGGCGGTAGATCCGGCCGGCAGGTTCCTCTACGTTTGGGACTCCAACCTCGTAGATACCGAGGCTTCTAACCAAATCGTAGGATTCTTCATCAATCCGTTCAGCGGCGCGTTAACCCCCCTACCGGGTGCGCCCGTCCCCATCGGCCCAGTACCAAACGCATTAACGGTGGATCCCACAGGACGATTCCTCTACCTGGTGGATGGCGAGACCGTCATCGGATACTCGATCGACCCCTTGAGCGGCGCCTTACGGCCACTCGCCGGCTCGCCCGTACTGACCGGGTTGGGACCCTCTGGGATAGCTGTGGGCACATTCATCTCTCATTGAGAAATGGAACAACCCTTTTGGGCGCCGCGGCTTGGAGCGGCAAGGTTCATCTCCATGCCGTTTTATCGCCTTCTCTTCCCCCTTAGCGCAGAGCAACTGCGCGATGACAGGCGAGGTTCTCATTGACGGAGTTTCGCTGGCTTCAAAGTCCATGCCTGGAGACGGGTCAACTCAAGTATGTGAGGACCGGAGAAATCGATCGCGTGAATGCCCCATCTGAATGGACCTTCAGTATCCGTCGAAACATAGTGCTCGAAGACTAGATCGCCTCGCTTCAATTTCACCTTTCCTTCTGGCACTAAGAGGGCAAGGGCAGCCGTCGCTGCAAAATCGGCGAGTGAAATTGATTGCGGTCCGAGGTAGAGTTGCGCAGGAAGTCGCCCACTCTTCCGCACGGAGTCCGCAAACTCTCGCTTTGCAGCTTCCCATAGATATCCAGGTATGGAGTCGGCAGGATAAGTTGTCTCGCCCCTGGATGTCGGTCCATCCACATAGTCGATTCCGAGTCCGAACATTTGTACGAGCACTTCCGCTGCAGACAAATGGCCATTGGGCGTTTCGAGAAAAGTGACACCCTGCTGAAAATGCTTCGCGGCTACTTCTGGGGAAATCGAGGGTGGAATCGGTCCTTCGTACACCCGAAAGACCTCCGATGCCGTGAGCCATCGGACGTTAGGATTTGCCTTAAGGTGTAAAACGAAGTCCCGGAGAGTTCGATAGCACGCCTCAGACTCCGTTCGCGTTCGCATCTTGGCTCGAATCCATTTATCGGGGGGAGGGGTGGCCCCACGGTTGAAATTGATCGCATCCCAAAATTCTGTTTCAACGCATTCATTCGGATGGATCCATGTAGTCATTGTTCCACCACCGTTCCTGCTTAGACGAGACATAGTTTCCGAAGCAGACTCAAGAATTTGAGCGTTTACGGAGAGGTCCGTAAAGGAAGGGCGGATGTAGTTATTGCCCATCTTCAAAACGTAGAAAAGATGGGAGAGATAAAAGGGTTGGTCGTGAATACCAATGTGATTCGCATGGTCAAGATATACCGGGATTCCAAGTCGACGGAGGGCCAAATTGGGCTGAGGAGCCCACGAGAACCCCGGCTGACCATAGCATGACGGATGCGTCCTGAAGATGCGGGCCACATCGGCAACGCCAGATGCTTCCCTGCGTTGGAATTCGTCAGCGCCCTCCAAGTAGCCAAGCGGTTCGAGGTATTCCGCCGGGACAGGGTGCAGACTATGCCAGTCTGAATGGTAGCCAATGTCATGACGGCGAAGGGCTTCTATGACATCGTGCCGCCCCCTCACCTCAAGCATTCGTGCCATCTGACCAACGATTTTGAAAGTGGCCGGAACATTCTCCTCAGACAGATCCTTCGCGATGCGGAGAGCAGCATCGTCAGCTTCCGGATTGATGTAATCTTCGGTGTCAAACCACAGGAGAACATTCACTGCGGCCGCATCCTTTGTAATAGTTTCCGACATCGACGAAAGGGCTCGCTGAGCCGGTACAGCAGCCATTGCCGACACAGACAGTGAGGTCTTGATGAAATCTCTGCGTAACACGTGCACTCCTTCTCCACCCCCAGGAAAACGTATCACAGAGAGCGCCGGGATAAACCGGTACATTGTAGGGGATCGGACGATGTCCAGCCATACTTTCATGCGGTCCGGATCGGTGACGAAGTGGGGGCTCAGGTAGCCGCGGTCAAACTGCATGCCTTCGACCACTTCCAGTTGGGTCTCGAGGGTCTCAGACCCTCGCGGTAGATCGCCTGCGGCAGCGCCTACCTGCCCTCAGTGCTAGAATGGCCGCTGAACCATGCCTACGATATTGATCGTTACCGGAGATGCCGGCGAATCCTACGAAGCTCTCTATGCCGTTCATCGTTTTCGCGAGGAAGGCTGGTCTGTTACGATTGCTGCCCCTTCGGTTCGTCGCCTCCACCTCGTCATGCACGACTTTGAGCCGGGGTGGCATACCTATGTCGAACGTCCCGGCTATGGTCTAGAGGCCGATATCTCGTTCAGCCAAGTAAATGTGCCGGATTATGATGCCATCCTGATTCTGGGCGGGCGCGCTCCTGAGTACCTTCGCAACGATCGACGCCTGCTCGACATTGTCCGCGAGTTCGACGCACAGCAAAAGTGGATCTTCGCCATCTGTCATGGCGTTCAGGTACTCGCCGCCGCCGGCCTCACCAAAGACAAGTGCATTACTTGCTATGAACACGTCCGCTTCGAAGCCGAGCAAGCGGGCGGAACATTTGTAGACCAGCAAGCCATTCGCGATGGCCGCATCGTCACCGGTCAGACCTGGCAATCGCACCCCGAGTTCTATCGGGAGATCTTTGCCTGCTTTGCGCCACAACTTCCATCCTGAAGCCACGACGTTTCTCGAATCGCAGGCCTGTTGCCGCCGGGCGGGGCCAAGAGCAAAGGAGTGCACCGCGCTCTCTTTTTGACTTATCTCAGTGCCCGCTCTTATCGGTCTTGACCGCAAAGACATAACTAGGCCCGAACATATTGCTGGTAAAGATGACCAGCTTCTTATCTGGGGAGAAGCGGACGTTGGGCTCCAGGCGGTAGTTGTGGTGAGCCATGTTGACCAGGCGCTCGGAGTGAAACACACCCGG
>Ga0302324_100012872_pt1 | contig 17026 bp, 12 predicted proteins | sample Palsa_T0_1_FD_201949 | JGI IMG/M metagenome (GOLD analysis project Ga0302324, IMG submission 201949) | Peat permafrost microbial communities from Stordalen Mire near Abisko, Sweden - Palsa_T0_1 | ecosystem: Environmental > Terrestrial > Soil > Palsa > Peat permafrost | place: Sweden: Abisko...
ACCATCGACAAGGTGGTGGAATATCTCAGCACCAAAAATAACGGCCTCTATACTAACGAATGGCTGATTGCCGACGCCAAGAACAACGAGATCGCGATGTTCGAGCTGGGTACCTACAAAAGCCGGCTGTATCGCAGCAGCAAAAACGATTGGTTCGGCGGAACGGAAGGCTTTTATTGGGGCGACAATAACACCAAAGATCTCGGGATGCGCCTGGAATATCAGCCCGATCCCAAGGGCGAACCAGTGCATGTTCCGTACGTGCCCGGTCCGCGCGACTTGAAGTGGGAAGAGCTCTATCGCGAGTACAGCGGCAAGATCGACGATCAATTTGCGTTTCTTGCGTTTCGCACGCCGCCGCTGGTGACTGCCAGTTCGATGGATGCCAAAGTGGCCACCGCCGACATGGCCTCCCACATGATGGTGTGGGGCGTTTTCGGAAAACCGAATCAACGCGAGTGGGTACCCTCCACCTGGTCGAAAGAGCAGTATCCGAAAAACGACGGAATTTATTCTTCCGGATATCGCCTGATTTCGGCTCAGCCGTCCGAGTCGCTGAAGGTGGCGATCCTCGAGAATGAGCTGGCTCGGACGTCTTCCAAGCCCGAGACCGGGAAACCAGAAAAGAAAATCACCTTGTTTAAAGACCGCTTGTGGAAGGGCTGGGTGCTGCCTGCCTCCGAAGCCGACGATTGGTTCACCGCCGGTTCGGCCGCGTACTATCGCGATCTTCAATCGGACGACTTGGCCAAAGCTATGGCCGCGCATTGGGCCGCGTATCGCTCGGCCAGAATTGCGGAGCCGAATGCGATGAACAAGTTTGCTGAAGAAACGCACCGGGGCGCGCTGGTGCTGGATAAAATCCGGCGCGATTTCGGTGACGACCGCTTTTTCAAAGTGATGACGGATTTCTTCGCAGCCCATACCACCAAGACCGTCACCGGCCAAGACTTCCTGGACGCCGCGGACGTGAAAGCTACGCTGCCCGAAGACCTTGGCGGTACGGTGTATCTGGCATCCGACATCGTGAGACACCTTTCGACGGCGATGATTGTGTACGGGACGGTAACCGACGCGGGAGCGAACCGTTACGCGGCCGAGCAGCTTCAGAAGCACTACCTTGATTCATTCGAAAGTGCCGTGCCGGTTCGCAAGGATTGCGAAGTTTCCGACGAGGATTTGCGAAGTCGCGATGTCATCTTTGTGGGACGCGCCGAGGCCAACTCCGCTCTGGCGGCATGGAAAGCGAAGATCAGTCTGGAATCGGAAGGCGGCTCATTCCGAGTGGCCGGCAAGGAGCATGCTTCAGAAACCGAAGCTTTAGCTTTTGCGGCAACGAACCCTCTGGACAGGCATCATATGGTTTTGGTCCTGGCGGGTAACAACGCGCTCGAAACTGTTCACCTGGCTAGCGCTTCTTTGAATCGAGCGGAGTACACTATCTATGATTCCGGAAAGGATGCCGGTTCCGGATTCAGATAAAAGTTGGCAGGCAAAAGTGCCTGCCACGTATAATGATTGAATGTCATCGGCACCACAAACTCAGGCTCCGTCGCCCGGCATCATTTTTGACAATCTGAACGCTCACGTCCGCACTTCTGCACTGCGCGGCGCAATCGAGTTGGATCTGTTTTCGGCTATAGCCGAAGGAAACACATCGATTGAGGCAATCGCCAAGCGCATTCAGGCTTCCGAAAAAGGTACGCGCGTGCTGTGCGATTTCCTTACCATCAACGGTCTGCTCACAAAGAAAGATCAGGCCTATGGACTGACCATCGATTCGGCGGCGTTCCTGAACCGGCATTCGCCCGCTTACATGGGTACTGCGGCCCGCTTTTTGGCAAATCCGATGTTGACGGAAAACTTCGTGGATCTTGCCGCAGTAGTCCGCAAGGGCGGCAGTTTGCATGCGGAAGGCACCGTGGAGCCGGAAAATCCCATCTGGGTGGAGTTTGCGCACTCCATGGCCCCGATGATGCGCATGTCGGCGGGGCTGATCGCCAAGATCGTCGCCGCGGAAATTCCCGGCGAGTGCAAAGTTTTGGACATCGCCGCCGGCCACGGTCTGTTCGGCATTGCGGTGGCGGCCGAGAATCCGAAGGCTCAAATTGTTGCGGTGGATTGGGCGCAGGTACTAGCGGTAGCCGATGAGAACGCCGAAAAAGCCGGTGTGGCCGGCCGTCATTCCAAGATTGCCGGCAGCGCATTCGATGTAGAGTTCGGAAGCAAATACGACGTTGTCCTGATCACCAACTTTCTGCACCATTTCGATATTCCGACCAATGAGTCGTTGCTGCGCAAGGTGCATGCGGCCATGGCTCCCGTAGGCATGGTGGTGACGCAGGAATTCATTCCCAACGACGATCGCGTGACGCCGCCTATTGATGCCGCCTTCAGCATGATGATGCTGGGCAGCACTCCCCACGGGGACGCCTACACGTTCCGCGAGTACGATCAAATGTTTCGCAACGCCGGCTTCGCGCGCAACGAAATGCGCGAGTTGGCTCCGACGCCGCAGCGGGTAATCGTATCCTACAAGTAGGTTGATCAATAAGCTAGTTGTCGAAAACCTGAAGCACCGCCCGCTGCGGACGCTGCTGAGCATCGTCGCCATCAGCATTCAGGTGACCATGGTGCTCACGCTGGTGGGACTAAGTGCGGGAATGCTGGATGAGCAGGCCCGACGCGCGCGCGGCGTCGGCGCCGACATTATTATCCGCTCGCCCTCCAGTTCCGTGATCAACACGTCTTTGAATATGCCCGCGGGGATTGTCGGACTCGTTAAGAGCCAGCCGCACGTCGCAGCTGCGACTGGAGTGCTTACGCAAGCAACCGACCTGTTGAACTACACCACCGGCATGGACCTGGAACAATTCGACAAGCTAAACGGCGGGTTCCGGTTCGTGGCAGGCGGACCGTTCCAGGGTCCCGACGATGTGCTGGTGGATAGCTATTACGCCGCCCAGCACAAATATCACGTGGGCGAAACGGTGACCGGAATTGTAAATCGCAGTTGGCGGCTGGCGGGAATCTATGAGCCCGGCATGCTGGCGCGTCTGGTGGTGCCGCTCAAGACCCTGCAAAACATCACGGCCAACACCGGCAAAGTGAGCATGATTTACGTGAAACTGGACGATTCTGCAAGAACGGACGAAGTGATTGCCGAACTGGAACAGAAGTTGTCGACCTACCAGATTCGTTCCATGCAGGAGTACACCGCATTGTTTTCGGTGAACAGCGTTCCGATGTTGAAAGAGTTTATCTACGTGGTGATCGCTTTGGGCGTGCTGGTGGGATTCCTGGTGGTGTTTCTTTCGATGTACACGGCGGTGCTGGAGCGTACGCGTGAAATCGGCGTATTGAAAGCGCTCGGCGCATCGCCGGGCTATGTGCTGAACATTCTTTTGCGCGAGACCGCGCTGCTGGCCGTCGCCGGATCGATTCTTGGGATCCTGCTCTCTTACGCCACGCGATACGCCATCAATGACGTCATCCACGGCTCGTTGATCCAGGCCATCGTTTATATCTGGTGGCTGATCGCGGCCGCCATCGCGCTGGTGGGTGCGTTGCTCGGCGCGATCTACCCCGGCCTCAAGGCAGCTCGTCAGGACGCCATCGAAGCTCTGTCTTATGATTGACGGGCCTATCATCTCCATTCGCGACCTTCGCAAGACCTATCGCGCCGGCGAAGTGGAAGTGCACGCGCTGCGCGGTGTGAACCTGGACATTCAGCGCGGCGAATTCGTTTCGATTGTAGGACCCTCGGGCTCGGGAAAATCCACGCTGTTTCACATTGTCGGGGGATTGACGCCTCCTACCGCGGGCAGCATTCAGTTGGATGGCCACAACCTGCTGGGTTTGACGGACGCCCAGCGTACCGAATTGCGCAAGACCACGGTTGGGTTCGTTTTCCAGAAATATAATCTGTTACCCACGTTGACGGCGCGCGATAACATCGAAATCGCGCGGCACATTGCGCACCAGCAGGGCCCGTTGGATGCGAAGTTTGCCGATGTTTTAAAGCTCCTCGGACTCACCGGACGCCTGGGCCACAAGCCCCGCGCGCTATCGGGAGGCGAGCAGCAGCGGGTGGCAATTGCGCGGGCCATCGTGAATCATCCGGCTATTTTGCTGGCCGACGAACCCACTGGAAATCTGGACACCGAGAACTCCACTGTGGTGCTGGGATTGCTGCGCGACCTGAACCAACGGCTGGGCCAAACCATTCTGATGATCACGCACAATCCGGAGGCTGCGGCGTATGGGCATCGGACGGTTCGGATGCGGGATGGCCGCATTGAGTGAAAATTGTAGAGTCCGGGTCTGTTAGCATGGGAAATTCATGCGAGATCTTATAATCGTCGGTTCCGGGTGCGCCGGGAACACGGCCGCCATCTATGCGGCGCGAGCCAATCTGAAGCCTCTTGTCGTTGCAGGCCATGAGCCAGGCGGCCAGCTTTCCCTGACCACATTGGTAGAGAATTTTCCTGGTTTCCCTGAGGGCATTGAAGGTCCCACGCTGGTGGAGAATATCAAGAAACAGGCCGAGCACTTCGGCGCTGAATATCTGCACGGAACGGTGGTGGAAGCGGATTTATCCAAGCGGCCATTCCGTCTGAAGGTGGATGGCGAATGGCACGAAGCCCGGACCTTAATCATTGCCTCCGGCGCTTCCGCGCGCTGGTTGAATTTGCCGAACGAACAGAAACTGATCGGCCACGGCGTCAGCTCTTGCGCCACCTGCGACGGATTCTTTTATCGCGGTAAGAAAATCATGGTGATCGGCGGCGGCGATTCCGCCATGGAAGAGGCCAATTTCCTGACCAGATTTGGCCAGGAAGTGGCGCTCGTACACCGGCGCGAGGCTTTTCGATGCTCTAAGATCATGTTGGAACGCGCCCGCAATAATCCAAAGATCCAATTCCTTACCGACACCGTAGTGGACGACATCTTTGATGCCGGCCAACACATCGTGACCTCTGTAAAGCTGCGCAACTTGAAAACCGGGGCCACCTGGATGCGGGATGTGGACGGATTTTTCGTGGCCATTGGACACATCCCCAACACCAAGCCGTTTGAAGACCAGATCGAGCTTGACCCGGACGGCTACATCCTATCCAAGGGTGGTGCGCGCACCAGCGTGACGGGCGTGTTTCATGCCGGCGATGTCCAGGACCGCAATTATCGCCAGGCCATCACGGCATCCGGCGCCGGCTGCATGGCCGCCATCGAAGTGGAGCGGTTTCTGGAAGCCGAAGGCCACTAGTCCCGTTGCCGCTCACAATTCCGGATAGAACTCAAAGAACGCATCCAACGATTGCATCAATTGCTTGCGGATCTGATCCTCTCCGCCTTCAATCAGATGCATCGTGACCTGCATTTTCTTGCCGGTCTTCAGCGTAATTTCCGCATCGTCTACCTTCTCCAGTTCATCTGCTGGAAGAAGGCGCATGCCATAAATGAGCGCCAGTTTGGCCATGTCTCATTCTACCCGTGCAACGGGAGTGCCAATCAGCGGTAAAATGAAGGAACAAACCAAGCCGCCTCAGCGTATCTACCCGCAAGCGGTGGTGTCGGCGAAACATGAAATCGGCAGCCGAGTCGAGTGAACGGGACGCCCACAATGCCAGTTCGTCCAGCAGCGAGCTGACGCCGGAGTCCGTCCGCGCCACGCTAGACAAAATCCTCTCCAGTCCAGGCTTCGCCAATGCCGAGCGCCTGACCCGCTTCCTGCGCTACACGGTGGAAGAAACGCTCAATGGACAGACGGACAAGCTAAAAGAATCGCTGCTAGGGATCGACGTTTTTGGGCGAAAGCCGACCTACGATCCTCGGGTGGACGCGGTGGTCCGCACGGAAGCGGTGAAGCTGCGCGCCCGCCTCCGCGACTATTACGAATCGGAGGGGCGCGAAGATGAGATTATCATTGACCTGCCCAAGGGCGGGTACATTCCCGCGTTTCGTTTTCGGGACAAACTTCCTCCAGTTCCAGCGGCGGACGGAATCGAGAAACCTGACAGCGTGGATTGGAAGCCGGCCCTGGCGGGGGCGCTGATTCTGGCGGTACTGGCTGCTTCCATCTATTGGACCACTCGTTCCAGCGCGCGCGCCAGCGATCCCCGTACCGCCGAACTGTCCTCCATCGCCGTTCTGCCTTTCGCGGACTTGAGTCCCGACAAGGATCAGGAATACTTCTGCGACGGCATGACTGAGGAGATCATTGACGCCTTGTCTAAGATTGGCGGCATCCGAGTAGTGGCGCGGACGTCATCCTTCGCCTTCAAGGGCAAGCAGCAGGATATCCGGGAAATCGGGAAAAAGTTGAATGTGGCAGCCGTGCTGGAGGGCAGTGTCCGCAAGGACGGCAATCGGCTGCGAGTGACCGCGCAGTTAAACAGCGTGGCCGACGGCTACCATCTTTGGTCGGAAACCTACGAGCGAGAGTTGAAGGACGTATTCACGGTGCAGGACGAAATTTCGCGCGCCATTGTGAATACGCTGCAGTTGAAACTTTCAGGCCGGAGAATCCAGCCGAATACCTCGCCTGAGAATGTCGAGACGTATGAGCTTTACCTGCAGGGGCGCTATCACTGGAGCCGCTGGCGGACCGAGGGCGCCGAACAAGCCATCCACTATTTTGAAGCGGCCATTCAGAAGGATCCGAAGTACGCGCCGGCCTATGCCGGGGTTGGGTATTCTTACTGCTGGCTGGGATTTTTCGGCGCGCTGCCCCCGAATGAAGCCATGCCCAAGGCCAGGCAGGCAGCCGAAAAAGCGCTCTCGCTGGACGATTCACTGGCCGCCGCCCACACCGCGCTGGCTTATGTGAAGGCGCTGTATGAGTTCGACTGGCCAGGGGCGGAGCGCGAGTTCAAGCGTGCCATCGAACTCAATGCCGGGGATGCGGACGCGCATTTCGCTTATGGCATCGCGTATCTTTCGCCGCAGGGTCGTGCGGACGATGCCCTGCATGAAATGCAGATAGCGCGCGATCTGGATCCGTTATCGCCTGTTGAAGCCAATTATCTTGGATTGGCTCTTCAGTTCAAGGGAAGGCGGGCGGACGCCATCGCTCAATATAAGCGGGCGCTGGATCTGGATCCTAACTTTGTGGAGTCGCGTCTCCACCTGGCCAATGCCTACCTGGAGCCAGGCAAGTTCAAAGAATTTTACGCGGAGCTCGACCGTGCCCAAGCAATATGGGCGGACGCCAGGATCGACCCGACGCGCGCCTTCGGGTTGGCCATGGAAGGCAGGAAGGCTGAAGCGCTGGAGTTGCTCCGCAAATGCGAACACCCTGGCGCCGGAGCATTCATACAGTCCACGTATATCGCCAACGTGTACGCAGTTCTCGGCGACAAGGAACAAATGTATGCGTGGCTCGACAAAGCGTATGCCGACCGGGACGGCATGCTGGTGTATGCGAACAAGCAGGGCTGCTACCGGCCTTACCGGTCTGAAGCGCGGTTCCTGGATTTAGAACGGAAGCTAGGCGTACCGGCCGCGCGCTAATGCGCAAAGGCGGCTCGGTAACACTCTCTCCCTTACCGAGCCGCGACCGTGAGGGAGTCGGGTTCTTCAGAGCGCTGACATCGCGGCCACGCGTCCGGCGCCAAACAAAGCGGTCTTGTCATTGGTAATCACGCGCACCGGAACGTTCGACAACAGTGACTGGAAGCGCCCCTTGGCAGTGAAGGCCTGCATAAACGTGGGACCCTTCAGTTTGGCGACGATCTTGGGGGCAATCCCGCCGCCGATGAATGCGCCGGACGTGGCCACCACTTTCAACGTCAGGTTGCCGGCCTCGGCCCCGTAGATGGAAATGAAAATATCCAGAGCTTGTACGGCAATTTCAGCGCTGCCTGCCAGCGCGGACTTCGCGATGGCAGCCGACGGATCGCCGTGCTTGATTTCCTCCGCCAGCCAGCCGGGCTCCTCGGCGCGCTTGGTATCTCTCAGAAAATCGAAAATATTGTGCAGCCCGGGACCGGAGAGCACCCGCTCGTAGCTGACGTGCGGGAAGCGCCCGAACAGGTACTGCAGCAGATCGATCTGCAGTTCATTGGTGGGCGCGAAATCACAGTGGCCGCCCTCGGAAGGAAATGGCCGGAACCCTCCTCCTGCTTCGGCCAGCAATCCGGCTTCTCCCAATCCGGTACCGGCCGAGATCAAGGCTCGATTTCCGGTGGGACTGGCCGTTCCCTGATTCAGCGCGATGAAGTCGGATTCCTGCAACAGGACAATGCCCTGCGCATTTGCGAACAAGTCGTTGATCAGATCCACCCGCTCCAGGTGCAACTCTTCGGCCAGATGGCGCGAATCCACGATCCATGGCAGGTTGGTGGTTTGGACGCGGCCATCCACCACGGCGCCAGGCAGACCGAACGCCGCAGCTTCAACGGTTTGATTGTGCTTGGACAGATAGATGCGAACGATCTCCGGCAGCCCGGCGAATTGGGGACTGGGAAAAACTTCGATATCCCGCGGTGTCAGGTGATCGGGAGTTCCATCAAACAAAGCCAGCCGCGTATTGGTGCCGCCGATATCGCCGGCCAGTATCATTCGCAATTGCTCCAGTGGCGGCGATCTTTGGTGAGCAGCTCCTCGGCTTCCGCCGGTCCCCAGGTGCCGGCTCCGTAGTTGGGGAAGCGGCGCGGCGGCAAGGCTTCCCAGACATCCAGAATGGGAGCCACTACATGCCAGGCGGCTTCAACCATGTCGGACCGCTGGAACAGCGTGGCGTCGCCCAGCATGCAATCGTACAACAGGCGTTCGTAACCGGTCTGCGGCGTGGCATTGAAGTAGTCGCCGTAATTGAAGTTCATGTTGACGCCGCCGATCTGAACCACCGGCCCTGGGATTTTGGCGCCGAAGCTGAGCGAGATTCCTTCGTCGGGTTGCAGATGCAGCACCAGTCGATTGGGCTCCAGACGGTCCACCGCTGTCCGGCGGAACAACATGAAAGGCGCGCGTTTGAACTGGATCGAAATCTCAGTGGCGCGCTTGGGCAAAGATTTGCCGGTGCGGAGGTAGAAAGGCACGTCCGCCCAGCGCCAGTTATCGATGAACAGTTTCATGGCGACGAACGTTTCGGTGCGGGAATCCGGCGCGACCATCGCTTCGGAGCGATAAGCCGGCACTTTGCCGCCCTTGACCAAGCCTTCCCCGTATTGGCCGCGAACGGTTCGCGACAGCACCTCTTCGTCCGTCATCGGCGTAAGAGCTTTCAAAATCTTGGCCTGCTCGTCGCGAACCACGTCGGCGTCGAAAGAAACGGGCGGCTCCATGGCGGTGAGCGAGATGAGTTGGAAAATGTGATTGGGCACCATGTCGCGCAGCGTTCCAGCTTTGTCGTAGTACATGCCGCGCTGCTCTACCCCCACGGTTTCGGCGACGGTGATTTGGATATGGTCGATATAACGCCGGTTCCAGATGGGTTCAAAGATGCCGTTCGAGAAGCGGAACACCAAGATATTTTGGACGGTCTCCTTGCCCAGGTAATGATCGATGCGGTAAATCTGTTTTTCATCCAGCACCTGGCGGATTTCTTTGTTGAGCGCGCGCGCGGAATCATAATCACGGCCGAACGGCTTCTCGATAATCACACGCCGCCAGCCGTTGTCCTCCTTCACCAGGCCCGCTGCGCCCAACTGCTTCACCACCACCGAGAAGAAGCTGGGTGACGTCGCCAGATAGTAGAAGTAATTGCCGCGCGTGCCGTGATCTTTGTCCACTTGGCCCAGCAGATCGCTCAATTCCTGATAGACTTTGGGGTCGTCGAAATCACCGGTGATGTAATAAATGCGGCGCGCGAACCAGTGCCACAAGTCGGGGTCCACTTTGGTAGTGGCGAAATCGTCGATCTCCTTACTGATCATGTCGCGGAACTGCTCGCTGCTGATCTCGTTCCGCGCGACACCCACCACGGCGAATTCCTTGGAAAGCAGGTTGTCTTTCGCCAGGTTGTAAAGCGCAGGGATGAGCTTGCGCTTGGTGAGATCGCCGGATGCTCCAAAAATGACCATCACACAGGGATCGCTGGGCCGGCCGGCGCCGGTTACAGGTCCTGTCACAATAGGTTCGTCTGCCGCCTGCATGTTCTGGTTCTCCTCGTTTATTAAAACTGCTTGGCAGGCGAAAGCGCCTACCCCACTTGGTGCAAGAAATCAGCCGCCGGAGGCCCGCTCCACGTGGCCTCCGAATTTATTGCGCATTCCCGAAAGCATTTTTTCCGCGAAGGTATGTTCCTGACGCGAACGGAAGCGCGTGTAGAGCGACGACGATAACACATCGCACGGCACCGCTTCTTCGATGGCGGCCATGATGGTCCAGCGTCCCTCGCCCGAATCCTGGACGGTGCCGGTGAAGCGCGAGAGGGCGGGATCTTCGGTAAGGGCCATGGCGGTCAGGTCGAGCAGCCAGGATCCCACCACGCTGCCGCGGCGCCACAGTTTCCGCGATGTCGGGAAAGTCCAGGTTGTAGCGATGATCTTCCGGCAGCTCCTTCGACGTGGCGTTCTTCATGATATCGAAGCCCTCGCCGTAAGCCTGCATCAGGCCGTATTCAATGCCGTTATGTACCATCTTCACGAAGTGGCCGGCGCCGGAAGGACCGCAATAGAGGTAGCCTTGTTCGGCCGTGCTCTTTTTGCCTTCGCGTCCCGGAGTAGGAGCAGTCTCGCCCACGCCGGGCGCCAGCGTCTTAAAGATCGGATCCAAACGATCGGCCGACTCCTTGGAACCGCCCAGCATCATGCAATAGCCTCGTTCGATGCCCCACACGCCGCCGCTGGTGCCGACGTCCATGTAGTGCAATCCACGCTCCTTGGTTATTTTCGCACGGCGAATATCGTCTTTGAAATAGGAGTTCCCGCCGTCGATGATGGTGTCGCCCGGTTCCATCAGGTTGGCAAGTTTCATCACCGTGCCTTCGGTGGCCTCCCCGGCCGGTACCATCACCCAGGCCGCGCGCGGCTTGGTGAGTTTCTTGACGAAGTCCTCCATGGACGTCCCTCCGGCAGCGCCTTCCGATACCAGGCCGCTGACGTTGGCGGGATTCAGGTCGAACACCACGCACTGGTGTCCGCCCCGCATGAGCCGGCGCACCATGTTGGCGCCCATCCTGCCCAGGCCGATCATTCCGAGTTGCATAGTTGCTCCCGTCTTTAAATGCATTCACGAGTGTGAACGCGGCACGCATGAGTGCCTGCGCTACAACAGTTTACTCAAAGTTGCTAAACCGCTTTCGACGTCGTCGAGATGCACTCGCAAGGCGCGGCGATTGCGCTCGGCCAGCACCTGGAAGTCGCCACGGGCCTGTGCTGCTTTCACCACGCCGAACGTGTACTTTTGCCCAGGGACCGGAATATCGGCCTTATCGTTGCAGGTAATCTGCAGGAAGACTCCGGAGTTGGGGCCGCCTTTGTATGCCTGGCCGGTGGAATGCAGGAAGCGCGGTCCAAACCCGAGGCAGGTGGCGACGCGCTTTTTGTCGCGCACCGCGGTACGAATGTCCTGCAAGGTTTTTTCGTGGGCAGCGTTCATTTCCACGTATGCCAGCAGCCCGAAGTAATCGCCCGCCTTGATCCGGCCCAGGTGAGCGCGCAGATATCCCGCCAGCGTTTTATCACTGCCCACCGCCGCCGCGAGCGCTGCCGCATTTTTTTCGTCGGTGAACAAGTGGATGCCGTTTTCGGAAAGAATTGCGGTTTCAGGCGGCAGCGATCCTTTCTTCTCGTACTCCGTGGTGAGCTTCTTGGTCGCGATTTTGCTGGCTTCCACATCCGGCTGATTGAAGGCATTGATGCCCATCACCGAACCTGCCACGGCAATGGCAAATTCCCAGCGGAACATCTCCTGCCCGAGATTATAGCTGTCGCTCAAGGCAATCCGGATTACCGGATGGCCGGCTTTGGCCAGCGCGTCGGCTGCGGCGTCTTGCGACGGGTCCGCGCCATTTTCCAGGCGGATGTAGGCGAACACGCGATCTTTACCATATACTTCCGGCGCGCCCAGGCGCTCGCGGTCTACCGGGATAATCCCCTTACCTTCCTTGCCGCTCGATTCGGCCAACAATTGCTCCAGCCACGCGCCGAAATCGGAAATGCCGGGCGAAGTGATCAGCGTTACTTTATCCCGGCCGCTCTTCGACGCCAGGCCAAGAATCAGCCCGAGCTGCGCGCCGGGATTCTTGTCCACAGGAAGACAGGAAGAGCAGGAAATGGCCATGACATCGGCCTGATCCAGAAATTTCGGAGCGTCAATGCCCATTACCGCCGCCGGGACCATGCCGAAATCCGAAAGCGCCGAATAGCGTCCGCCAATACTCGGGATTCCGTGAAATATGTGGCGGAAACCATCCCCTTGCGCGATCTGTTCGAACTTCGAGCCCGGATCGGTGACGGCGATAAACCGGCTGCCGGCTTTGTCCGCACCCACCACTTGCTTTACCCTCTCGAAGAAATATTGCTTGAAGATGTTCGGTTCCAGCGTAGAACCGGATTTGCTTGAGACGATGAAAATAGTGTTGCCGATGTCAATTTTGTTTTCGAAAGTTTTCACTTGCGCGGGATCGGTGGAGTCCAGCACGAACAGCTCAGGAAAGCCCGCGATCTTGCCAAAGGTCATCTTGAAAACTTCCGGACACAGGCTGGATCCGCCCATTCCGAGCAGCAGGGCGTGCTTGAAACCGGCGGCCTTCACATCGGCGGCTACATCGGCGAAATGTTGTTGATTGGCCAGTTGATCCTCGGTGATGCCAAGCCATCCCAGCCAGTTGCCTTCATCCGATCCGGTCCACAGAGACGCATCGCGAGCCCACAGCCTCCGCACCTTGCCGGCCATTTTCCAATCTTCGAGCGCTTCCTGAAATTGAGTGTTGAGCTCTGTGGGCAGAGTATAGGTCTGCGGATCCACCGCGGCCTGAGACGTGTGCTTGCATTTGGCGTCGACAGTGTTCAGCAATTTGTCGAAGGGCTCGGCGAACAGCCTCACCGCCTGCGTCACCAAGTCATCAGTGACTTTTTTCATGGATATGCCGACCTTCTCCAGCGTTTCCATGGTGTCCTGGGCGGCGTCCAAATCAGCTTCCAGACTCGCCTTCGGTTTACCGTGTTCGCGAAATCCATCGAAGGTGGCCGGCGGAATGGTGTCCACTGTGTCGGGGCCGATCAGTTCCTCGACATACATCACATCCGAGTAACTCGGATCTTTGGTGCTGGTGCTGGCCCACAACAAACGCTGGGTCTGCGCGTGCTTCTTCGCCAGATCCGCCCATTCTGGGCCTGCATAAATTTCCTTGTAACGCTGGTAGGTGAGCTTGGCGTTGGCGATGGCAACTTTGCCCATCAAGCTCTTCAGCAACGCTTGTTCTTTCGGATCGGCGGAGGCCTTGATCTTGGCCTTCACGATGGAATCCACCATGCTGTCGATGCGGCTGATGAAGAAGCTGGCGACGCTGGCCACATGCTGCGGGTCGCCGCCCGACGCGACGTAGGTTTTCAATCCCGCGATGTAGCCTTGCGCGACTTTCTCATACATTTCCTGCGCGAATAGCAGCGTGACGTTGATGTTGATCCCTTCGCTGATGCATTGCTGGATGGCGGGAATTCCCTCAATGGTGGCCGGGATCTTCACCATGAGATTGGGACGATTCACGGCTTTCCACAGCCGCCGGGCATCCTTGATGGTGCCCTGCGTATCCTTGGCCAGAAACGGAGAAACTTCCAGGCTGACGTAACCGTCGCGCTTGTTGGTGCGGTCGTAGACCACCCGCAGCGTGTCGGCGGCGTCCTGGATGTCTTGGATAGCCAGGATCTCGTACACGCCCATGGCGTCCAGATCCTTGCGCTTCTGCAATTCTAAGAGGGCATCGGTATAATCGGTGCTTCCGGTGATGGCTTTTTCGAAAATCGCGGGGTTAGAGGTGACGCCGCCCAGGCCATCTTCGTCAATCAGGCGCTTCAGCTCGCCGCTCGAGATCAAGCTGCGGCGAATATAATCCAGCCACGGGGATTGGCCGTACTTACTCAGTTCCCGAATCGGGTTCATGGTTTTCGGTGGAGTTGCTGTTGGGACGCTCATGCTTTTCTCGTTTCCTGGTTTCTAGTTTCTAGTTTCTGGTTAACAGTACCCGTTTGTATATTGTTCCACGAACCAGGAACCAGAAACCAGAAACCGTTTTGTAATTACCGTGGACGTCCTATCGTCCCACGGCTTTGATGATCTCCTCTTTGGCCGCGGCCACCACGGCATCGGGAGTGAAGCCGAACTTCTTTTGCAATTCTTTTAGCGGCGCCGACGCGCCGAATGTATTCATCCCGATGCTGCGATAGGCGTAGCGCTGCCAACCGAAGGTGGAAGCTTGCTCCACCGATACACGCGCGCGTACATCCGGAGGCAGAACCCGATCCCGATATTCCTTGGGCTGATGATCGAACAATTCCCAGGACGGCATGCTGACCACTCGCGTTTTTATTCCTTCGGCCGTCAATTTTTCGTAGGCGTCCACGCACAGCGACACCTCGCTGCCGGTTCCAATCAGAATCACTTCCGGCTCCCCATCCAACGCGTCCGCCAGGATATAGGCGCCTTTGACCAGGCCTGAAGCGGGTGCATACTTGGTGCGATCCAGCGTGGGCATATTCTGGCGCGAAAGAATCAAGCAAACCGGTTTGTGGCGGAACCCCATGATCAGGCGCCAGGCTTCCGCTACTTCATTGGCATCCCCCGGACGAATTAGGGTGAGGCCCGGGATGGCGCGCAGTGAAATCAGTTGTTCCACCGGCTGATGGGTAGGCCCGTCTTCGCCGACGCCGATGGAATCGTGGGTGAAGATATAAATGACGGGCAGTTCCATCAGAGCGCTCAGACGGATGGGTGCGCGCATGTAATCGCTAAAAATCAGGAAGCCCGAACCGTAGGGACGGATTTTGGATGTCGACATGCCGTTCAGGATGGAACCCATGGCATGTTCGCGAATGCCGAAATGGAAATTGCGTCCGCCGTAGTTCAGCGCCTCAAAATCGCCCGCGCCCTCGAACGTGAGCCGGGTTTTGGTGGACGGCGCCAGGTCCGCGGAACCGCCGATCAGCCAGGGTACGCGCGGGGCAATGACATTCTGCACTTTGGCCGAGGCCTCGCGCCCGGCCAGGCCTTTCGCGTCCGGAGGAAAAAACGGAATATCGCGGTCCCAATCGTCCGGCAGGCGCCGGTGCTGCATTCTGAAGAGTTGGTCGGCCAATTCCGGGAACTCCCGGCTGTATTCGCCGAACTTCGCGATCCAGGCTTCGCGCAGGTTGCGGCCGCGTTGTCCCAGCAGCTCTCCGAAACGCTCATACACTCCATCCGGCACCAAGAACTTAGCGTCTTCCGGCCAGCCGTAATTGCGTTTGGTAAGCCGGATCTCCTGTTCGCCCAGCGGTTCGCCGTGCGCGGCGCTGGTGTCCTGCTTGGTCGGCGCGCCATAAGCGATATGGCTGTCCACGATGATCAGCGTAGGCCGGTCGGTTGCGGCTTTGAACACATGGAATGCGCGCGCCAGCATTTCCTGATCGTTGGCGTCGCCCACCCGCGTGACGTTCCAGCCGTAACTGATAAAGCGCGTGGCCACGTCGTCGCTGAATGACAATGCGGTGTTGCCTTCAATAGAAATGTGGTTGTTGTCGTAAACCCAGCAGAGGTTCGAAAGCTTCAAATGTCCCGCCAGAGAAGCCGCTTCCCCGCTTACGCCCTCCATCATGCAGCCATCGCCTGCCATGGCATAGACGGAATAGTCGAACATGTCGAATCCCGGGCGGTTGAAGTGTTGCGCCATCCATTTGGCCGCGATCGCCATTCCAACGCTGGTGGCCACTCCCTGGCCGAGCGGGCCGGTGGTGGTCTCCACGCCGGACGTCCAGCGGTACTCCGGATGCCCGGGACACTTGCTGTCCAGTTGCCGGAAGTTCTTCAGATCTTCCAGCGGCACACTGACTTCGCCCAAGGCTTCGTACTCGGGGTTGACCGCTTTCACTTTGGCCAGGTGCAGCAATGAGTACAGCAGCATCGACGCGTGTCCAATGGAAAGAACGAAGCGATCTCGATTGGGCCAAATCGGATCGTCGGGATCAAATCTCAGAAACTGTTGCCATAAACAATAAGCCACGGGAGCCATCGCCATGGGCGTCCCGGGATGCCCGGAGTTCGCCTGCTGGACAGCATCCATTGCCAGGGTGCGAATTGTGTTGATCGCAAGCTGATCGAGGTTAGCCGAAGCGGGTTGGGGTTGAGCGGACGTAGACATCACTACCTATGATGCACCTTTTTCGGCGTCATGGAACTTCAGGGAGTTCCGGTGCGCGACAATAAAGTCGGCACCGTTGGTCAATGTCGCGCACCCGTCAGGCGTTTGGGCGCAGCCTTGCCCCAAGCAGCCAGCAGCGCACCCCGCACCTGAACCTTCTTGGCCGCTTTCAGGCGCACAGTAGTAGCGCCCTGGCGTCCCCACCCGCCCTTCACGGGTACAAACACGGCAGGTTCGGCCTTGGACAACATTTCTTGTTGTTCGGGCGGAAGCTTGACCATGGCCCAGTTTTCGTCGGGGTAGCCGAGCGTCGCGAAGATCTTTCCACGGACACGGAAATCCGGGTGCGCCATGTGAGAGCTTTCGGTTGCTTCTGGAAGTTCCAGCGCCATTCGACGAAAATCTTGAGCGGTCATCGGCTGATTGCTCTCCGAACTCAAGAGTAAAATAACACAAGCGGCTATACTTCACAGTGGATGGTGGGAGCCAAAAAACAAATCGTCATCCTGGGCGGCGGCTTCGCCGGGATATACACGGCGCGGACGCTGGAGCGCATGCTGCGTCCCGAAGAGGCCGACATTTGCCTGGTGAACCGCGAGAACTACTGGGTCTATCAGCCGATGCTTCCCGAGGTGATTTCCGGTTCCATCGCCCTGATGAACGTAGTATGTCCGATCCGCCGTCTGTGCCCGCGCACCAACCTGGTGATGCGCGAGGTGGAAGATATCGATTTGACCAACAGGA
>Ga0302324_100012874_pt1 | contig 17026 bp, 13 predicted proteins | sample Palsa_T0_1_FD_201949 | JGI IMG/M metagenome (GOLD analysis project Ga0302324, IMG submission 201949) | Peat permafrost microbial communities from Stordalen Mire near Abisko, Sweden - Palsa_T0_1 | ecosystem: Environmental > Terrestrial > Soil > Palsa > Peat permafrost | place: Sweden: Abisko...
ATCGAAGAGTTGCTGCCATGGAACCTCGCTACCCAGCTTCCATCGCTGCGACTCGCGGCCTGATCACGCCGTCAAGACGGCCAGCTCCGGACGGTTACTGGCGAAGTGAAAGTCGTACTCCTCGATCGTCTTGAGGGCGGGGAAGCCTGCGGTGCGCATGAGCATCGAGCGACTGCGCAGCTGTCGGGCTTGGGTCTCGAGCTTGAGGACTCGCTCGAGAAAATCGGCGAAAGACAGCTCCTTACGTGCCGCTTCCTGGGCGATCGGGCCATACTGTTCGGCGATGCTGGGGAGGTTGAGCTCCTGGCACAAGCTGGCGAGTCGTTCACTTTGCACGCTCACGGGCTCACCCCGGCAAGCAGCGCATCGTAGACCTCGAGCGAATGCTGCATGGGTGGCACCGTGCGCCAATCAGCCAACAGATCCGGCCGGTTGATGAGCGGCCGGCCGGAATAGGTAGGCGGCAAGGGCAGCAACTGCTCGCGTTCGGCGCCCCATCGCACCCGCGGCACCGCGTTCGTGGTGCCACGGCTGCGCGCGTTTGCCACATCGTTGAGCCAGCCCCTGACCTCCTGGTTCGCGGTCTCCACATCCAAGCTCAGCCCCGTGGCCTTGAGCTTGCAGATCAGCGGCACATAAAAGCTGTAGCGCAGAAATCCGATGAATCGCTCGACCTTGCCCTTTGTCTGGGCTCGATAGGGTTGGCAGACCTGCGGAAGAAACCCATAGTGATGGGCAAAGTCCAAGAACGCCGGCTGGAAGCGATGTAATCCGGGACCATAGGTGTGACGGGCCAGGATCACCGTCTTCATGTTGTCGTAGAGGACGCGTCGCGGCACGCCCTCGAACCACTCGAACGCGTTGGCGTGACAGTGCTTGAGCGTCTCAATCGTCTTGTCGGTTACAAACTCCACATAACTGTAGCGCGAGTAGCCGAGCGTTGCGACAAAGGCGGCCAGCGGATCGCGGCCCTGACGAAACTCGCCCCAATCCACCTGCAGCTGCTCGCCCGGCTTGGTCTCGAACCGTACCACCGCTTGCTCGGGAGCCGCCGGCTTGAGCGAAGAGACGTAGCTATGCAGAATCGAGCCCTTGCCGGTATAGCCCCGATCGCTAATCTCGCGTTGCAATACCGAAGCCGGAATCCACTGCGGATGAGCTTGGCGTACTCGCTCTAGGATGTACTCGCGAAACGGCTCGAGCTTGGAGATCCGCGCCGGGCGCTCCTTGGCCTGTGGCTTCTTTGCGCTACGTAGGTACTTGCGCACCGTGTTCCGTGACACCCCGAGCTCGGCGCTGATCGCCCGAATGCTCTTGCCCTGACGCTTCAAGACTTGAATCTCCACAAAACCCTCCAGTCTCAGCATCTCAGGCTCCTCCTCGCGGACGAGCCCTGATCCTTACACTGAGGGTGGGTCAAATCTCAATCGGCAAACCTGGGTCAGATTACAATCGGCAGCGACAACAGCACGCACAGTTCCTCTAGTGGGTCGGCGGCAGCTCTAACTCGGCCAGATTCGATATTACTGCCGTGAACCTGCTGCTGGACAACGTCAAATCCTGAGCGTCAATGCGGTCGGGCCCGAACGCTTACTGTAAGCCCTCATTTCGCTAACTGCTGCAGTCGAGACTTTAGCCGTGAGCGCGCCTGCGTCTAGCCTTCGTGCCATGTAGTCCGGTTCTCAGCTATGAAGACCTGTTGCACTACGAACCGGGGATAGGATGCCGCCCCATAAATCAAAAAAAGCTGAAGCTCTCTGCAGCCTACGCGCCATGGCTTCTCGCGACCACGGACTCAAGACACCGCGCATATTCCTCCGCGATAGCCTTCCAGGTGAAGCGTCTGTTCACAAGTGAAATGCGACGCGCACTGTCGTCGGGTGATCTGCGCTCGAAAGCCAGAGACAGTGCGGCCCGCACTTTGGCAACATCGCCGGTGTCAACCAGGATCGCTTCGTTCTCAAAGAGCCAGCGGGTGGAACTCCAGTCGTGAGCGACGACGGGAAGCCCCGCGGCCAGGGCCTCGACGTATGTTAGCGCCGAGGGCTCGTCCTGGCACATATGTAGCAGCACATCAGCGGATCGGTACAGGGAGGGCATTCGATCGAACGGGAGGGTGACGCGCTCGAATCTGGAGCCCAGCAATGCCTGGCCTTCGGAGTCGACTTGTTGGCGCAAGGGCCCATCGCCGGCGATGACTAGCTGGACGTCTTTCATTGGCGCAATTGCGCGGATTCCCTCGATCACGCGCTTATTAGGGACAAGCGCACTGACGATGAGCACAACAAGATCGGACGGTTGCAGACCCCATGCACTTCGAGTAGGCGAAGCGTCCTGAAAGCGCTCCGGCTTTACCCCGTTGGGAACGAGCCACACTGATCTACCATGCTTGTGTCGCTCATAATAAACCGGATTGGTGCAAATAAGGCCGTCGCAACCGAACCAGCGAAATTCGCTGTTTTTCGCCTGAACGGGCCAGTCGCCGTTTTGCGTGACGAAAACGCTCAGCGGGCGGCGGCTGCGGAGGCCGCGCAAGCGAACATACCAATTCAAAAAAGGATAGCTGCAAGTGATGATGGCGTCATAGGCGGTGGGATCGTAGCGTCTACCGATGCGCGCCACGAACGTAGCTTCCTCCCAGGAATATTCGCTCCGAAACGGCGGAAAGCGGGGCCAGTGCTCAAAATTCTCGCGCGGTGTGCATGGGCTATGGATGAAACGGTATCGGCTGCCCGGGCGTTCGGTACCCGAACCGATCAGCGTCACCGCGAAGCCCGGGATAAGACTGAGCTCGCTCGCGACGGACTCGAACGCTATTTCTGCCCCGCGCGAAACCCGATGCAGTCCAGGCAATATGAACGCGACGCGAATGGTGTCCCGAATGTGCTCGGGACCCCCTTCAGGCCTCACCTTCGCTCCATTTGCTCCAATTTCGGACCAAGAGCCGCAGAACCTCGGCCATGGCAACATAATCCGGTTTATTTGTGCGCCCAGTGATGCGCCCCCGTGCAACCCGAAGGGCGATCGTCAAAAGATCGACCGTCTGAACGAATAGTTTTGCCAGACTGCCGTAGCAAATACCTTGAATCAAATATCGCGCGCGCCACTGGTGGTAGCTGCGTGTACCCGTCGCCATTCGGCTGGGATCGGACGAGCTTCCTCCAAGGTGGACGACCGTCGAAGCTGGGTCATAGCGGCAACGGAAGCCAGATCGCCAGACGCGATGGCACAGCTCCACATCCTCGCCATAAAAGAAGAAGCGCTCGTCGAGTCCCTTGTTTCGCGCGACCCAGTCCCCGCGCAGCACCATGAAGGCTCCTCCTATCCATTCAACATCCCGTGCAAGCTCGTTACGGTTCCAGCCAAGGTCCTCGCAGTCTGCCCAGGAAAACCAAGTCGGGAACCGCCATGGAAGCGCAAGTGCCGTTACTAAGCATCTCAAAGGGGTGGGGAGCTTGCGGCAAACATTTTGTATCGAACCATCGGCGTTGAGGACGCGGCAGCTCAAGGCACCAATCCCGCCGTCACTATCCATTACTTCAATGCAGCGTGCCAGGCACCCCGGCTGCACGATTGTATCGCTATTCAGGAGGAGATAATACTTCGCACCTCCAGCGCGGCTCGCTGCCGCTATACCGTAGTTGCTTCCCCCGGAGAAGCCTCTATTACTTTCCGAGACCTCCAGTGAACACCACGATCGCCAGCCCGCGCTTTCAATGTTGTCGCTAATTCTCTTGATCGAGTTGTCACCGGAGCCGTTTTCGACTACAAACACCCGCACGCCCGACTGACTCGCAATCTCCAGCGCCACCGATCGCAGACAGTCGACGGTCAAGTCAGGCGTTCGAAAATTAACAATAATAACAGCAAGCAAGAATTCCGGATTGCCTGCGTCATAGGAGATCGGCATTTTGATCAGGCCAGTGCCTCGAGTAAGAAGTAATACACAAGACTGTTTGATGCTATCACGAGTCTGATAACGCTCGTGCTCGACTCCGAAGAGCTACGGGAACTTGTGGAATCGAGCGACGCAAACTATGTGACCGTCGATGATTGTAATCATCGCGGCATTGCTCGATCTTGCTCCTCGCGTCTCCAGTATTTTTCGATCGATCTGCGTCAGAATGTGCTTATCCAGCGTCAGATCCGCCACACTAGGTGCTTGAGCCGAGTGTTCTCTTCGCGCAGCGGCCTGAGCTCACGCGGCCCCGTAACGCCCAGATTGCCGTATTTACTCTTCCAGACGTAGAACCTCGCCTCGCTTGTTCCCCCCTGCCGACACACATCCGCCGCCGCCGTGCCGCCCTCGGTCTGCCTCGGGGCATGCGCGATTGGCCTATCGGAAAACCTCGTCCACTCCATCGCCCTCTCTCCTTCGTTCCGGAGGACTTGGAAGCCAGTTTATTCCAGTTCTAATCTGCACTTAAAATCGGGAGCAACGTCACGACCATGATGCACGTGTGATTATTGCCAGTGCGCTAGCCTTAACCAGCCTTGACGACGATCGCATTCAACAACCAGCATGCGCAGGAAGTAGATGCTGAGATGTCTTCAGCGGCAAGCACTGTCCAGTATTCGAGGAATAACAGAAAATATTGTCAGCGCAATCTCTCTCGCGCCTTATTGCACGACCAAATTCGTTGGAGCCATGGGGATAGCAGGGCTGGTGGGCGGATTGCCAGTACCTGGCGTGCTTGAGCTACCGCCGACAAAATTTATGATCCCCTGATACTTTGGCGGCGCGCTCGATAACGGAGAGATGGCTTGCATAGTGGATTCCAATGCCTCCCAATTCGACCCGCCGTAGCCAGGCAACGCGCCGACATCCTCGAAAATATTTATGCTAAAACTTGTAACCCCGGTAGCGGCTACCGCCGCGGCCGCGGCCGTGAAATAGCCAGTGTATGTGCTATTCAACTGATGCGTCGGATCGTAGTAAATGTACTGCGAACGCGGATCGCGTGACGCGCTCGTCACCATCGTTTGCCACGTACCTTCATTACCACCACCAGGATAGGTATTGGATGTTCCGCCTTCGTAGACTGTGCGCGCTAATTTGCCCCACGGCTGCGAGGACACGGACGAGATATCGTTCGCAAGCTGAGAGGCAATCCCCGGAATATAGCCGCTGGATTGCAGACTCGAGAACGTCCGGCCGTTCGAGACGTTCGAGTACGCCAGATCGAAGTACGCTTGGACCTGCTGGCCGGACGTGAAGCCTTGCAGAGTCGCCACATCGGCATTACTCATGATGTTCGGATCATCGAGTCCGAAATAGGCGCCAGTGTGGATCGCGCCGATGTGGTGCGTGTACGCGGCGCTGGTCCAATGCGGCGTGTTCATCACCTGCTGCAACTCGTAAGTGTTACTCGCTTGCTGGCTCATCGTGATCACGACCTGATTAGCGAAGGCGCCCGAGCCGTAGACCGAATAAAACGTGTCACCGATCCCGGCGACCTGTGATCCAAACCACTCAGGATAGTTACCACTGTACAGCGGCGTTCCAATCATGAGCACAAACTGAGCCTGAGAAAAAGAAAAGTTCCAATACTCGTTCGAGTACTCTATGTACGCCTTATGACTGCTATTCAGTCCACTGAAACTCGTCAGCGTTGAGCCGGTGAGATTCGCACCCGTACCGTTATGTAGAAGCTGTGCAAGACCGGTCGTATAGCCGCCGCTGCCACTGATGGCCTGAGCGGTCATAGGAATATTGATCCAGCAGTCGGTACCAACCTCATTGCACAACTGCGCTATAACCTCAATAGGCACGCCGTTGTACGCCCAGGAAGCGTTAGATAACAGCGGCCGCTGCGACCACGATTCGATTGGTGAGTAAAAAGCCTGATACGCCGTTGTCAAAGAAGCCGATAGTGGCGTTGACCACGTCAAAGTCGCACTACCGTAAGTGCAGTTCACAGCGATAACTTGGCCGGTCCCGAAAATAAAATTATATGTACCGGAAGCAAACGGCCAAGTCGTCCACGAATTCGTAGTGTTCCAAAGGTTAGAAATTGTTCCGCTTGTAGCGCCGGAGGACAGGTTAGCGGTGAAGTGAACTCCATAATCCTGATAATTGGTTTGCCCCCAAGCCATGAAGCGCAGGCGGCTGTACGGGGCGAGAGTGGCCTTGAATACTGGGCTAAACAACTCGCCGGCCGCGTAAGCGCTCTGGTAGGCACTCTGCACGATGCTGATGGCTTTGATGTAGTTGGTCGAACTCGGGAGCGCCGTGATCTCGAGCCCGAACCCGCCGGCCGGAGTGCCGACAGAGAACGTCACAGTCGCCGTACCGCCGGGTGACATCGTGCTAACGACTGTGTTGCCTGAGATTGAAATGCCAGAGGTCGAGCTGGTAAGTGATGTTGCATCCCCAGTTAAAACAATCGTGCCAGCCCCCTGAAACTGTAGAGTGTATGGCCCAGGCGGATACGCATAAGTCGCGCCAGGCGGGGTAGATGGCGAACCAATCACAAGGGCCTGAACGAATGTAAATTGCTGTCCGCCGCCGGGGGTGGGGCTGGCGGTGAGCGATTTCACGTAGCCGTCGGAGTCGTACTGTACGTATGCTTCCTCATTCGTATTAAGCGACCCACTATTGCTCGTGATCCATGGTCCCCATTGCCCCCAGCTGCTAGACTTAAATAGATTCAAAAACGGATATTCAGTGGCAAAGGTGGCTGGCCCCTCAAGATTAACGCCCACGTACTGCCCGGGCGTAACGGCTTGTGCGCCCTCGGATCCAAAGGCGCATGCCAGCAATAGCGCTGCGACAGCGGGCCACCTCCACGTCCTCATTCCGATGTTCATTCAGTGTGTCTCAATGATCTAATGATCTAGGATATGCCTTCATCCATTGAATCGCACAAACAGGCTTAGCGGCAAGCTGTCTGAGAAGCGCGACGGTCGATTCGATAATTTCCTCTGGTTAGTTGGTAGACCGTCGCCCGGGTTCGTACTTCGCCGTGCCGTGCCATGGGATGCCTTTTCTGGGCTGCAGAATGTGAAACCGGTCACAGCTACGCAATGTTGATTAGTTATTTGTGAGTTCTTCAACCGCACAGGTGGCATAGCAATCACTCAATAGGAGATGTCGGACGTAGTCCACGGGAAATCTGCCGCTGTTCGACGGGCAGCTATAACGCCGGCTGCGGCGACTCAAAGGTGCCGAGTCAACTCCAAAAACTTAATTGGCCTTAGAACCGTGAGCAGACCTTATCTCCGGTAAGCGTCTTTGCGGATTGCTTTGCGGAACTAAGTGAACAATCAGGGTACTATGAGGCCGCGAGCGTGATGTTATGTAGCATATTTACACGCGTTTTCGGCAGCAATATTTTGGCATTTATCTGAGCATTTTTCCGAGAATGGCAACAGCACCTGACGGTGCAGCTCCGCTTCGATCTGATGGGCGGCCGGTTGCCTCAGTAATCTTCCGTCTCTTTGTGACTCATGCTCCGTTGACAATCCCCGCCTCGATATGCAGCTACACTTGAACTTATTGCGCTCCAGAGAGTGTGCCGAGTTTCCGGGACTCAATCGTCTAAATCGAGAACTGGCAAGATGGATCGAAACCGAAGGCGAGAGAAATACCTCGTTTTCGAGCAGACGAGCATAAAGAGCGGATCTGTTAGAAGTCCGCGTCCACCTGCTCAGGAGCAACGATGTCCCTCACAAATACCGGTCGGAGGAATAACTTCGACTCACTACGCTTGATTTTCGCGTTGCTGGTAATATTTTCACACGCTTTCCCGCTGGGCCTTGGATCATACGCGACTGAACCTCTGTATGTACTTACACGTGGGCAAACCCAGTTTGGCAATCTGAGCGTGTGGGGATTCTTTGTCATCAGCGGTTTTTTTATCACCCAAAGCTGGCTTCGTTCACCCTCGGCGATCAAGTTTTTGAAGCACCGGATTGGCCGCATCTATCCGGGATTTACAGTGGTCGCTTTGCTATGCGCCTTGATCATAGTCCCCATTGCATCAGATGCGCACACTTACACACAGGTTTCACTGAGACACTTCTTTTTCCACACCCTTCGATTAAATATTTGGGAAATGCCGCCGGTGTTTATGAAAAACGCGGAGCATAGTCCAAACGGGTCGCTATGGTCTATTCCTTACGAATTCTGGTGTTATCTCGGCGTCCTAATTCTGGGTCTATGCCATCTCATCCGATTACGGTACCTGCTACTGGCTGTATTCGTCAGCGTCATTGGCTGGCGCCTGGATATGGACATTACCGGCTGGAACCCAACCGGTGGAATTCTAGAAAACATCTTCGGCAATGCGGCCACATGGGCCACCGTGTTGCCATTCTTCCTTGCCGGTATGCTCTTTCATCTTTTTGGGGGGCACGCTCTATTGCGTGCCCCAATTGCAATACTTGCCCTTCTGGTGCTCATCACGTCCTACTTCATTCCACATGGTTTGATCGTTAGCCTACCCACATGTGGCGCATATGCCCTAATGCAGATTGCATATCTTCCTGCACTTAACCCGTTGAATCTCGGACGCTACGGTGATTTCTCCTATGGCGTCTATCTTTATGCATATCCCGTTCAGCAGCTTCTAGTCATGCATGCGGGCGGGCGCATGTCGCCATATGAAAATTTCGCCTTCGCTGCTCCAATAAGCCTAGCTCTCGGCGCACTCTCGTGGTTCCTCATCGAACGACACTTCGTCTCAAGACGACTTCAGCTCGAAAAGCCCCCAAGCGAACCGCACTCAAATCTTGGGAAACTCGTGTCGTAATTCCATTTCGTCTCTGTCTTGGCGGTTATCGCATCGAAATGTCGCAGAATCCCGAATCCAGCGGTCTACCGCGAAGCGAAGACCTAGGTTCGTCAGCGCCCGACGCCAAGTTCCAATTTCCCTTGCTGCGGGGGAGGACTTGAGGTCGCAGATGCTCGGAGGTGTCAGAGTTCAGGGGGATGTAGAGCGAGCACGTTGCGGCCCGGTGGCAACCTTAAGTGCAGGCACGGCACCACTGGTAAGCGCTTCGGCTAAAAGGTCGGAGATTAACGCCTGCCCGCTGGCATAGGGATGACCGTCGACGGGCAGATAGTTCCGCTCAGGATTAGGTATGTTGCGGAAGCCAGACAAAATATCGATGTAGGTTCCGCCATAGCTCATCACTATGGAGCGCACTTCATCTCCCAGCTTATAAGGGTCAAACCCCGTGGGCCATTCGTTCATAGAGATCATGGCTGCTTGAGCGCGCTCCGGTAGTATCACGACTACCACAGTAGCGCCAATACTGTCGGCTTGCGCCTGCACGTCCGCAAAGTATCCAGCAAAGTGTGCCAAGTTCCTTACCCAAGCTGCGGTGGGCTCGGTTTGAAGGTATTCACTTGCATCGCTCTGCATCAGATACTGTCTGACGTACTGACTTTGACTCTTAAATAAAATATGTTGCAGAAGAAACACGGATCGAGTGTCGTCGAGAGTAGATACGAGTCTCTTCCATGCGTCGCGAATGAATTCCAACGGCGATTTCGCCGTAAACGCCAGCTCCACTCGGCGCCAGCCCTCTAATATTTTTCCAGCAGCTTCACCATGCGTATCGATGACCTTGCCGTCATTCCCTGGCGGCCCAACATACGGAAGCGTCATATCTACGCTCTTGATGTCCGTCGGAGTAAGGGGCCACAGAATCATGTCCGGCTTGGCGGCCAAGACCTCGTTTAGCCGCAAGTCGACGCTGTGAGGCATGCCCCATTGCATAGCTTCGTTGTAGAGCTCAACTCTTCGACCGGTTCGCCGCGATAGTTCCACTGGCAAAAGCGCAGCGAAACTCTTCTCACGAGGAACCCACATTCCATAGTTGAAAGACGAACCTACGAGTACGATACGGTATGTTCCATAAGGTTTGGATCCACATTCGATCCCGGCCCGATGTCCGCAACTGTTAATGGCGTAATTTGTTAGCTCGCTCTCAAATATCTTCTGCGAACAGTTAGTATTTGGAATTGCTCGTACCCCGGTAGTTGGATCGTTCACCACCAAGCATTTAATAGTCGTCGTGTTTGATTCAGTGTAGAGAAATCGCGCAAGAGTCTCCACCGAGCACACGATTGCGACGATCGTAACCAAGCTGAGTACTGGTAATAAAACCCAATCTATCTTTGACAGCGGCTTTTCTTTTTTATTTGAACCCCCTTCGGTACTTGCGTCTGTCATGCCAGAGAACTCGCCAGTGACGTGCCGAAACCTATCGACACGACCTTCATCGGCGCGCCATCAGGCACCGCGCCATCGACAAGAAGCTCCCACTGCGTCAACCCGGTGTCATCGCCACCGATCCTTGCAAATCCGAGCTTGGAATAATGGTCGATCACTAGTCCGTTGCGACCGCTTGGTCGATAGGTACCCACGAGCTTAATGACGCCGGTCGCACGTGCCTGGCTAATAAGCTCGCGCAGTACCATGTTTTCTACCTTCCTCCCGAGAACGCGACAGCTCATAAGCCAGGTGTCGAGCTCCCAAACTGCATGGCAAGTACGGCGGCAGATGACTACGCTGATCATGCCATTATCACCGAAGGAATCGCTTAACCGTACCTGCAGAGTAAAAACGTCGGGGTTGCCCTCAAGTTCCCTGACCTCAGGATCCGTGTACCGGCGCGTTGTCAGATTATATTGATTAGACTTGTTAATGAGCTGCACAATGCGCGCGCGGCCAGTAGCATCGAAGGGTTGGAAAGTGATTGTCATGTTCAACGTAGCGAGATAGGCGTCTACTCCTCCTAACTGCTTTTTTAGCTCGGCGCGCTTGGCGTTTTCTTGGTAGAAGCCTGCCCGCTTCAAATCCTCGGCTGCAAACGTCACCGCCTCAAAGTATCCGGCGGCCGCTAGCGTCCGCGCATAGTAGGCCGGGTCCTGTGGTAACTCTGGAACCGCCACCTCGGGAATCAGGCTGCGCACAAGCCCACGCTCCATTGGATTGTCATCGAGAAAAACCATGGCATCCAGACCGAGTGACAGCTCTTCGGCAATTGCCCGAATATTAGTCGCCTTATCGTTCCAGTTTGCCTGAAAGACAGCGATATGTTCGAGCCTAAGTAGCATTTCGGGGTGCTTCAAGAAAGGCTCGCGCGCTACTGCGTCCGTATTTTTTGATGATACAGCGAGTACAATCCCACGTTGACGTAAATCCAGTGCGAGCTGTTGTACTGCCAAGTGCGCCTCACCCGTTGCGTCGCCCTGAGCAATCTTTATACCTTCAAGGCCATCGTCACCGATAACTCCGCCCCAAATAGTATTGTCTAGATCCAGGATTAGCGCCTTGCGGCTCTTGCCGCGAAGGGCTGCAATTAGGCGTGCCACGTGATCAGCGTAGAGAGGGATAAAATGATCTGAAAATGAAAATTTACCCAATTGCCAAAGTTGTGTGTCATGCCAATCTGCTAGACCGACCGTTTGCGCCAATGCAGCCACGTCGAAAAGGACACTCCCGGTGCTAGAAACAAATTCGGCGAGTTTCCAGTTAATGCCGTTTACAAGTCCGCGTAGCGTTCCTAGCATTGCTCCATCTAGGCTGCCAAACAGCGTTTCTGCGGGCGGCGCTATGCTTTGGAAAATGCACACCGCTTTCGAGTTGCGCTTGATGCCGTCGTGGAGCATCTGAAAATAGCCAATGGCGCCCTCTACCATTGCTAACGCCGCTTCGGGGTCGCCAGGAGACTGTCTCAGCGGTACCGCGCGATAGTCTAGCGCGAATAGAACCGCATCCGGCTTAGAGCTATTCACCGCGGAGTCGGGTGTAAGGGCCTCCGGTGCCACCTGATTGTATGAAGGTTGAATTACTTCGAGTTCCACCCCGTGGCGGGCGGCACTCGCCACCAGTGCGGGTACGATAAAATCGATCGTCGAATTGCTCAGCACCGCAAGGCGGAATGGTACTAAGGGCGCCAGGGACTTTGCTTCCGAGCGAAGGCTGCCGATTATTTTCGCCAGTTTAGTCAACTGGTTTAGATCTAGCGCATGCATTGCGAGGGATCGTATTTCGCTACCGACGTTGACGTCAGTGCGGTCGACCCGACTTAGCCTCTTTGCAAAATCTGGCGGTGCTCGTGGCAACCACTCCAGATCGGCATAAAGTGCATTCATGTTCGACATGAGTGAGTAAAATGTCTACGTGAGGTCTTCTACTCAGAGTCTGCCATTGAACATACTGCTTTTCAGTGCTCTACCGATGGTTTCAGCAAACATGTGGGAAGTTATGTTACCCAGAGACTTGATCGGGCGCTCGGTATTCTGCTGACATCTCTCAATGATTCGCGGTCGCTGCCGCAAAGTGGGTTAATTCGGGGCTCCTTATAAGCGTTGTCGGCACAATCGCCTGGTGAGGGAAGTCATGAGCGAGCGGATCCATCCCGCCCCTCGTCTAGCTTTAGAATCTGGAGTACGGCACCTGACCTTCGAGGATTAATTGACACAGATTTGGACAAAACCACAATGCGATTAACGTCTACCACAGACTTTAGATTTTGAAACTCCCGCGGATAGACTTCAAGTCAGTGACGCGTCTATCGAACCTCTGACAGAACTGAGACGATCCTCTGAGGGCACAACATGGACGTCCATTAGCCCTTCAATAGGTGTGTTGGGTTTGGACTTGGTGCGCAGTATCTGATGAATGCCGGGACAACGCAGGCCTACGGCTCGCCGGAACCGGGATAAGTCCACCATGAAGCATCTCGGTCCCTTCGGTTAGATCTGTTGCACGCGACAGATTGCCTCGCTAATGGCAAAAAGCTGTGTTCTGGTCGAACTGATACAGGCCGAAATCCGCGGGGATTTAGAAGGCCTTGTAGACGATCCCCGGAGCGGGCTGATTGAGTAAGCCTGTTAACACGACCGCAGTCAGGCCCAGGGCAGTGGCAAAAACCACGCGCACATAACGGTTAGCGAGCAGGGGCCCGTCAGGAGTCTTGATCGACAGCAGCGCAGCTCGCAACCATTCCCAAAACGCCAATGTCACGGTGGCGAACATCCACGCTGCCAGCCAAACGCTAAGCCACTGCACGACGCTCAGCGCAGCGAAGATACTACCGATCTGCTGCCAACTGCCCCAGAACCAGAAGAGGATGAAGGCAAACCATACGAAGTTCAGTCCGCGCCCGAGTGCCTCATAGACTGGCTCTGAAGCCAATGTTTTGTAGCCCTTGCGCCCCAAAGCACGGATTAGCCCCAACTGCCACAGTTTGTTGATCGATATACCTGCACCGTTCAGCACTCCAAAGAAGACGAATTCGGAAGTGCGCCCATGCCAGATCCCAATCAGAAAGAAGGTCACAAAGAAGCAGAAAACGCCCAGGAACGGCTGCATCGCCAACGATGTGAACCGCGACATCAGGGCCATCAGCAGCGGATTGTAGACGTATGTCTTGAGCCAGCTAGACAGCGTCATATGCCAACGGTTCCAAAAGTTCAAAACCGAAGAAGCTGAAAACGGCCGATCGAAGTTCTCTGGTAGACGCACCCGCATAAGACGAGCCAAAGCAATCACAATATCGATGTAGCCCGAGAAATTCGAGTATAGAAACAGCGGGTAAACAAGTGCCAACTGGAAAGCAGCAAACAACTTAAGCGCTAACGGAAATGGCTGATGCATCTGTGCGACAGCATCATCCTGTATCGCATGGAGCAGCATCGCCAGCACGTTGACCTTGAAGAAGCCGCGAATGATGCGCTCAAGCTGCGTGCCAATAACACGTGATCCAAGCGGAATCGGCTCGTCTACAAACTGATCGCGGGCAAACTCGTCATAGCGCTGGATGGGACCGGAGACGAGCGTAGTAAAATTGAGATTGTAGAGCAGGAAAGTGCCAAAGCCGATGTGCCGCTTTTCGCCACCATCTCCGCTTTCTATTAGCACGTGGAGTATTCGAAAGAAGATATAGGAAAGCCCCAGCGTGAAATAAGGAGTATGCGACACGACGGCGTCAGGCAGGAAAGTGTATTTCTTCAACCACGTATAGGCGAAGATAATAACCAGAACGCTCCACGTTATGGATCGAGACCAACCACGCTTCAACGGAACAAGGGCGACGTAACCCAGCATCACAAACCCGGCCAGCGGCAATAGATCAATCGGATTTCCCGCCAGCAGTCCTAGAAACACAATGCTCGCTATCAGCAGCACAATCGAACGCCAGAGACACGAACGCCTGACGTTCGAGATGAGCGCTACAGTTAAGCCAAAAATCACAAACTGGAAGGATGCTGTATCCATGCCTATCTTCCTTGCATCTGAGCCCCTACAGTTTGAGCGGCTATTCTGAATGCAGGTATCGCACCGCCGATAACCTACTTGGGGGAACTTCGCGCCGATGACGGGCGCCGGAGCATCTGAAGATATTGGGTCCACGCGTGCACTGGCGAAATCCCGGGCGACTGATTCAGATCCAGATCCATAACCTCACAACTGGCGCTCGCACAAGAGGAGATCTAACTAGTTCCTAAAATGTCTGCAGTCTCTGAATTCCCTTGGAGACTTAGCGACAGAGTCGTCAGATTGCGGCCCTAGTTGTCTCAACGCTTTTAAATATTCTCCGTAAAACGGGCATTGCAAGAAATCATAGCTCAAATGTTTGTAGCGCAAGATTCTTAGTCTACGTTCTCGCCTTGATTAGCATAACCAGGTCGCCCACCTTCCCCATCCTGCCGATTTCTGAGGTAGTGAACTTTATTTTGAACGCCTTTTGCACAGTAAGTATGAGACGAACGTGAGTGAGGCTATCCCAGCCTACTACGTCTTTGGCCGTCAATTCAGGTGTCACCTTTATCGTATCCTCGTCGAAAATGTCTTTGAATATTGCCGTCAGTTCAGCGTAGATCTGAGATTCATCCATCGTGGAAATACCACCTTGTGCTAACGGGTAAGAATGGGTATCGCGCTGCTCTCGCGTCCCAAATTATAGCCGCTGCCGAGGCGGAATGGTTAATGACGTTAGCGGTATTCCGGTGACCGTGCGATTGCTGGGAGTGTGATTGTTGGGATTTCGTATTCTGCGGATTGAAATTATATAAAAATCTTGTCCGCACGGATTTCTTCCTATAGCCGTTGCCGCGAGCACATCGCTCTCGGCTCCACAATCGTCGGCCAAGATGGATCTACACCACAATGCCCCAGCCACCGATTGCCACATGGGCTAATTCTCTTGGAAGCGGACTCCCAAAGACAGTACTACTACATCTATGTGCCGAGCTGGCTTTGGAGTTGCAATTAACCCGTCGCCTTTTACAACCAAGCCCAATTGTGCCTACACGATTCCAGAAGTGATCCGGCGCTCGGTTAGCTCCAAATTATTGCCCATCCTCGTCCCGCTTGGAGCGAACCCAGCGCAACTGTCGAGCCCCCAGGAATCTCACATACAGCGGGACCTTCCACAGTGCATACACCATCGCAAGTCCGAGACTACCAAGCGAAATGATGGGACGTCCGTACCGCGCCCAGCACATCAGCACTGAGAGCGCGAGCAGTATTGCCGCAGCGCTCGTCATATTGAGCGGAAGATGCGCGGTTGTGACGGCGCAAAAGACGACGCTAGCGAGCCAGACCAGTACAACTAGAAGCGCCAGAAGTGCTAGCGGAGGGACGCTGAGATCGAGTGCCAACGCCATTAGGTACACATTCAACGAAGCGAGAGAATCCCGCAGCAAACGCGGCGTTTCACTCAGAATGACGCCGAGATGACCATGCTCCCAGCGCTCGCGCTGTCCTCGAATGCCTTCCCTCGATACCGGAAAATCGCTTGTTACGACCGCTGCCGCGCAGAACACTGGCGGTGTGCCGGCGCGCGCAAGATCGATCCCGAGTTTGAGATCCTCCACGATATGACCGGTTGCAAGTCTTGCTGAGCAAATACAGGCCCACGGAAAAGCCATTCCGGTGCCCATTAATTGACAAGGTAATCCCAGCCGATTTAGCCCCATGGGCCGAACCTGGTTTTTGACTACCCAAGCAAACTCTGCGATGCGCGCCTTGAGACCCGCGCCCTTTGCAGCACGCATGAGGTACAAGGCCTGAACCGGTCGCGCCGTCCAAGCACAACATCGAACCAACTTATCGATCGAAGCTTCCGTGATCTGGCAATCCGCATCGATCACAACGACAATACTCGGCGGATCGCTCTCGAGATGGCGAATGCCGAAGTCGAGCGCGTAACCCTTGCCGCGCTTATTTAAATCCGTTCGCGCGATAACCTCTGCCCCCTCTGTGGCGGCAATTGCGGCGGTCTCGTCCGAGCAATTGTCAGCAACAACTATCAGTCGGTCGGCTTCCTCCAGCTGCTGCACTATTGACCGCAGTGTGGCGGCGATGACGGATGCCTCGTTGTGCGCTGGCACCAGGACCGCCAGACGCCGGCGTTCACTTTGCGGTGTCGCCGTGTCACGGCTGCCTGTTACCGCTGATACGACCTCGGCGAACAATACCGTCGCGGGAAGCAGCACCAGGAAAGCCGCGCCGCAAAGCAGGATTTCCAGCAGCGTTACCAAGCGTAAGGTCCATCTCCGTCCATTAACGACGGCATTGTCAATGACGATACAGCTATCGGTACATCGCTGATTATCAGCGCCCTTGCGACAATCACGGCATCGGTGCGGATTGAGATGGACCGCGGGCCTTGGGCCAATTCAGGCCAATGCATATCACGAGGCAGCGTATATGTACGCAAGCAGATGTGGGAGTGGCCACAAAACTTGTATCAAAATTGTCGGTGCGTATCGGGGCATCATCAGCGGTGTCATGTGGTTGAGCTTACCGTAGGAACCAAGCTGCCGCATCGGCAATGCCCCGCGCTACCATCGTCTCTCGATCCGCGATCGGCCTCCAACCCAGCACCTGCTCGGTCATCCGACTGTCGTAGCGCGCACTGTGTGACTGGCAGCGCCAATCGTGCAGGCTGGGCCATCGCCGATTGGGGTGTCGCACCGCGTTCTTGGCAAGTTCTTTGACCATATCAGTCACCCAATTACGCCAAGCCGAGCGCGGGCGCGCGTCGATCTGGGTACCCATGT
>Ga0302324_100012876_pt1 | contig 17025 bp, 17 predicted proteins | sample Palsa_T0_1_FD_201949 | JGI IMG/M metagenome (GOLD analysis project Ga0302324, IMG submission 201949) | Peat permafrost microbial communities from Stordalen Mire near Abisko, Sweden - Palsa_T0_1 | ecosystem: Environmental > Terrestrial > Soil > Palsa > Peat permafrost | place: Sweden: Abisko...
GGTTCGCTGCCCATCAATCCGCACGGCGGACATTTATCGGAGGGCTATGTGGTGGGCATGACTCACATCCGCGAGGCGGTCGAGCAATTGCGCGGCACGGCAGTGAATCAAATCAAGAATGCGCGCATCGCCTTGGTCACGGGCGGCCCGGCGCCGATCCCCATGACGGGCGCCATCTTGAGAAACGAGCGATGAGTGCGCGCAGCATCGCTCCGGATTTATCCGCGCTCGAAGTACCCTGGGATGTCTGGAGCGAACCGTTCTGGCAAGCGACGGCCGAGCGCAAACTGCTGATGCCTCACTGTACGGAATGCGGGACCTTCCGCTGGCCCGCGGGTCCCTTCTGTCCGCAGTGCCAATCGCAGAAAGTCACCTGGGTGCCTCCGGGGTTGGGGCACATCTATTCGTTCACCGTGCTGCCTGTCTTGGGCGACGCCAAGGATGCGCCGCGACATCGCGTACCGGTATTGGTCGAATTCGAGCAGGCGAAGGGCGTCCGACTCGTCTCGGCGCTGATCGATGCGCCGCTGGATGGCATCGCCATCGGCGCCGCGGTCGAGGTCGACTGGCTCGCCGCCGCGAATGCGACCGTGCCGGTATTCAGGCTCGTGAGCCCGCCGCCGTCAAGATAAGTTCCGCTTGAACAAAGCCTGCATGACGCCCCAGACTTTTTCCGCCGCCGCTTCGTTATAAAGCTCCGAGCGGCTCGGCATCATGTAGCCGTGCAGTGCGCCGGAGTGCATCTCCAGCCGATAGCGGATTTTGCGCGCGTCGAGCGCGGCTTCCAATTCCTTCATTTGTTCAGGTGTCGCCATCCGATCCTGGTCGGCGATGCCGAAGTACAACTCCGCCTTGACATGATCAAGGTGACGATGCGGAGAATTGGGCTGATCGACGACGAGACCTCCTGGATGGATCGAGGCGGCCGCGGCAACGCGATCGCCCAGCGCTTGGGCCAAGACGAGGGTCAATCTTCCCCCCATGCAGAAACCATAGATGCCGATCTTGCCCTTAGCGGCGGCCTTATCGCGCCCGGCCAGCGCAAGCACGGCTTCGGTGTCGCTGGTGGCGCGTGCGTCCGACAGATCCTTCATGGCCGCCATGATCTTTTGCATGCCATCGGGGTTCGACAAATCGATCGGGCCCTTGAGCCCGACACGATAGAAAAGGTCGGGTGCAAGCACGTAATAACCCCACGCCGCGGCGCGACGCGCGTGATTGCTCAACTCCTCGCGCATCCCCAGCGCGTCCATGACCTGAACGATGACGGGAAACGGACCGGGGCCTTCCGGGTGGGCGATGAATACCTCCATCGTTCCATCCGCGGTTTTCACATGCTCGATTCGATCAACGGTTTTCACTGGGGGCTCCTTCTGCACGGATTGGGTATTGACCCAGGATGGTGAAGATTCGAGAACAAAAGCGCCACTCCTGCTGGAAGCGAAAGCTGTCCTCATACTCTCCGATGATTCTGTCGCCGGTCGCCAGCATGAAAGCAACCATTGCGCTGGTGCTGGCGGCTTGATGTCCGCTCACGCGGATGATCAGATTCTGGATCAGCGGGCATAGGCGTGTTTGCGACGCAGCGCCATCGCCCAGGTAAGTCTTGATGGCTGCGCGGCCGGTGAACTTCGATCGTGTGCGGCCGGGGCCGACGCCTCCCAAACGCTCCCTCACCTCGAAAACCGCGTCCTCGGTGAAAAGCGGGGCACAAGCGGCGCCATTGCCTGAGCGGATGTTGAGCGCATAGACATGCACGAGCTCCGTAATGGCTGCCCGAGCCTCCAAAAGTTCGATACGCGCTGCTTGGTCGATGATAGAGCCCCCCGTAAAACGTATATGCTAGCCCCGACACTGGTGAAAAGGGGAAAAGACAATGGCATTCAAAGATAAATACGGGCCCTGGGCCCTGATCACGGGCGCGTCGGAAGGCACCGGCAGCGCCTTCGCCCATAATCTTGCCGGCAAGGGACTCAATCTAATCCTCATCGCCCGGCGTCAACAACCGCTGGCCGAACTTGGCGCGGCGATCCGCGCCAAGGGCGTGGAATGCGTCACCGCCAGCGTCGACCTCTCGGCGCTCGACGCCACGAAGCAGATTGCCGCCGCCGCGGCCGGGCGCGAGGTCGGACTGTTCATCGCCAACGCCGGTGCCGATAACAACGGCGCAATGTTCCTGGACAATGACATCGCCAACTGGGATGAGCTGGTAAACCTCAATGTCGTCAGCACCATGCGCAACTGCCACCATTTTGCCCAGGCGATGCGCGCACGCGGACGCGGCGGGATCATCATCGTCGGCTCCGGCGCGTGCTATGGGGGCCTCAACGGCATCGCGGTCTATTCGGCCGTCAAGGCATTCGACCTGTGCTTCGGCGAGGCGCTATGGGCCGAGTTACGCCACCACGGTGTCGACGTGCTGAACCTGATCCTCGGCCGTACCGATACCCCGGCGCATCGGCGGCTGTTGGAGCGCAACGGTCAGCCCATCCCCGAAGGCATGGCCAGACCGGAAGACGTCGCCGAGATCGGGTTGGCCCGGCTGCCGCATGGGCCGGACCATAATTGGGGGCAGGACGATGAAACCGTTGGCTATGCTCCCAATTCTCCCGCGCAAAGGCGCGCCCGCATCCTCGCCATCGAGGAAATGTCAAAAGCCTATACCGGAAAAAAGTGATGACGCCGATCCAGACCACGGTTTCCTTCGACATGCGTTCGCCGGCATTCGGCACACCGACCAAGGATCTGTACGCGGCCGCGCTCGAGATGGCCGCGTATGCCGACCAAATCGGCGTCGATCGCATCGGCTTGATGGAGCATCATGGCTCGGATGACGGCTACCTGCCCCAGCCTTTCGTCCTGGCCGGCGGAATAGCGGCGGTGACGAAGCAGGTATCCATTTTGTTGGGCGCGGTGATCCTGCCGCTGCATGATCCGGTGAAGATCGCCGAACAGATCGCGATCGTCGATCTGATGTCGAATGGCCGCCTGAACGTGATTTTCGGCGCGGGGTATGTACGCTTCGAATTTGAGATGTTCGGCGCATCGCTGCACGATCGCAGCCGGCTGCTGGACGAGGGGATCGAGACCATCCTGCGGGCGTTGCGCGGCGAGAAGTTCCAGGCCAACGGGCGTCCGGTCTACGTCCGTCCGCTTCCGGTACAGAAGCCGGAAGACATCCTCTTCGTCGGCGGCGGTGTCGCGGCATCGGCGAAGCGCGCCGCGCGCTTCGGCGTCGGTTTCGGTCCTATGCGGGCGGATCTCATTCCGATTTACGAGGAGGAGTGCCGCAAGCTGGGACGCGAGCCCGGCAAATACACCCGCCCCTCTCACCGCCTGCCGGGCATCATCATGTTGTCGGAAGACCCCGATCGAACCTGGTCGCTGCTCGAGCCGCATGCATTCCATGTGGTGTCGGAATACGCCAAATGGGCGGCGCAAGAAGAGAATTCGAATTCGCCCTTCAAGGGGCTCACCACGCTCGATGCCCTGCGCAAGTCCGGCATGTTCGCTGTCTGGACGCCGGACGAGCTGATCGCGAATGCCGACAAGGTGGAGGACCGGGGCACGTTCGGCTTCCAACCGCTGGTCGGCGGATTTCCCCCCAAGGAAGGATGGAAGAGCCTGGAACTTCTCAAAGAGGCCATCCCGCGCCTCAAGGCAATCAAGCGCGCCGCCTAGGTTTCGGCAATCGTGATTCCGGGCAAAGCAACTTTGATCGGTGCAGTCTCCGGCATGACACCCAGCGCGATCAAGCCGACGATCACACCGCCGATCATGTACCAAGCGGGCGTCAAGGTGCTGCCTGTCAAGCGCGTAAGCCAGGCCACGATGAATTGCGTGGACCCGCCGAACAGCGATATCGAGATGGCATAGAGTATCGACAGCCCTCCGGAGCGGACACGGTGCGGCAGCGATTCCGTGACCGCCACCAGCGAGGTGGAGGTGGACAGCGTAGAGGCGCAGGCCAGCACGCCGCATGCGACGTATAGCGCGAAGCCGTTGCGTTCACGTTCCAGCAGTGCAAAGCAAGGAAAAACCGCGAGCGCCAGGAATAACCACGGGATGATCATGATCGGCTTGCGGCCGAATCGATCCGACAGCCAGCCGCCCAAGGGATCGCACACCACGCCGCTCAAGCCCACGATGGCCGTTGCACCGAATGCGATCTTTGACGGCATGCCGAGCGTCGAGCCGGCGTAGGTCGTCATATAGTTCAACAGATAATTCGTCGTGGTGGCGGCCGCCAACAGCGCCAGGCCGGCAGCCGCAGTGCGCCCGTAGTTGCGCAACGTCGGCACAGCTTCGGCGGCTTGCAGCGGCCGCAGCGTCTCGCCCAGCGTTCGGCGCAGCACCAATCCCATCGGGACGATGACGGCCCCGCCCAGCAATGCCACGCGCCATCCCCAGTCGTCGAGCGCGGCGGGACTGAGACTGCTCGCAAGAACCACACCGACAAGTCCCGCCACCATCACCGCAAGGTCCGCGCTCATCGCTTGGAATGAGATGTACAGGCCGCGCCGCAAGAGCGGCGCAGCTTCCATCATGAACGCCGTGCTGGGACCGACCTCGCCGCCCAGCGCGAAACCCTGTATCAAGCGAAAAGCGATTGCGAGTATCGGCGCCATAACGCCGATGGATGCGTAGCTCGGTATCAACGGCAAGCCGATCACGCCGACGCCGATCAAACTGAACGACATCAGCATTGCGGGTTTGCGCCCGATGCGATCACCGAGACGGCCCAGTACCCATGCACCTAACGGGCGCGTCAGAAATCCCGCGCCGAAGGTCGCCAGCGATGCCAGCAGGCTGGTTCCTTTGGTATCGGAGGGAAAGAACGCGCGGCCTATTTGCGCCGCGAAAAACGCATACGTGACGAAATCGTAGAACTCGACCGCGTTGCCCACCGCGACCGCCAGCACGTGTCGAGCCGGAAGGGCGGCCGGCGGCGAGGTGCGCTCGCTAACGCTCCGGCGCAACTTCGTTTGCCGTCACGAACACCGGCTTGATATCAACCGGAATGCTTTCCAGACCGCTGAGCGCCTTCTGCATATTGGGACGGATCACGCCCAGCTTATCCAACATCTGCTTGGCGCCGGCGTAGTCGCCCGTGGCTTCCAGAGTGAGCAGTTCGTGATCCAAATCGCGCACGGCGGCGCGAATCTTATCGAAGTTGACTTCGAATGTGCCGTCCGGATCCGCAACGAATCCGCCGTGGTCGGTGAGATAGTTCACCTGCATGGCCATCCCCTTGCCGTGCGCGTCGTTCAAGCCAAAGCGCAAGGTTCGGAATGTGGATGCCAGAAACGTCGTGTACAACTGACGCTCTTTGTCCGGGCCGCCTTCGATCAGCTTGTGGTCGTAAAGATGTTGCAGCATGAACAGTCCGGTTACATCCGCCTTGGCCTCCTCGATCGCGCTGTAAAGCTCCTTCAACTCCTGCCGAGGGTTGGTGGCGCGGCCGGCGACGGTGATTTGATGTGGTCCGATTCCGTGGCTCAACTCGTGCGCCAGAATATGCGTGAAGAATGAATCGAAGCTCAGGTCTTTTTGGCGGTCCGGCGAGAGCACGAGTTTCGCGATCGGCTCCAGCGTGGAATGAAACTTGGCTTCCTGGACATTTTTCAGCATCACGCGCTTGCTGCCCTTCAGCGTTACCACGCGCTCATCATTGGGCAGATTGTAAGCCGCGGTCCGGACGCCATGCGCTGCGTCGCCTGCGTCAAAAATCTCGTTGACCACGCGGATGGGCGCCTGGCCGCCGAGCTTAGGATTGCGGAATCGCGGTTCGATCGGCAGGTGGTTTTCCACATCCTGCAAATGCTCGGCGAAGAACTTCAGCCTGGCCGACTCCGCCTCGTCGCGAAGATTCACATAAGCCTCGAACGAGGCTTTGTAGCCGAAGATGTCGTCGTTGTAAGTCTCATAGGGGCCAATCGTGATGTCGATAGGCGAGTCCAAATCCATCCATGCAATATCGCTTTCGTAATAGTCGTTGGAGCGGAAAGCCGCCGCGCGGGCGGTCAGAAATTTCTTGAGCGTCGCGTTATCGGTGAACTCGGCCGCCTGCTCCAGCAGCTTGGCCGATTTCTCGAGATCGGCTCGATACTCCTGGCTGTAAGGGACCGCGCGCAGCTTGCGATTTGCACCGCGATGTATCACGGTGAAAAAGCCTTCGGCTTGCTCCCGCTCCGGCTTCGACAGCGTCTTGACCCAGGCTGCGAACTCGTCGCGAGTCATGTCTTCGGGATAGAAATTGGCGCCGGGCAGCTTATGCGGCGGCACGTCGGGAAGAAACCCCTGATGGCCATCAATGTCGGACCAGGGCGATTTGTTCAGCTGAAAATATTCCAAACGGGCCATACCGAGCGCAGTGGTGTCATGGCGAAGCTTGGCGTAGAGAGCATGATTGCCGCTCCACATCTGCGTGAGGAAAATGTCGTTCAACACGCGGGCCGCTTCGATCAGTTTCGGCAGCGCCTGACGGTCTCCCCGCGAAAGCTGGGATACATCCGCGCGCAACTCGATCGGTTGGAAGCGCGCGATCATTTTTTCGAGTTGCGCGAGATCCGGATTGGCGGCAGCGGCGGCAAACATAGGAATAAATGAGAGGAGAAGTCTCTTCAGTGTTCGCATGGGACGGCGTTCAAGCGACTTTTTCCGGCATGACTTTCCTTGGGTACCCACGTGCTACTATACCGCGCAATCCATGGCGCGCCGACACCTGCGGGCAGCGCGCAACGAGCGAGGACTCGATCCATGCCGGAAAAACTTGACGCTCACGCGTTGGACCAGTTGTTTCGCGCCGCCCGCACCCGCAATGGCTGGACAGACCGCCCGGTGAGCGAGGTGCAAATCCGCGAATTGTATGATTTGTTCAAATTCGGCCCGACCTCAGCCAACTCGAGTCCAGCACGCTTTGTCTGGGTCAGAAGTCCCGAAGGCAAACAAAAGCTTGCGGAGCTGGCCAGCGACAACAACAAGGCCAAGGTCAAGGCCGCGCCCATCACCGTGATCATTGGCCATGACATGGATTTCGCCGAAGCGATCCCCAAATTGTTTCCCGCACGCGGGGAGGCGATACGGGACATGTTTCGCGGCAACGAAGCGTTTTCGCAGGCCACGGCATTCCGCAACGGCAGCTTGCAGGGCGCGTATCTCATTTTGGCGGCCCGGGCGCTGGGGCTGGATTGCGGCCCGATGTCCGGCTTCAACAATGAGGCCGTCGACCAGGAGTTCTTCGCCGGCACCAAAATCAAATCGAACTTCATCTGCAGCTTGGGCTACGGATCGGACGAAAACCTGTATCCGCGCAACCCGCGCCTGAGCTTCGAGGAGGCCGGCCGCTTCGCTTGATCGGCCTTCAGCCCCCGGGGGCGTCGCTGGTCGAGATCTTGGGAATCTCGCGGTGCAACGTCTGCGGTTTATGCGAATGTCGCGTGTGCGCCGCCGTACCCGGATGGTTGTGCGCCGCCGTACCGGGCTGCATCGGCACGTCATTGAAGTAGCGGACCTGCAAGTCGTGCGTCAGCAACTCTTGAAATTGCGCGGTCACGCCATTCCTGGTGCGCCAAGCCATATAGTCCTCATAGTGGCGACGCGACGCCCATTTCTGCGCTGAAATGATGTCGTCCGGCTCATCCTGATTTTGCCGGATGACCACTTCCTCGCAGCCGGCTTGCTGGAGGCTCTCCGGCAGCAGCCGGCGAATGAGGGCTATCAGTTCGTCGGCGCGGCCAGGCTTGGTTTTGAACTGCGTGATGATATTAACGCTCATGCATCATCCTCCGGTGCTGCATCGCCACTGCTCGTCGGGTGTGGGTCGAACGCTGCTTTATCCTACATAATTTGCCCCTGGCTCCGCATGGTCAAATTTGGCTGTCGGATCGATAATTGGGGGTAGGAGGTATCCCACATGCCCGAAAAAGTCATTGGCACACCCGCCGAGGCAGCGGGGAGCGCTCCGCCGCCGGACTATCGACCACCACGTCCTGAGGCGCCCACCCAGGCCGTACCCAATACTCTCAAGCACGATGATGGGATCACCAATCCCCGGGACGGCCGCGGGCCTTTGCGGCCGCGCGATGACCAGACCGTAAAGCTGCCGCTGCGTCCGCCGCATTGATGGCAAAATGCCGGAATGCCCGGCAGTCAGGACTTCGCCGCTGATCCTCGCAATACTCATGCGCTGATCAGTCTCAATGGTCGCCACGTCAGTCGCGACGAGGCGACCGTGTCGATCTTCGACGGCGGCTTCGTCGTCGGCGACGGCGTCTGGGAAGGATTGCGGCTGCACAAGGGCACCCTGCTCTTCTTGGAGCAGCATCTCGATCGACTGTACTGGGGCCTCGAGAAGATTCGTCTCGACATCGGCCTCGACAGGGGCGCGCTCACCGCGAAACTGCGCCGCTTGCTCGCCGCCAACGCCATGCGGGACGGCGTACACATTCGATTGATGGTGACGCGCGGCAAGAAATCCGCCCCGAATCAGGATCCGCGCAACGCCATTGGTCCGCCGACTGTCGCGATCGTGGCCGAATACAAGTTGCCGGATCCAGGCCTTGCGACGCGGGGCCTGAGCCTGCGCACGGCCTCGATTCGCTGCTCCCCCAAGCACATGTTCGACATGCGCTTGAACTCACATAGCCGGCTGAACCTCATCATGGCGCTGTTGGAGGCGATCGATGCCGGCGCGGATGAGGCGTTGATGCTGGATCCTCATGGCCATGTCTCCAGTTGCAACGCCACCAACTTCTTTTGCGTCAGAGACGGCGAGGTCCTTACTTCGAGCGGCGAGTACTGCTTCAACGGCGTCACGCGCGGCAATGTCATACGGCTGTGCCAGGAGAACGACATTCCTATCCGGCAATGCAATTTTGCCCTGGACGAAGCGCTGACCGCGCAGGAAGCGTTCGTCACCGGCACTTTCGGCGGACTCACGCCGGTGCGCGAAATCGATGGACAGCGACTGGCGGCGAAGCTGCCCGGGCCGATGACGCAGCGTCTTCGCGGGCTGTACGACTCGTTGAAGGACGCGCAGGCGGCAAAGTGACGAACAGGTCGGCTACAGACGCGCCGCCGGTGCGCATCGCCATGTGGTCCGGGCCGCGGAATATCTCCACCGCCATGATGCGTTCGTTCGAATCCCGCGGCGACTGCGCCGTCACGGACGAGCCGTTCTACGCGGCTTATTTGCAGCGCACCGGCCTCGAGCACCCGATGCGTGATGAAGTGATCGCCTCGCAATCGCTCGATTCACGCGCAGTCGCCGCAATGCTCACCGGCGCCGTTCCAGGCGGCAAACCGATCTGGTATCAGAAGCACATGACGTTGCACATGATCGATGAGTTCGATCGGCACTGGATGGCGCAAGTCCGCAACGCGTTTTTGATCCGCGAACCGGCCGCGGTGCTGGCCTCATATTCCACGAAGCGCGCGGACGTCACGCTGCCCGACATCGGCTTCGTGCAGCAGCGCGAATTGTTCGAACAGGAAGCGGATCGTCTCGGCGTGCCGCCGCCGGTGGTCGATGCGGCCGACATCCTCAATGATCCCGGGCGCACGTTGGGTTTGTTGTGCAACGCCTTAGGTGTTTCGTATACGCCGACGATGCTGCATTGGGCTGCCGGCCGCCGCGCCACCGATGGCGTTTGGGCGCCGGCTTGGTATCACGCCGTGGAGAGTTCCACGGGATTCTCCGCTCCGGCCCCGAAACGAGCAGCGGCGCTTGCACCGCACCTGGAGAGTCTCGCGGACCAGGCGCAGCCGCATTACGAGGCTCTTGCGCGGTATCGGCTGGTTTGAGCCCTACAACCAGTTGCCCATCAGGATGAACGGCGCCCAATAGAAGGGATGCGCGAAAGGCTTGCTCGGGTCGGGTGTGAAAGTCGCCGGTCCCTGCGCAACACTCACACGGCCCAAGCCGCGCACGCTCTTGGCATTGGGATCGACTTTTGCGGAACCCTTCAGGAGGGTCAGCTGCGCCTGGCGCAGCGCGTCGGCCTTGTCGAGATGATCGACTTTGTGCTCCTTGTACAGGGTGCTCATCAGCAAGGCGGTGCTGCCATCCGCCACCGGCCAGAGCGTCGCCAGCACCGACTTGGCTCCCGATTGTTGGGCGATGGCGCCCAGTCCCTCGACCTCGACGCCGTGCCGCGATGAATTATCATCGCCCACCGCCGTCTGGCAGGCGGACAATGTCAGCATCTCAACGCCGTTGAGATTCATCTTGGTCTTGAATTCCGCGAGCGTCATGTGGCTGCCGTCGCCCAGCAACAGAAAGGAATCTTCCATGCTGCCGGGGGTGAACTGGAAATGGCTGGCGATGTGGATGATGGGATAGGCCTGCGCGATGCCGGCGCGCAGCGCGCTTTCGGTGAAGGACTTGTCCAACAACACCTGGCCGGTGAGGATGCCTTTCTGGCCGGCAATGTCGTTCAACTCGACGCCGACGTTGGGCAGTGGGTCGTAGTCAGCGCCGCCCTGGGTCACTCCCAGGCCCCAAACCGTCCAGTTGGCCATCGGCGCCGCGGCGATTTTGTCACGCACCGCCTCGGTCAACATGGCGACCGAGTAGTTCTCCACCAGATAGTTCTTGCCGTCATACAGAGCGGCGAAGGGTACATAGCGCAGCGTGTCGTCGAGCGACAGCATCAAGGTCTTGGCGCCGGCTTGATGCAGATCGTCGGCAACCGGCGCGATCAGGACTTTGTACAGCGCCTCAGCCTGCGGCAGCGGATCCTGGTTGGGATTGCTCAGCGCTTTCCTGAAATTCAGTATCTGCGCGTTCAGGTCGGCGCGCTTGATCGTCGCTTCGCGCGCCAATGCGATGTCGGGCGTGGTCAACAGAATTTTGACGTTATCGTCCATGATGTAGTACTGCAGCACCACGGCGTTGTGCCCAAGGCTCTTCAGCGTGCCGTGAAAGGCCCGGCTGTTGTCGTCGATTTCATGCAGCAGCCGCTTTTGCATTTCCGGGTCCTTCGCCGCGCTCGCGATGGTCGCGGCCTGGGTGTCGAAGGATTTTTGCGCGGCGTCCAACTGCTTCGTGAGCGCATCGAAGCGCGCTTGATCCGCCGAACTCAAGCTATGCTGCTTGGCGTACTTCGCCGAGAGCGCCGCGAAGTCCTGCCCGAGGCTGACATCCTTGCTGGTGATGGCGGCCAGCTGCTTCTCGGACGAATTCAAGGTCGCCACCGTCGCCGGCTTCTCGGCGCTTGCGGTCTTTTCGCCTTGTTCGGATTTGTGCTCGGTGAAGTCGTACAGCTCCTGCTCCTTGAGCATGGCCAGCACTTCCTGCGCTTCGGACAGCCGGCCTTGAGACACCAGCAAATCCGCCAAAGTTCTATATACCGAGCTAACTTCCGTCGCGCTCACGAAGGACGCCTGGGTTTCGTTGCTCGAATTCGACAAGTTGCCGCGCATCTTCTGCAGATCGTTCACCGCTTGCTTGCCGTAAAAAATCGCGACGGTGGGATTCAAAAGCTTGCCCGAACCAAACACCTGCATCAGCTCCTTGGGGACCCGCCAGGCGACCACTTCGTTGTTCGTGCCTACGAACACTCGGTACGCATGCAACAGCAGCTTGTGGGCATCGAGTTCCCGATCCGTTACGCGCAGCAGCTGCGCGTACAGCATTTCGATGGTGCCGACGTCGATGCTGTTCGGCCCCGTGTATTTGGCCGCATTGGCGAGGGCCTCGCGATACAGCGGTTCGGCCTCCGAGTACTTTCCTTGTTCACGCAGCGACTCAGCCAGCACCATGAACGCGGGTTCCAGCGCCGGATTATCCTGACGCTCGGGGCCCGCTACCTGGCGCGCGGTGGCCAGCGCCTTGCGCGCCACTGGTTCCGCTTCCGCGGGCCGCCCCGCAGCCAGTATTACCTGTGCCAGCACGACGGTGTTCAAGATCGTGATGCTGTTCTCCGCGCCTAGATACTTCTCGTCTATGGGCAGTGCTTTGCGCATCAGCTCTTCGGCTCTCCGATACTGACCCATGAATCGATATAACAGACCCAAATCGACCAAGCTGACGGCCGCGTAGACGCCGTTTTTGCCGGCGATGTTCGCTTTAAGGGCTTTGTTGAGCGTGGTTTCCGCCTCGCCATAGCGACCGGACTGCAGCATCACGGAGCCGAGGACATTGAGTGCGCCCCCGGCGATGGGGGCGTCGGGCCCAAAGAATTTATCGCAGATCGAGAGTGCCCGACGCGCAGTGGCTTCCGCATCGGCCGTGCTTCCCACATGCAGCTGCGCGATGCTGAGATCGACGAGCATCAAGCCGCTGCAAGCGCTGTCCGCGCCCCAAAATTTATTGCACATGGCGAGCGCGTCGCGAAACTGCGTCACCATGTCGGGATAAGTACCTTCCGATTGATGCAGCATGCCAGCCAGCCACAAGTAGGCGACCAGCTGCGGATGGCTGGAGCGGTAGTTGTTCTTAGCCGCCGCGAGGGCTGCATTGAAGGCCGGCAACGCTTCTTTTAGCGCGCCTTTACCCGCTTGGCCGAAGGCCTGGACCGCGCGCGTGTCGATCTGAAACTGATTCGCCGCCTGGTCGAATGCGGACCCGGACTGGCCACCGACCAGCGCAAACTTGATCTGTGCATTCGCAGGGGCGCAGTAGGCGGTTACCCCAACGATGGTCTGCGCCTGTAGGTCTCCCACGAACTGTCCTGGACCGGTCTGGCGCAGCCGCATCCAATGCGTAGGTGCACTGTCGCCCGGAAAGAGCAGCCCCAATTGGTTGATGTTGTTACCGAGAAAGCGGGCATTAACGAGCTTGTCGCTGACGATGTAGCCCTCGATGCGCATGGGGCCGTCGTCGCGGCCATAGATCATGATGTCGTAGGTGCCTTCGGAGGAGGTAGCAGCGCAGCCGCGGTCGGCGATCGGCTGCAGCTGGATCTGACCTTGGTAGGTGTGGTACGCCGCCGATGCGGGAGCCGCGAATGCCAGCAGCGTCAGTCCCAGCAGCGCCGCGCCGAAATAGCGCACGTCGAACAACAGCATTGCACTCCCCATTTGACGGCCAAACCTGATAGCGCGCCCTTCGATTCGATATAGCATGTTATACGTGTCGCCGCGACGCGAGATTTTCAGCGGCAACCGAGTGTGGCGAGCGCAGTAGTGCAACCCCGGACGAATCGATGACGAGTTCGCTAGTCTTCCGGGCGGCCTGCTTTCTTTACATTCAGCGGTACGAGCCCGTAGTATAGACGTACGTCTTCCTTTATATACAGCATTATGCCTTTAAGCATTAAAGACCCGGAGGCGGACCGGCTGGCTCGCGAAGTTTGTGACGCGCAAAGCGGATCTGCGCAAGTCACTGCAGTCGCTGCGTAAAAAATTAAGATCGGACGTGCCGGTCTGGGTCTCGTGGCCGAAGAAATCGTCCAAGGTGGCGACGGATGTCACGGAAGACACAATTCGCGAAGTGGCGCTGCCGCTGGGCTTCGTCGACATCAAGGTGTGCGCGGTCAGCGATGTTTGGTCGGGACTCAAACTGGTGGTGCGCAAAGAATTGCGGTGACGCAGCTGTTCACTGAGTCGGTGTCGCCTCGCAGTGCGCGATGAAGCGGCGCAACGAGTCCGAGAGAATTTTCTTCTCATGATGGATGATGGTGAGGCGGCGCGTGAGCTCGGGCATTTGCGTGGCGAGAACTTGCAGGCGCTTGGCGGCGATCAGATCATCGACCACGTAGCGCGACAGGTAGCTGATTCCCAAGCCTTCCGCCGCGGCGTTCTTGATGGCTTCGGAACTGCCGAGCGTCATCGTGGCGGGGAAGCTTAGGAATCGCGCCAGCAACGCTTGCTCCACGGCCTCGCGGGTGCCGGACCCCGGCTCGCGCATCAGCCACAGCGCCCGGCCCAGTTGCGCGACGGTGAGGCGGCGACGGTTGGCGGCCTTCGCCAATTCGTGCGTGGGAGCGGCCACGATCACGAGTTCATCCTGCAACCAGGGAATGACCCGGATCATGGGAGAGTGACAGGGCCCCTCGATCAATCCCAAGTCCGTTTCGAAGTCCCGTACGGCATCGACGACTTCCTGGGTGTTGCCGATGCGCAATTGCAATTGCGTCCCGGCTTGCCAATCGCCAAACCGCGCCAACAATCGCGGCAGCAGATAGTTGCCGACCGTCGTGCTGGCGAACAGGCGCAGGTCACCGGCGGCCGTGCGCTGCGGGGCAAAGGCCGCGGCCGCGGTTCTGGCGCCGTCGAGAATGGCCAGCGCCGCAGGCAGCAGCACCCGGCCGTTGTCATTGAGCAGCAGACGCTTTCCGACCCGGTCGAACAGCCGCACGGTCAAGGTGCTCTCGAGTTCGTTGAGCGCGGCGCTGGTGGCCGATTGGGACAGCGGTACGCTTTGTGCGGCGGCCGTGGTGCTGCCGCGCAGGGCGATTGCGCGAAATATCTCCAGCTGCCTGAGCGTCAATGCCATCCAGGCAGATTAACCGATGAAATAGGTTGATCAAAGAGAAACTATCGGTTTTACAAATATAGATAAGGCGCCCAGACTTGGCGGCATGAGCTACCTCCGAAGTTCGGTCGCGTTAGCCGAGGAACAAGATTGGTATCGCTGCGTGCCGGGGCTGGCGCTCATGGGCGCGGTGGTATTTCTCGCGCTGCAGCTCGCGAAGATTGCCTGGCTGCAAGCCCATGGCATCAGCGTGCTGACGCTCTCGATCGTGCTCGGCATGATCGCCGGCAACAGCATCTATCCGCGCATCGCCGCGGTGAGCGCCCCCGGCGTCGGGTTTTCGAAAAAGACCCTGCTGCGCGCCGGGATCATTCTCTATGGCCTTAGGCTGACGTTTCAGGACATCGCCAAGGTGGGGGTTCCGGGCGTCGCGATCGATGCGCTGGTGCTGACGAGCACGTTCGCGTTGTCCTGCTGGGCCGGCACTCGATTTTTCAAAATGGACCGGCGCTGCGCAATGCTCATCGGGGCGGGCAGCTCGATTTGCGGCGCGGCGGCGGTAATGGCGGCGGAACCCGTGATCGGCGGCCGCTCGGACCAGGTCACCTCGGCCGTCTCGACGGTGGTGGTATTCGGCACCCTCGCCATGCTGTTGTATCCGCTGATGTATGAATTGAACGGGCATTACCACCTGGTCGCAATGTCGCCGACGAATTATGGGATTTATGCCGGTTCCACGATTCACGAGGTCGCGCAAGTGGTGGCTGCCGGGCGCACGGTTACCGAATCCGCCGCGAACACCGCGGTGATTACCAAGATGGTACGTGTGATGATGTTGGCCCCGTTCCTGATCGCGCTGTCGGCATATCTGTCGCGCAGCAAGCCGAACGGTGCGAAGAGGGGCGCGGCAGAAGCCGGCACCGAGGCACGCTCAGGCATCGTGATTCCATGGTTCGCGTTCGGCTTCATCGCCGTCGCCGGAATCAATTCCCTGAACTTTTTGTCCAGCGCCCTCGTGTCGGCCGCGATCAGCATCGATACCGTGGTACTCGCCATGGCCATGGCGGCACTCGGTGTCACCACTCATATTTCAGCGATTCGCATCGCCGGCCTGAAGCCGCTCGCCCTCGCGGCGTTGTTGTTCGCCTGGCTGATCGTCGGTGGCTTCGCCATCAACGTTGGCCTCCTCAAGGTATGGTGAGAAAGCGTAAGTCTCGGGATATCCTGTTTTCCTTGTAGAAACAGGGGGTTGGGGTTACGTCAAAGCTAAGGGACTCATGCCTTTGCTGCGAAAGCACGCCGATATATAATGAAGATATACAAGTGAGGGTGCAACCATGGCAGCTCATACCCAAGACAAATTACTTTTTCGCTATCGCCTTACCGACAATCTCAACGGCGTGAGTCGCACCACGGTCGAATCTCTAGCGGCGGCGCTGGGGTTGAATGAAACGCAGGTCATTCATTACGCGCTCAAACAGCTCGCCAAAACTTTGCTACCAGCATACCCGCCGGACGAGGGTCCGTTTACTGCAAAAGATATCGCGGCTATTCGACGCCGCGCGGGGAAACCGCGCGGTACGTCGGTGAGTTCCACGATTCTGTAATTGGTGAGAGCAATGCACTGGTGGCCTCAGCCGGCGGCCGGTGAATTCGTCTGGTGTCGTTTTCCTGACGAATTGGAGCTATCAGCGGGCACAAAACCGCGACCCTCATTAATCCTGACCGTATTCGATAATGAAGCGCCGTCTTACCGCGTAACAGTGGCCTACGGCACCAGTCAAAAGACAAGAACGCTGTACTCAGGTGAGTTTCGCATTGCGGAAACGGACCAACCAGCATTCAGACTATCCGGGTTGAGTTATCTCACGAAATTCAATCTCAGGCGCATAGTCGAGCTACCCTATAACGATGAATGGTTTTCTGTGCCACCGAGTGCCCCTTACGGGCAGTTACCCAAGCTCGGTGTCCTGCACCCAAGCCTGATGCACAAGGTCCGCGCTGCGTGGGAGGCTGCATCGAAGGCACCGCGTTGATGCTGACGGAACTGGGACCGCCGAATCGAACTCAATTCCAGCGATGCGAACGCGCATTTTTTCTATTCCAACAGTAAGAATCTGTTGAGCCGCGTGGGCCTTTCGCGCTGAGGCGGCGGGCGCCAATCGATTGAGTACAATACGGAGCCAATGGATCCTGGCATGCGTGTAGTGTTGGCGTTGCTCGGCGTGCTGATCGGCGCGGCGCTCAGTAGTTCGTCCATCGTAATCGGCGCCGTGCTCGGCGGCTTCATCGGATTCTCGATCGCCGAGCTGAGCCTGTTGCGCTCGATGATTGTCAAGCTCGATCAGGAAGTGGCGCGGTTACGGCGCCGGCTGTCGCAAGAGGATTCAATTCCGGATGTTGCCGCCGCGCCGTCGACTGAGGTATCGCCGTCGCAATCGAAGTCCGAGATGCCCCCGATGGAAACGGCGGCGCCAATGCCCGCGCCGATCGAGCCAATCGAACCAGTCGCGCCGACGGTGCTGGTCGCGCAAGAAGCACCGCCGGCGCGGCCGCCTTCGCCCCGCGTACCCGATATTCCATTGATCGCCGCGATCAAGCGCTTC
>Ga0302324_100012879_pt1 | contig 17024 bp, 16 predicted proteins | sample Palsa_T0_1_FD_201949 | JGI IMG/M metagenome (GOLD analysis project Ga0302324, IMG submission 201949) | Peat permafrost microbial communities from Stordalen Mire near Abisko, Sweden - Palsa_T0_1 | ecosystem: Environmental > Terrestrial > Soil > Palsa > Peat permafrost | place: Sweden: Abisko...
TCACCATCCTCAACGCCATGCTACGCGACCAGAAGATATACGCCGTTCCGAGCCCCACATAACAGTTGCCGGCCTGCGCCGGGACGACGAGTTGAGAGAGCACGCAGGCGCCCTCTACTTCCCCATTATCACCCGCAGTTCCGTCTTCAGCACCTTGCCATAATTGTTCTTCGGCAACACCTCGAGATAGACGTAGCGCTTGGGCCGCTTGAAGCGCGCAATCGAGCTGAGGCAGTGCGCGTCCAGCCTGGCGTCGTCGGCCACGGCGCCCGGTTCCAGCACCACGCAGGCGACCACGATCTCGCCCCAGTCCGGGTCGGGCACGCCGATAGCCGAAACCTCACAGACATCCGGATGCGTCAGCAGCGCCTCTTCCACCTCGCGCGGATAGATATTGGTGCCGCCCGAAATGATCACGTCCTTGGAACGGTCCGACAGCGTCAGGAAGCCGTCCTCGTCCAGCCGTCCGACATCGCCAGTACGCAGCCAGCCGTCCTTGAGAGTTTCCGCGTTGGCCTTGGGGTTGTTCCAGTAGCCGAGCATCACCGCCGCGCCCTTGGCCTCGACCTCGCCGGTCTCGCCTGGGGGAAGCAGCTTTCCATCCGCATGGGTGATGCGAACCGACATCACGCTCTGGGCCGGCCCGACCGAGGCCAGGCGCTCCAGATAACGCGGGTGATCGGTGCGTGCGTGCCACGCGCGGCCCAGCGAGGTGATCGTCATCGGCGATTCACCCTGGCCATAGATCTGCACAAAGCGCTGGCCCATGGTCGCAATCGCGTCCCTGATATCGGCGAGATACATCGGTCCGCCGCCATAGATGATGGTGCGAAGGCCCTCGCCATTCTCGCCGCGGCGTTTGGCGGCATCGACCAGACGCCGTACCATGGTGGGCGCGGCGAACATCACGACATTGTCGAGCTGCCGGCCAAGATTGAGCACTTCATCCGGATCGAAGCCGCCGGATTCGGGAATGACGTGCCGCCCGCCCATGCGGACGTGCGGGAAATTATAAAGCCCCGCGCCGTGGGAGATCGGCGCGGCGTAGAGCGACGCGTCGTGCGGCGTCGCAAAATCGACGTCGGCGAGATAGCACAGCGACATCGCCACCAGATTGCCGTGGCTCAGCATCACCCCCTTGGGGCGGCCGGTGGTACCCGAGGTGTAGAACAGCCAGGCGAGATCATTTTCCTCACGCGGCAACGGCATAGGCGTGCCCGCGCCTTCACGGATCGTGCGATAGACATCGCTGTCGACCGACAGCATTTTCATCGCAGCCGGCAGATCGCCCTTCACCTCCGCCAATGCCTCGACCGTATCGTCGGAAACGAACGTCAGTTTGGCGCCGGCGTCGCCGCATATCCAGGCCGCCTCGCGGCCATGCAGCTTGGCGTTGATCGGGATCGCGACGGCGCCGATCCACCAGATGCCATAGAGGCATTCGAGATATTGCGTGCAATTGGTCGCGAACAGGCCGACGCGGTCGCCGGGCGCGATCCGATAGTCGCGCGACAACGCAGCACCGATCGCCGCGGCCCGCCGCGCAAAGGTGGCGTAGTCGGCATCGAGATCGAATCCGGTCAGCAGCGCCGGCGCATCGGGGCGAAGCCGCGCCGATGCCGCCAGCCATTCGGCGACGTTCATCGCTCAGGCCCTCGGCAATTCAAGCCGCTTATTTCGCGGGTTCCAGCAGCGAGACGTAATTGGCGACCGCCGCACCGCCCATGTTGAAGATACCAGCCAGTTTGGCATCCCTGATCTGCATGCCCTCGGGCGCCTGCCCCAGCAATTGCATCGCGCTCAGCACATGCATGGAAACGCCGGTGGCGCCGATCGGATGACCCTTGGCCTTCAAACCGCCCGACGGATTGATCGGCAGCTTGCCGTCCTTCTGGGTCCAGCCTTCCTTGATGGCGCGCGCGCCCTGCCCCCGCGGCGTCAACCCCATCGCCTCATATTCGATCAGCTCGGCGACGGTGAAACAGTCGTGGGTTTCGACAAAGGACAGATCGGAAAGCTGCACGCCGGCCGATTGCAGCGCGCGCTGCCATGCCACGGTGCAGCCTTCGAATTGCAGGATGTCGCGCTTCGACATCGGCAGGAAATCCTGGGCATGGGCGGTCGCCCGGATATTGACGGCCTTGCCCATCGACTTGGCGGTCTCGGAATCCGTCAGCACCAGCGCCGCCGCGCCGTCCGAGACCAGCGAGCAATCGGTGCGCTTCAGGGGGCCTGCCACGAACGGATTCTTTTCGCTCTCAGAACGGCAGAATTCGTAACCGAAATCCTTGCGCATCTGGGCATAGGGATTGGCGACGCCGTTCTTGTGGTTCTTGGCCGCGATCATCGCCAGCGCGTCGGACTGGTCGCCGTATTTCTGGAAGTAGGCCTGCGCGATCTTGCCGAACACACCGGCGAACCCGCCGGGCGTATCGCCGTCCTCCGGCAAATACGATGCGCGCAGCAGGTTCCGGCCGATCTCCGGCCCCGGTGTGCGTGTCATCTGCTCGACGCCGACCACCAGCACAATCTTCGCCGCGCCGGCCGCAATGGCCCGCACGCCCTGATGCACCGCGGCCGAGCCGGTGGCGCAGGCATTTTCCACGCGCGTTGCCGGCTTGAACCGCAGTTGCGGATCGGCCTGCAGCACCAGCGCAGCCGTGAAATCCTGCGGCGAGAACCCGGCGTTGAAATGCCCGAGCACGATTTCATCGACATCGGCGGCGGAAATCCCGGCATCGGCCATCGCGTCGGTGGCCACGCGGACGATGAGGCTCTCGACGGTTTCGGTATCGAACTTGCCAAACGGCGTATGGGCCCATCCGACGATGCTGGCGGTCATGGTTGTCTCTCCTGGCTTTCGGCAAACAGATCAGGCCGCGAACTTACCACCCAATTCGTCCTCGATGTGAATCCGGATGATATCATCAAACGTCTTTTCGGCGGTGGTGAAGCCGAGCGTCACCGCCCGCCGGGCGTCGAAATTGCGCGGCCAGCCGTCGACAATGCCCATGATGAACGGATCCGGCTCGCGTTTGATCCGCGCCGCCACTTTGTCGCCGGCCACCCGCTTCAACGCGGCGATCTCCTCGCCGACCGTGGCCGACAGGCCGGGCATGGTGAGATTGCGGCGCGCCCCCGCTGTCGCGCTATCCATGGTCGCCGCATGGATCAGGAAACCGACCGCCGAGCGCGGCGAGGCATGCCAGTGGCGGACCTCCTCGGATACCGGCAGGATCGCTTCCTTGCCGGCCAGCGGTTCGCGCAGGATGTTGGAAAAGAACCCGGACGCCGCCTTGTTGGGCAAACCGGGACGGATGCAGATGGTCGGCAGCCGGATCCCGATGCCGTCCATGAAACCGCGGCGCGAATAATCCGCCAGCAGCAATTCCCCGATCGCCTTCTGGGTGCCGTAACTGAGTAGCGGCGTATGAAAGAACTCGTCGCCGATCGCGTCGGGAAACGGCGCGCCGAACACTGCGATCGACGAGGTGAACACGATCCGCGGCTTGTAGCCGCCGCCTATCACCCTGATCGCATCGAGCAGCATCCGGGTGCCGTCGAGGTTGATGCGATAGCCCTTGTCGAAATCGAGCTCGGCCTCGCCGGAGACGATCGCCGCCAGATGGAAAATCACATCGGGACGATCGGCGACCAGTTTTTCGGCCGCGCCCGGGACCGCGAAATCGCAGGTCACAGTCTCGACCGGAAACCCTGGTTTTTCGGGCTTGGCAGGCGCCACGACATCCTGCAGCGTCATGCGGCTGATATCGCGCTTGCCGAGATGCCCGTGGCGCAGCAGCCGCTCGGTCAATTTGCGGCCGACCATGCCGGCCGCGCCCAGAACCAGAATATGCAAGACCCAACTCCTTCTTGTTCTTGATTGATCGCCGCGGGCCTGCGCGCCTACTCTTTCACGGCTCCGGTCATCGCCGATACGTAATGCTCGACGAAGAACGCGTAGAGGATGACCAGCGGCAGCGAGCCGACCAGCGCGCCCGCCATCAGCGAACCCCATTTATAGATATCGCCGTCCACGAACTCGTTCACGATCGCGACCGGAACGGTCTTGTTCTGCGTCGATTGCAGGAAGGTGAGCGCGTAGATGAATTCGTTCCAGCACAGCGTGAAGGAGAAGATGAAGGCCGAGATCATGCCGGGTATAGCCAGCGGCACGATAATCCGGGTAAGGATCTGCCAGCGCGACGCGCCGTCGATCAGCGCGCATTCCTCAAGCTCATAGGGAATGGTCTTGAAATATCCCATCAACAGCCAGGTCGAGAACGGAATCAGCAAGGTCGGATAGACCAGGATCAGCGCCAGCGGCGAGTCGAACAGGCCGTAGGCCTGGATCACTGAGGCCAGCGGAATGAACAAGATCGACGGCGGCACCAGATAGGCGAAGAAGATCAGCACGCCGACGGTATCGGCGCCCTTGAACCTGAGGCGCACGATGGCATAGGCCGCCAGTACGCTGGCGATGATCGAGAGCGTGGTGGCTCCAACCGCGACATACATCGTGTTCCAAAGCCAGCGCGGATACTGGGTCTCGAACAACAGCTTGCTGATATGCTTGAAGGTCGGATGGACCACCCAGAACGGGTTGAACTTGTCCATGTTGATCAGCTGTTCGTCCGGTTTGATCGAGGTCAGCGCCATCCAGTAGAACGGAAACAGCAGCACGATCAGGATCACGAACAGCGGTATATAGAGCGTCACCACGCGGCGCGGCAACGACTCCAGATAGCTCATGCCATCGCTTTCGTCGCTCTGGCTGGCGACCGGCACCTTCGATGGCAGCACGGAATCAGTCATTGTTCGATCCTTGCTGCCATTTCCGGCGCTGCATGCCAAACCAGGAAATCGCGATCGCCGCGAGCAGGAACGGAATCATCGCGGTGGCAATCGCAGCGCCCTCGCCGAGCCGGCCGCTGATGATGCCGCGCTGATAGCTCAAGGTCGCCATCAGATGCGTGGCATTGACCGGACCGCCGCGCGTCAGCGCCCAGATCAACTGGAAGTCCGTAAACGTGAACAGCACCGAGAAGGTCATGACGACAGCGATGATCGGAGTCAGCAGCGGATAGGTGATGAACCGAAATCGCTGCCAGTTGGTGGCGCCGTCCAGGGTTGCCGCCTCATACAGCGAGGGTGACACCGTCTGCAGGCCGGCCAACAGCGTGATCGCGACAAAGGGGACGCCGCGCCAGATGTTGGCGAAAATCACGCTGCCGCGCGCCATGTTCGCATCGCCGAGAAAATCGATGTTGTGGTCGATCAGGCCGAGCTTGATCAGCGACCACGAAATGATCGAAAACTGGCTGTCGTAGATCCACCAGAACGCGATCGCCGACAGCACAGTCGGCACGATGAAGGGGATCAGCACGATCGAGCGGATCACCGCCTTGAACGGCATATGCCGGTTCAACAGCAATGCGAGATAGAGGCCGATGGCGAATTTGATCGCGCTGGCGACGATGGTGTAGAGCAGCGTGTTGAACACCGAGAGCCAGAAGATGGCGTCGTCCCACAGCCACACGTAATTCTCGAGACCGATGAAAACGCCCCGCCGGCCGATACGCTCATCGGTAAAGCTCATCCAGACGCCCAGCCCGAGCGGATAGGCCAGAAACAGGATGAGAAATGCGGCCGCGGGCAGCATGAACCACAGCGCCACCCAGTTGCGGTTGGTCCGCAACCGCGACCACAGCGACCGCGTATCAATTCCGGCAGCCTGCACCGGCACCGAAGTTTGAAGGGTACTCATTTCGCTCCAATTCCAGATCCGAACACGACGCCCGGCCCTTTGCTTTTCCCAAGCCGAGCGTCGCCCAGATTTCCCACAGAAACAAGCCGGCACGCAGAGGGGCGCCGGCGATCTTGTCTATCGGAAGATGCGCTTGGCGGAACGTTCCGCCGACTTCATCGCCGTCTGCAGATCTTCCGCTCCGGTACAGTAGTTCGCGAACATGTCGACCAGCACGAAGTCGGCAATTGCGGCGGCCGCATTCTCACCCATCTGGCCGACACCCGCCGGCGTCTGCGCGGTCACGGCCACGTCGCGGTACGGCGTGTTCTTGGGATCGGCGGTCCAGATCGGATTCTTGATATAATCGAGCAGGAAGGGTGAAAGATATCCCTGAGCCGCTTCAATCCAGGGATTGTACTGCTCGGGCTCAAGCATGAAAGCCGTGAACGCCTTGCAGGCCTGCGGATACTTGGTGAAGTTGAACACCAGGATCGGGAAGCCAAGATGCAGTTCCCGGGTTTTGCCATCCACACCCGCCGGCAGATGGGCGTGATTCATGTCCTCGGCGATTTGCGGGTTTTCCTTCTTGGCCGTGACATAGATCGAAATGCCGTTGACGGTCAGGTGAAGTTGACCCGCCAGGAACGCCTTGTTGTTGGAACTGTCATTCCACGACGCGGTGCCCGGAATGAAATCAGCATAAAGTCCCTTGACGTATTCGAGCGCCTTGGCTGTCTCCGGTGTATTGAGGACGACCTTGTTGTCCTTGTCGATCAGGTTGCCGCCATGGGCCCACAGCGCCCAATGCAGCCAGCCATTGGCGTCGCCCGAGGCGTGACCGAGCGCCATGCCGGCCGGCGTACCATTCTTGTTCAGGCCCTTGATCAGATCGGCGAAGCCGCCGAGGTCCTTGGGGAACTCCTTGTGGCCGGCTTTTTCCGCCGCCGCGACGCGGTAATTCACCAGACCGCCGGTGGCCGCAACGGGAATACCGATCCACTTGCCATCGAGTTGGCCGTAGGCCTGCCCCGACGGAGCCCAGCCGCCGCATTTCTTGCCGAGGTAATCGGCGACATCGGTCATGTCGGTGCATTTGCTCGGGAACAGGAACGGGAGGGAGTAGAGACCCCAGACCAGATCGAGGCCCTGCCCGGTATTGGCGGCGACCGACGCCTTGGGCTGGAGATCGTCATAGGATTCATTGGAGACGTTGATGGTCACGCCGGTCGCCTTCTGGAAGGCGTCGACGATCTTCATGAAGGCGACGTCCTCGGCTTCGACGAAGCGCTTCCAGCGCAGCATGCTGATCTTGGCACCCGCTTCCGGCTTCCACGGCGCGCTCTGCGCCCACGCTTTCGCAAAGCCCAGCAATTGTTCGCTCGACATGGTGGCCGCGGCAGCGAGCAAGGTGCCGCCGCCTTTCAGCAAAGACCGCCGATCCGGTGTGAAATTATTCATCGTCCGCATGCTCCCTGTTTCATTGGCTCTTGTTCGACCAATTGTCTTTTGAGAATTTATAATCGCTTGCCGGTCGCCTCGTCGAACAGATGCACCAGCGCCGGGTCCGGCTTCAGCCTGACCTTGTCGCCCGGCTTGAACTGATGACGCTCGCGGAACACGGCAACGACCTGCTCCCCGCCAAGCTTGGCAAACACCTGGGTTTCCGATCCGGTCGGTTCCACCACCACGATTTCGGCTTCCGCGCCATCATCCGCGATGGTGAAGTGCTCGGGCCGCACGCCGTAGACCACGGACCGGCCGTCGGAATTGGCAGGTGCCGACTTGAGCGGCAGTTTGACGCCGTTGGGGCCCTCGAAACCGGCGCTGCCGTTCACCTTGAGCTTGCCCTTGAGGAAATTCATTGCCGGTGAGCCGATGAAACTCGCAACGAACTGGTTATCCGGCCGATCGTAAAGGTCCAAAGGTGTGCCGATCTGCTCGACGATTCCGTCGTGCATCACCACGATCTTGTCGGCCATGGTCATGGCTTCGATCTGGTCATGGGTCACATAGACCGTCGTGGTCTTCAGCCGCTGATGCAGTTCCTTGATTTCGGTGCGCATCGCCACCCGCAGCTTGGCGTCGAGGTTCGACAGCGGCTCGTCGAACAGGAACACCTGCGGATCGCGCACGATCGCGCGCCCCATCGCGACGCGCTGGCGCTGTCCGCCCGACAATTGCCGGGGATAGCGATCGAGCAGCGGGGTCAGGGCCAGAATTTCCGCGGCGCGCTTGACGCCCTTGTTGATTTCGTCGGCGCTCGCCCCCCGCAGCTTGAGCGAAAACGCCATATTGTCGGCGACCGTCATATGCGGATAGAGCGCGTAATTCTGGAACACCATGGCAATGTCGCGCTCCTTGGGCTGGACATTGTTGACGACGCGGTCGCCGATTGAAATCGTCCCCGACGTGATGTTTTCGAGCCCGGCAAGCATCCGCAACAAGGTCGATTTGCCGCAGCCGGAGGGGCCCACCAGCACGACAAAAGCGCCGTCCTCGATCGGAATCGACACGCCGTGCAGGACTTCAAAGCCGCCAAACGATTTTCGCACATCGCGAATCTGCACCGACGACATAAATACCCTCCCGAATACACCGTAGCCCGCGGCGAATACCGCGGTCTTCTTTGATTTGACCGGGGTCTTACCAGACTTTTTCGATGATGTCGTTGGATCAAAGTCGTAGGAGTTGGTCTCGGCCGTTAGTCTTGGCCGTTTCCCCTGACCTTTAGTCTTGGCCGCGAACGTTGCGAAGCGCGCGATGACATGCAAACATTGGCGGCCCATACCAAAATGACGCACAAAAATAAGGCGTGTGCGCTGCGGGAGAACCCATGAACAAGCCGCTTGCCGGTGTCACCCGGCGCAAACTCCGTTCCAGCGAGTGGTTTAACAACCCCCACAACCCCGGAATGACCGCGCTCTACCTCGAGCGCTACCTCAATTACGGCCTGACCCGGCACGAACTACAATCCGGCAAGCCGATTATCGGCATCGCGCAGACCGGCAACGACCTGTCGCCCTGCAACCGCCATCACCTCGAACTGGCGCACCGGGTCCGGGAAGGCATCCGCGCCGCCGGCGGTATCGCGATGGAATTTCCGATGCACCCGATCCAGGAGACCGGCAAGCGCCCGACCGCCGCACTCGATCGCAACCTTGCCTATCTCGGATTGGTCGAAATCCTGTTCGGTTACCCACTCGATGGCGTGGTCCTGACCACGGGCTGCGACAAAACCACCCCCGCCTGCCTGATGGCGGCGGCAACCGTCAACATGCCGGCCATCGTGCTGTCGGGCGGACCAATGCTGAACGGCTGGCATAATGGCGAGCGCTCCGGATCCGGTACCGTGGTCTGGAAGGCGCGGGAGCGGCTGGCCGCCGGCGAGATCGACTATGACGAGTTCATGAACATCGTGGCCTCGTCGGCGCCATCGGTCGGCCATTGCAACACCATGGGTACCGCTTCCACCATGAATTCACTGGCGGAGGCGCTGGGCATGTCGCTGCCGGGCTGCGCCGCGATCCCCGCCCCCTATCGCGAGCGCGGCCAGATCGCCTACGAGACCGGCACCCGCATTGTCGGGATGGTGTGGGAGGATCTAAAGCCCTCCGATATCCTGACGCGGAAGGCATTCGAAAATTGCATCGTGGTCAATTCGGCGATCGGCGGTTCGACCAACGCGCCGATCCATATCAATGCGCTCGCCCGCCACATCGGCGTCGAGCTCACGATCGACGACTGGCAGAAATTCGGCCACGCCATTCCGCTATTGGTCAACATGCAGCCGGCCGGGTTCTATCTCGGCGAGGAATATCACCGCGCCGGGGGCGTGCCTGCGGTGGTGCGCGAACTGATGCAGCACAAGCGCATCCACGAAGACGCCCTGACCGTCAATGGCCGCAGCATGGGCGACAACTGCCGCGATGCCCCAAAGCCCGACGGCGACGTGATCTGGAGCTACGACAAGCCGCTGGTGAAGGACGCGGGCTTCCTCGTGCTGCGCGGCAACCTGTTTGATTCCGCGATCATGAAGACCAGCGTGATCTCAAAGGAATTCCGCGACCGCTATCTGATCAACCCCAGGGACCCGAACGCGTTCGAGGGCCGCGCCATCGTGTTCGAGGGCCCGGAGGATTATCACCACCGGATCGACGATGCCTCGCTCAATATCGACGAGCACTGCATCCTGTTCGTGCGCGGCACCGGTCCGATCGGCTATCCCGGCGGCGCCGAGGTCGTGAACATGCAGCCTCCCGCCGCCCTCATCAAGCGCGGCATCCTGTCCCTGCCCTGCATCGGCGATGGCCGCCAGTCCGGCACCTCAGGTTCGCCGTCGATCCTGAATGCGACGCCGGAAGCCGCCGCCGGTGGCGGACTCGCCATTCTCAGGACCGGCGACATGGTTCGCATCGACCTGAACAAGGGCAGCGCCAACATCCTGATCTCCGACGAGGAGCTGAAGCGCCGGCACGCCGACCTGAAAGCCAAGGGCGGCTTCCCCTATCCGGCCAACCAGACGCCGTGGCAGGAACTCTATCGCTCCACCGTCGGCCAGCAGGCCACCGGCGCCTGCATGGAGTTCGCGACGCGCTATCACGACATCGCCGGCCAGGTCGGCGTGGCCAGGGATAATCATTGACGCAAACCGCATCGTCGTTGCCGGGCTTGACCCGGCAATCCATCATTCTTCAAAAGAGGATGGATACGCGGGTCAAGCCCGCGTATGACCAGAAATAACTGACGATAATCCAGGGAGAAAAACATGTCAGACCGCCTGAAAGGCAAACGCGCCTTCGTCACCGCAGGCGCAGCAGGTATTGGCCGCGCTTCGGCGATCGCCTTTGCGCGCGAAGGTGCCACGGTATTTGCCACCGACATCGACGAAAAAGGCCTGGCGCAGCTTTCCAAGGACGGCGTCGCGGAAGTCGCGCGGCTTGACGTGCGTGACAGCGCGGCTGTCGCCGAAATGTCAAAACGCGTCGGCAAGGTCGACATCCTGCTCAACGCGGCCGGCTTCGTGCACAACGGCACCGCGCTCGACTGTTCCGACGAAGACTGGGATTTTTCGTTCGACCTCAACGTCAAGTCGATGCACCGGACCATCCGGGCATTTCTGCCGGGCATGCTGGAACGAGGCCACGGCGCGATCGTGAACATCTCGTCGGCCGCCGGCGTGTTCAAGGCCGCGCCCAATCGCTACGTCTACGGCGCGACCAAGGCCGCGGTCGCGGCATTGACCCGCGCGGTCGCCGCCGATTTCATCACCAGGGGCATCCGCTGCAACTGCATCTGCCCCGGCACCATCGAGACGCCCTCGATGCTGAATCGCGCCGCCGCCGCGGGTCCCGGCGGGCGCGAAATGTTCGTGAGCCGGCAGCCGATGGGACGGCTCGGCACCGCCGAAGAGATCGCCCTGCTCGCGGTCTATCTCGCCAGCGACGAGAGCGCGTTCACGACCGGCGTCGCCCATATCATCGACGGCGGCTGGACGCTTTGATTAAAGGAACATGTCCATGAACAAGATCGATTTGAACGGCCGCTGCGCCGTCGTCACCGGTGGCGCGCAGGGTTTTGGGCGCGCCATCACCGAACGCTTCGTCGTGTCAGGCGCCAAGGTCGCGATCTGGGATCATGACCAGCCCTTGGCCGAGAAGACCGCCAGGGAAATCGGCGCCGCCGTCACCGCGTTCAAGGTCGATGTATCAGATCTCGCCGCGGCGGAAAAAGCACGCGACGCGACGCTCCAGGCATTCGGCAAGATCGACATCCTCGTCAACAATGCAGGGATCGCCGGTATCAACAAGACGGTATGGGAAACCGACCTCGAGGAATGGCGCAAGGTGCTGCGCATCAATCTCGACGGGCCCTTCATCTGCTGCAAGGCGATCGTGCCGTCGATGGTCAAGCAGAAATACGGCCGCATCGTCAATATCGCCTCGATCGCCGGCAAGGAAGGCAACCCTAACGCCGCCCACTACTCGGCCTCAAAAGCCGGCCTGATCGCACTCACAAAGTCGCTCGGCAAGGAACTGGCGGCTTACGACATCGCCGTCAACGCCGTGACCCCCGCCGCGGCCAGGACCGCGATCTTCGACCAGATGACGCAGCAGCACATCGACTTCATGCTGTCCAAGATTCCGAAAGGCCGTTTCGTGCTGGTGGAAGAGCTCGCGGCGATGGCGGCGTGGCTGGCCTCGGAAGATTGCGCCTTCTCCACCGGCGCGGTGTTCGATATTTCCGGCGGCCGGGCGACCTACTAGAAATCTTGACGGCGGAGACAGCATGATCAGGGAAGGCGGATGCCTGTGCGGCGCGGTCCGGTTCAAGGCCATGGGCGAGCCGGTCAATGTCCGCGTCTGTCACTGCCGCAACTGCCAGAAGGCGACGGGATCGCCGTTTTTTGCCCGCGCGCTGTTCGCCCAGGATGCTCTCACGGTCGAAGGCGACACCGCCCGCTATGCCTCTTCCGCCGCGACCGACAGGGTGTTCTGCAAAACCTGCGGCACCCGGCTGTTTTCCTGGCGAACCAACGGCACGGCCGCCGGCGTCGCCCTTGCGACATTCGATGACCGCAACGCGTTTACCCCGACCGAACACATCTGGGTCAGCGAAAAAATCGATTGGGTTAAGCTCGACGACGGACTACCACAATATCCGGAGCGGGCGCCCTAGCCTGTCGGCTTAACCGGTCAGGATGATCCGTGAACACCACCCTCTACGACGTTTCGGTCTGGGTATTGCCGCTTATCATCGCCATTACCTTCCATGAGGCCGCTCATGGCTTTGTCGCGCATCATTTCGGCGACAACACCGCCTGGGACCGGGGCCGCGTCAGCTTCAATCCGCTCCGGCATATCGATCCGTTCGGGACCCTGATCATGCCGGCGATCCTGCTGTTGTCGCACTCGCCGTTTCTGTTCGGCTATGCCAAGCCGGTGCCGGTGAATTTCCGTGCGCTGCGCAACCCGCGGATCGACATGGTCTGGGTGGCGCTGGCCGGACCCGCCACCAATATCGCGCTGGCCCTGATCGCGGCGACCGCGTTTCATATCGTCGACTACGTGCCCGAAAGTGCCGCGCAGTGGCTGGCCGACAACCTCAAAAACGCCCTTGTCATCAACATCATCCTGGCGATTTTCAACATGCTGCCAATTCCGCCGCTGGACGGCGGGCGGGTTGCGGTCGGCCTCTTGCCCCCGATGCTGGCGGCGCCGCTGGCCCGGCTGGAGCCGTATGGGATGCTGATCCTGATCGGCATTCTGATCCTGCTGCCGCTGGCCGGTTCGCAGTTCGGTCTAAATCTTGATGTTATTTCGGCGATACTGCGAACCGTGACCGGTTACGTGCTCCGGCTCATCCTCGTAATAACCGGTAACGTGTAGCCCTCCACCCCCAGAGAAACCCGCCGGAAAGAGCAGAGGCCATTTTGATCAAAGCAGCGGACATGATGATCGCGCGACGCGCCGACACCAGGGCCCGCGCGGATTTTGCGACCTGGAAAATGATGGCGAAACTGAATGGCGCCTCGTCTCTGCCCGCGGAAGCCCAGACCTTCCTGGTGAGCTATCAGAAGCTGCTCAAGGAAATGACCGAGGCCCAGGCCACGGACGCCGCCATCAATCTCATCTATCGCAGCTACTATGCCGAGATGGGCGGCGTCGGCGAAGCGCCCGATGTCAAAGCGCATCCGGTCGGTCAGGTGACGGACAACGTTACCGCCTTCAAGCGTCCACCGCCGCAGCGCTCCAAAACCGCTGCTGGACCGGACGCGAAACCCCGGCTTCCGGTGGCGCTGATCTTTGCCTGCCTGGTCGTCGTCTATACCGGGTTCCGATATTTCCTGCGCTGACCGTTCGAGACAGTCGGCGCCCTGGAAGTTCATCCAGAACAACCCCGCATTGAAGCCACCGGGTGAATTCGCCGCACGCGCATCGGCTAGGCGGAGCGCGCAATGCGGGCCATAATGGTCGCCGTATTCTTTGTGCGTTAGCTCAAAACAATATTTGGAGGGGGAAATGAAGCGATTGCTCGCAGCCTTATTGATCGCTGCCCTGGCGCCGGCCACCGCTGTCATGAGCGCCGGCAGCGCGCGCGCACAGGACAGGCTCGACAAGATCGTCAAGGTCGGAAGTCTCGGCGATCAATCCGGCCTCTATCAGGATATCGGCGGCCCGGGCTCGAGCGTCGCCGCGCAAATGGCGATCGAGGATTCCGGGCTGCTGGCCAAGGGCTGGAAGATCGATCTGATCTCGGGCGATCACCAGAACAAGCCCGACCTCGGCGCCAATATCGCCAAGCAATGGATCGACGTCGAAAAGGTCGATGTGTTTGTCGATCTCGCCAGTTCCGGCGTCGGCCTCGCCGTTGCCAACGTGGCCAGGGAGAGGAACGTCGTCAACCTGAACTCGGGTTCGGCATCGTCCGATCTCACGGGCTCGCAATGCTCGCCGAATACCGTGCACTGGGTCTACGACACCTACATGCTCGCCAACGGCACCGGCAAGGCGCTGGTCAAGTCCGGCGGCGATACCTGGTTCTTCCTGACCGCGGACTACGCGTTCGGACAGGCGCTCGAGCGCGATACCAGCGCGGTCGTCATCGCCAACGGCGGCAAGGTGCTCGGCGGCGTCAAGCATCCGCTCAACAATGCCGACTTCTCCTCGTTCCTGCTGCAGGCGCAGAGCTCGAAGGCGAAAATCATCGGACTGGCCAATGCCGGCGGCGACACCACCAATGCGATCAAGCAGGCGGCGGAGTTCGGCATCGTGGCCGGCGGGCAAAAGCTCGCGGGCATGCTGATGTTCATCACCGACGTCAACGCGCTCGGGCTCAATGTCGCGCAGGGTCTCAATTTCACCGAGACGTTCTACTGGGACCTCAACGACAAGACGCGGGCCTTCACCAGGCGCTTCAACGAGCGGTTCAGGAAGAACCCGCCAACCATGGTTCAGGCCGGGGTGTATTCGTCGCTGATCCACTACTTCAAGGCGCTCGATGCGCTCGGCGGCAATCCGCATGACGGCCGCATCGTCGTCGCCAAGATGAAGGAAATTCCGACCGACGATCCCCTGTTTGGCCGGGGCTCCATCCGCGCCGACGGCCGCAAGATCCACCCGGCCTATCTGTTCGAGGTGAAGAAGCCCTCGGAGTCGAAATACCCATGGGACTACTACAAGCTCATCGCCACCATTCCGGCGGACGAAGCTTTTCTCCCGCTTGAGAAGAGCGTGTGCCCGATGGTGAAGAAGAGCTGATCCGGGACCACGGTCTCTGACCACGAGCTTGCGAAGTTGCCCGGCGAACCATGGCCGGGTATTTCATTGCCGTCTTCAGCCGTGCTGCCCCTTGACCCGGAAGATCACCGGCAGGGTGAAATTCAATCCCTCGTCGGCGACCAGCGGCGGGGGTTGCGGCACCGGATCGGATTTTCGCACCATCGCCAGTGCCGCCTCGTCGAAAGCCGCGTCGCCCGATCCCTTGACAATGCGCGTCGAGAGAACATGGCCCATGCGGTCGAGCGAGAAGCTGACCACGATCTCGGCGGTCTTCTGCGAGCGTTCCGCCGGATAGCGCTTGTGCTTGTCCAGATGGGCGACCAACTCCTTCTGCCAGGTGACCCTGAGGCGCTGCGCGCTCTCGCCGGTGCCCTGCGCCGGCGCCACCGAGCGCGGCCCTTCCGGAATGGCCTCGGAACTGGGTGTCGCGGTGGCCTCGGCGGCGACCGATTCCATCGAGGCGGAGGTTTGCACCTTGGCAACTTCCGAATCGTCTTCCTTGGGCTTGTTCGGAGTGTTCTGCGTCACCACCCGATCCGGATCTTCGGTTTCGGTCGGCACTTCCTTCGGCAGATCGGTCTCCTTGACCTCGGCCTTCTGCTCGGCCATTGCGGGAGACGCGACCGACGCATCGACATCCGGCCCCGGCGGCAGATCGGTGGCTTCCAGATGGGGCGACGTCATCTCAAGCCCGATCTCGATCGCCGACGTCCCGACGGAATCATCGGGATCGTCGTTCTGCAGATGCACGAGCGCCAGCGCGCCACCACCGACATGAAGCACAACCGCCATCACGGCTGCGAAAATCCACAGCTGCCGGGAAGGTTTTGCTTCGGTGTCGAAGTCGGTCATCGCGTTATATCGGCCACTCAAGGCTTGAGAAATTATGGTTTGGCGCCTTCAGGCGCGGAGCTTGTTCCAGCGCTGTCCGGCACTCCCTCCAGCGCGACCAGCTTGATCTTCGCGTAGCCGCCCGCACGCAGGATTTCCAGCACATCCATCAACTCGCCATACGGCACCGCGCGATCGGCGCGCAGGAAAATAAAGCGATCCTTGTTCGCGTCCGCCATCGCGTCGAGGGTGCGGACCAGATCGACGCGCTTGACCTGGTTCTCCCCGATCGCCACCGCCAGATCCGGCTTGATGCTGACATAGGTCGGCTTGTCCGGCTTTTTCTGCGGGGTCGCGGTCGACGACGGCAGATCGATCGGAAGATCGACCGTCGACAGCGGCGCCGCCACCATGAAGATGATCAGGAGAACGAGGATGACGTCGATGAACGGCGTGACGTTGATCTCGTGCGATTCGGCGAAATCGGCGTCGTCATCGAGGTCGGTTTCCGCGATCGATGCGCCCATGGCCTACTCCGCCGCGCGCGAATGCGCGCCGCTGGAGGAACTGACATGGGTGCGATCGAGATCGCGCGACAGCAATCGTCCCGCGGCACCGGACGAGCGGCCAACCAGTTCGAGATAGCCTTTCGTCACCCGCGTGAAGTGATTGTAGATAATGACGGCCGGGATTGCCGCGACCAGGCCGAACGCGGTGGCCAGCAGCGCTTCGGCAATACCGGGGGCCACGACCGCAAGATTGGTGGTCTGCGATTTCGAGATGCCGATGAAGCTGTTCATGATGCCCCACACCGTGCCGAACAGTCCAACGAATGGCGAGGTCGCGCCGATGGTGGCAAGCAGTCCCATGCCAAGCCGGATCCGGCGCGCTTCGGCGCGCACGATCTCGGCAAAGCTCGAGGCCGCCCGTTCCTTGATGCCGGCGTCGCTGGAAATCCCCGCCGACAGCCGGGCCTCGCGCATCGCCGCCGCCAGCAACGACGACAACACGCTGTCTTTGGCGCCAAGCGCGAATTGCGCCTCCGCCAGCGACCTTGCATCGCTGATCTTGACGAGGGCGGCGCGGAGCCCGCGCTGGATCAGCGACAGCTCGATCATTTTTGCGATGAAGATGGTCCACGTCACCAGCGAGGCGAAAGCGAGGCC